>ERZ773077.1907-NODE-1907-length-13898-cov-4.541646_pt1 | contig 13898 bp, 3 predicted proteins | sample MGYA00580612_ERZ773077 | MGnify/ENA primary metagenome ERZ773077 (study PRJEB29015, sample SAMEA2737971) | human oral metagenome | biome: human oral; feature: human-associated habitat; material: dental | place: China | collected 2021 ...
GCCCCAGCATCACGGCCAGCATCGGGGTGGTCGAGTTGATGCTGGCCAGGCGGGTTATGAGCAGCATGACGGCCATGGTCACCCCCACCCCTGTGACCGCGGTCAGCAGCGGCAGCCCGGAGGCCACCAGGGAACCGAGCACTAGTGTCAGCACCACCAGCGCCACCCCCAGACCAACGGCCTCCGTGACGCTCAGCCGCGGCAGTTCGATGTTGAAGGCCTGGCCTCCCATGTCGAGGGTTGCGCCCTGCGGTAGCCGCTGGGACATGCGTTCGGCGACGGCGGTGAGTTGCGCGAGCTGCTCGTTGGTCGGAGAGCCCTTGACGTCGATCAGGATCGCGACGATAGCGGCCCGGCCATCGTCGGAGACCATACCGGTGATCCGCTCGTTCCACGGGGAGGCGGCTGAGTCCACGAAGTCGATCGCCTCCAGCTCGGTGATGGTGTCCTCGATGACGTCACGGAAGGCGTCGGCCCGACCGCCCTCGGGGGCCACGAAGATCGCGGCGGCCTGGGTCATGGCGCCCTGTGGAAAGGTCATCCGCAGCTTGTCGAGGGCGACCTGGGAGGAGGAACCAGGGATCTTGAACACGTCGGCGAAGCTGCCACGGAAGGCCAGAGCAGCACCCCCCATGGCCAGGACCGCGATCAGCCAAGCGGCAAGGACCAGTTTCGCGTGTTGAAAACACCAGCGACCGAGGGCATAGAGCTGAGCGGACATTTTCCCCACTTCGTTCCAGTCGTGAAAACGCGCTCAGCATACAACGCCGCACCTCGGGTAACCCGCGCTTCCCCGCCTCGTGGAGGGACAGAAAGGCATCGGAGGATTTGTTCACGAAACGGCGATCCCGCCAGCTCACCAGCCCGGTCGGACAGGCCGAGTCATTCCCCTCCGAAGCCTGTCGAACCGACCCTCGTTGAAGGAACAGATCGTGCCGAAACCGCCTCCAGAAGCCCGGGTCACGTCGCGCTCATCGGTTTCCGCGGATGCGGTTTCGACACGGTTGTTCGCCCAAGGGCCCGCAGCCAGTTCAACCGGCTTGAGCCGGAGCAGATCCGTCAACAGCGCCCTGTGAGGAAGGTTCCGGCTTCCTTCGTGCAGACCAGAGCGGTGGCACGATGTTGTCGCCGCCGCGCCGTACCAGGAGCACCACCAGCGCGACGGTCACGCCAAACATCAGGACCACGGTGATGACGCTGCCCTCGGCACCGAAAGCTCCTCCGGTGAGCCAGTCCGGCCCGTTCATGGTGGTTTGCAGGAAAGCCGGCAGATCGTTCCCGGAGACCGGCACCCCCAGCAGCGGACCCTGCACGACGTTCCACGCGGTGTGATAGCCGATCGTCACCCACAGGGAACGAGTCAGGGCGTAGATCACTCCGAACAGCAAACCCCCGGCCAGGGCGACCGAGATTCCCCCCCACAGGGAGGAACCGGGGTTGGCCATGTGCATTATCCCGAACAACAACCCGGAGCCGATGAGAGCCGCCCACGTCCCGAACAGCTGTTCCATCAAGCGGTAGGCTATTCCGCGGTAAATTAGCTCTTCAGCGATGCCCGCGCCGATGCCCGCCGCCAGGATGCCCAGAGCGATGCTCCCGAGGTCCGGATTCTCGACGATGCTCCATTGGTACCCACCGCCCAGGGCGATGATGCCGCAGCAGATGAGTATGGCTGCTGCGCCGCCGGCCAGGCCGATCCCCAGCCCCCCGAGTCGGCGTAGGCTGAGCTCGTGGATGCTGCGGCGCCGTTCCAAGAAGCGAACAACTAAGTAGTACCCAGCGCTTGTCGCCACGATCAATATGAGCACTCCGGGAACGCTGATGGACGCTCTCCTGATCTCCGGGGGCATGAAGTTGGTCACGATGATACTCAGGATCCGCCCCCCCACTCTCCACACGAGCAGGAACACAGCGAGCCGAGCAACGAGGCCAACGATGACCCCGACCAGCCCCGGCCCCCAGTAAGGACGCAATGGAATGTCGGGGGCGAGACCGCCAAGTCGTGATTCCCCCGGGTTCTGTGACGATTGATCAGAGTTATTCACCAGCAAACCTCCTATTTGTGTATGGACTATTCGCTCTCATTCGCAGCGGGCAGATCACCTCACGGAGAACGAATGGACACCGCCGAACTCGTCAGGCCACGGTACGCCAGATTCACCTTCGCTATCAGATGGTTTCGCAACGACCTTCCGCGGGTTCAGGCAACTCCGACCCGTGACAGACCGATCAGAGCAAACCGCGCTGCACATGTTCAGTTGTCAACGAGTTGGTTTCCGCGGGGATCTCTCACCACCCGGAACACAACGTTAAATTGCAACTAACCGAAAGCGCAACGTCCTGGAACAAGTGTTACCGGAAGTTATGCCACCACCGCACGGAATCGCTGCGAGTTAATTTAACGAAAGTTATGAATTGCCCACAGAGTACCGTCCGGGCCAGGACGTGAGAATCAGCAAAAGGCTGAGCCAAGACCGCCCTACGATCGGGAATCCGGCGCGACCACGCCTCCTGGACACATGCGCTGCAGATCTCGACGCAGGTTGCTCATCCACGAGCCATGGCCCAACACAACCGATGCAGGGAACAGGCACGAGCTGATTTACCGGCCCTGCCCTGGGTGGCGGGTCGAGGGAGGAGATCAAACCCAATACGACACCTAACTCATCCCACGCCCCTCGACGCAACGTGCCTCAGGCCCGGCAGAAAGAATCGACAGCATCGGAAACGTAGGCACTGATGACAGCCAGGAATAACTTCAGGTCCTCGCGGTAGTAGAAGTGCCCGCCTTCGAATAGGCGCGTCCAGAATCTCGCCTCGGTGCACTCCTGCCACGCGTTCAGGGCCTCTGGGCTGGCACGATCATCACTGCTCCCGCCCAGCGCCGCGATGGGAACGTCCAGGCGGGGAAGCCAATGGCCGTGGTAGCAATTCGTGGCGTCGTAGTCGGCTCGGATCGCGGGCCACACGAGTTCACGCAACTCCGGATCACTCAGCACCTCGCAGTTGGCTGGATCCATGTCGCACAGCATCGCGGCCAGCTCCTCATCGGATTTTCGCCGTCCTGGCTTGATGGCCATGACCGGGAGCCGGGCGGAGACCATGAGAAGCGCGACGGGTGTCCCGGCCCCGCGCAGCAGCACCGCCACCTCATGGGCGATAGATGCACCCATGCTGTGCCCGAACAACACGAGCGGCAGAGGTCGTTCGGTGTGTAGCTGCTCCAGGTCATCGGCGATCATCCTCGCCATAGCGCGGAGGTCGCGCACCGGAGGGTCGCACAGGCGGTCCTCCCGGGCCGGATAGCGCACGGCGATCAGTTCCACGCTGCATTCGAGTCCGGCCCGCCAACCCGCATATGCGCTGGCGGTTCCCCCCGCATGGGGGAAACACACCATTCGGACATCGGGGTTGAGGCAGGAAGTGCCGTAATCCCGCAGCCATGCATATCGCTCGAACATCAGAATCGCATCCTCTCCAGCTCAAGAGTTCCGGTCTGTTCCATCGTGCGCACGACATCCGCCCCGCCTTCGTGACGCGCCCTGGACTGTGCCAGCCCGATGAGATCATCGGGTCGGGCATCGGGTACCTCGTCGTCGAATCGGGTCAAGGTGCGCCAGCGCCTCGTGCAGATCACCAGGACGAGAACGACAAGACCACACATCGCGTAGACCATGGCGATGGCACGGCCCGGCCCGTTCCCCAGCAGCGTGTGAACAACGGGTTCCGCGCCGGGTACATTCGTCATCACCCATTCCATCAGACGGGTTCCCTGGGGGGCCAGCACGCCGAATCCCAATGGCGCACTCGCGGTGGAGACCATCGCGTTGATGGCGAGCACGCGGCCCTGGATGCGAGCCGGGACCTTCGTCTGAATGATCGTCATCACGGTGCCGTTGACCAGCACGATCACTCCAGACAGGCCGAAGACGCCCACGCACACCAGCAGCAGCGACGGTCTGGATGCGACCGTGAAGGCGCAGATCGCCAGCACGAGCGACATGATGCGCACCGCATCCATGCGGCGATGTCGTGGCCCGCCCCAGATGCTCATCACGACTCCGCCGACGATCCCCGCCACGCCGGCGGACCCCGCGACGACGGCAACCTCGTTCAACGACGCAAGAGCCAGCACCAACGGGTTGACCAGTGAGAGGAGCGGAGCCAGGAACAGATTGACCAGTGCGAAATACAGCAGCATGGAGCGGAAGTACTTGTTGCGCATGGAGAACCGGAAGCCGCTGCGGATCTCCTCCCACACGGACTCCGAGACGTCCGGCATGGTGGCCGGGAAACGAATCAGGGCGACAGTTGTGATCGCAAACACGTAGGACACGACGTCGAACGCCAGGATCCCGGGCACACCGAAGATGGCAAGCATCCCGACACCGAACAGCGGGGCGGTGAAGGTCGCAACCCCGGTCGCGGACTGTAGCATGCCGTTCGCGTGCCCCAGGTAGCGCTTGGGAACGATCTGTGGCAGGGCGGACTGGAAGGCCACTCGTTGGAAGGCGACCGCGCAGGCCACGAGGCTAAACATCAGCATCATGTTCCACAACTGCATGGTGTTCGTGACCGCCAGCAACAGCAGCACCGTGAGCAACGTCATGCAGATCCCGTCGAAGATCATGATCAGTCTGCGGCGGTTGAACCGGTCCACGATCGCTCCCGCGACCGGAGCGACGATCAGGTTCGGCAGTACGGCCAGCACCCCGAAGATTCCGAAGAGCACCAGGTCGTTGGTCTGTGACAACACCCACAACGGCAACGCGAAACCGGTCAGTGTCGACCCTATGAATGAGATCATCTGCCCGGCAGTGATGATGGCGAATTTACCCAGCCCGGGCAGCGTGTCCGCGGATTCACCGCCGGCCGACAGCACGGATCTGAGTCTGGGCTGGCGCCCCGGTTTGGCTTTCTCCGTCGCGATTCGGCTGTCATGCAGCCACCAAGTCGCTTCTGCTCCACGCCCGGGACGGGTCAGGGTGCGCTCCGAGCGCTCGGCGATTCGTAGGTGCACCGTGGTGATGATCTCGGCCAGCTCGTCGGGCCGGTAGTTGAGGAAATAGTGGCCGGCGTCCTGGATACAGACCGACGCGACGCGATCAGAGTAAACGGACCATTCGTCGCTGCGTTCCTCCCAGAACCGGGTGGACTGATCGGCTTCACCGACGACGCTGATTACCGGGGCCGTGAACCGCGTGGCACCATGCCCGAATATGCCGGTGAAGTAGTCCTCGGCAAAACGGCCGTCCTGACGCATAGCCTTGATCATGTGGGCGGCGTGTTCTTCATCCATGGCGCCCATGTCCGCACCCATACCTGTCAGCCAGTTGGCGTGATTCCGGTCGGATGTGAGCCAATCCCGGGCCGACCACCGGGCCAGGGCCGCGAGGATCTTGTTGGTCGGCCGGGCCACGGGGAAGGCCCCCCCGATGTAGAGGGCCTCGATATCGCGTCCCCGGCGGGTGAGTTCCTCCGCGACGGCAGCAGCGAGGGCCGATCCGGGGACGCAATGCCCGTAGATGATCAGGTCACCGTCGATCCGCTGCAGGATCTCGTCAGCGACGCTCACAGCCACTTCGCGAATCGGGCGAACGTCCTCATCAAGAGCCACGTCGTGTCCCGGGGGTTCCACCGAGTAGAGCGAATACCCTGTCGGTAGCGCCCCGGCCAGGTCGCTGAAAACACTGGCGTTGGCACCACCGTAAGGGACGGCAACAATCGACGCGACGCGCTCTGCGGCACTGATCGGTTTCGTGAGCTCGTAGAGCAGACGGCGTTCGGCGTCGCCGCTCCGCCTGTCCTCGATCAGCCTCGCCAGGCTCTCGACGGTGGGGTTGGAGATGATGTCCATCACGGAGACGGCAACGTCATCACCCACGATCGGCTTGATGCGGGCAACAACTCTCGTCGCCAACAGCGAGTCACCGCCCAGGTCGAAGAAGTCCGCCACCACGCTCAGCGTCTCGATCCCCAGCAGGTCGGCGTAGACGGCGGCGAGCTCGGTCTCAAGTTCGGTGCGGGGGGCGACGTCTGTAATCACGCCGCGTTCGGGTTCGGCCAGGGCAGACCGGTCAATTTTGCCGTGTCCTTTCATCGGAAACTCATCCACGCTCGCATAGACCCGAGGAATCATGTAGTCCGGCAGACTACACGCCAAATAATCACGAATTTCCGCATCAGCGACAGCCACCGTTTCATCAGCCCAGCGAATCCACCCCACCAACCGCTCACGACCCGCCTCACCCCGCAGATCAACAACACACTGAGCAACACCATCCATGCCCGCCAGAACAGACTCAATCTCCCCCAACTCGACACGGAAACCACGAATCTTAACCTGATCATCAACACGCCCATGAAAAGCCAACTGCCCATCAGAACGCCAACTGACCACATCACCAGTGCGATACATACGCTCACCACAACCACTGGGATCCGCAATGAAACGCGAAGCAGTCAAACCCGGCCGCGACAAATACCCACGCGCCACACGACCAGCAACATACAACTCCCCCCGCACCCCCACCGGCACCGGACACAACCGATCATCAAGCACATACACCCGCACACCAGGCATCGGCACACCAATCGGCCACACCACCTCGGAAACCCCACCATCAGGAACAACCTCAGCAATCGTGCACGCAACAACAGTCTCAGTCGGCCCGTAACTATTAACAATCCGACAATCCGCACCCGCAGCCACATCACGCACCCACGACACAGGCGCACCCTCACCAGCCAACACCAAACCACGCCGCGGCACAACAGACGCCACATCCACATCAGAAACCAAAGCCGCCAAATGCGACGGCGTCATCTTCAGATAATCCACCCCATGATCAGCCAAAAACCGCGCCAACTCCTCACCCGTCACATGACCATCCACAACATGAAGAGTCCCACCAGTCATCAACGGCAAATAAAACATCAACAAACTAAAATCAAACGCAAGCGACTGCAAAAGAGCATACGAACCACCACGCACAACACCCAACTCACCACAAACATCACGCAAATAACGCGTGATCTCACGATGCTCAACCCCCACCCCCTTCGGCCTACCCGTCGTCCCCGACGTATAAATCACATACGCCAAATTATCCGGAGACGCCACAACAGGCTCAGCAACCAAAGTCTCAGCCAAAAGATCATCATACGAAACAGCTTCAACACCCACCCCCACATCAAAACCATCATCATGAATACACAAAACCGCACCAGAATCAACCAAAATATACTCAAACCGATCACGCGGCACAGCAGGATCCACAGGCACATACACACCACCAGCAGCCAACACCCCAAGAATCGACACAGCCGCAGGCACCGCCCCCGACAACGCAACAGCCACCCTCACCTCAGGACCAACACCCCGAGCAGCCAAACGCCGAGCAACCTCACCAGCCCGCTCATGCAACCGACCAACAGAAATCCCCTCACCCCCCTCAACCACCGCCACACGAGACACATCAACACCCGAAACCGGCCGCACCAACTCATACAACGTACAATCAGAACCACCATCACGAACCCGACCCCGACCCCACACCCGCGTAACCAAACCCCGCTCAACATCAGTAAGCACATCAATGGTGCTGACGAGCGTGTGCTGGTCGGTGCTGAACACCTCCAGGATTTTGACGAGCCGGTTGAGCAGCGTCTCGGCGGCGGTGGCATCGAATCGGTCCGTTGCGTGTTCCAGATGAACAACAAGTTCGGTGCCATCGGGCCCGGGGACCTCGTTGATCTTGAAGCTGAGGTCGAACTTAGCTCCCAGCGATCCGGGATGCAGGTCCTCGACCTCCAACCCGGGAAGACCGATTCCTGCACTGGCCTCTCCGGTCTCGGAAACATGAGTCACCATGACCTGGAACAACGGGTGCCGACCCGGCACACGAGCCGGAGCCACAGCACCAACGACCATGTCAAACGGAACCCGGGAGTGGTCGAGCGCCCCCAGGATCGCGTCCCGGGCACGCTCAACAACTGTCGCAACAGTCGGATTCCCCGCAAGATCGTGCCGGATCGCCACCGTGTTGACGAAAAAACCAACCAGTGGTTCCAGACCAGGGTCATCACGTCCCGCGGTAACAGCCCCCAACACAACATCGTCTCCTGCCCCAAGACGGTTCAGCAACACCGCCACAGCAGCCTGACACACCATGAACACCGACGCCCCACACCCGGAGGCCAGACGCTGCAACCGGGCCAGAACCTCAGCGGGAACCACAACCCCCACCACCCCGGCGGGCCTACCCCCGGACCCGACAGCAGGCAGCACCCCGGGCAGCCGGGTTTCCTCGGGCACACCAGCCAACCTGGCCCGCCACCAGTCAACCTCGACCGCCAGCACACCCTGATCCACCTGCTCGTGCTGCCACAACGTGTAATCAGCGTAAGTGACCTCAAGCGGATCCCATGAAGGCGAAACACCAAGAACACGCGCACAATACGCCCAACGTAGATCACCCAGCAAAGGCGCCATAGACATGCCATCACTGGCAATGTGATGCATCACCAAAACAAGAACATGACTGTCAGCACCCTCCTCGAGGATCCACATACGAACCGGCAGATCACGCTCCAGATCAAACGGACGCGCACTACACTGCCGCACCACCTCCAAACGCTCCCGCTCACCAAGACCCGACACATCAACCACAGTGCACAGATCAGAAATCTCAGGAACCCCCAACAACTGCTGAAACGGCTCCCCATCCACAGAAGTCACGACCGTACGCAACACTTCCTGCCGCTCAACAACATCCCGCAACGCCTCCTGCAAAGCAACCACATCAAGAGGACCACGCAACCGAGAAACCAACGGAATGTTATACGCAGCCGACGCACCCTCCACACACGCAACGGTCCACAACCGACGCTGCGCCAACGACGCCGGCAACCACTCGGGCCGCACCCGAGGAACAACACCACCACCAATCGGCTTTCCCCCACCAGCATCATCACAAGCAGCAGCCTCGAGAGCCTCCAAACGCCCCGCAAGAGCCCGAGCCGTCGGCGCCTCAAACACATCCCGCAACCGCAACCCAACCCCCGCACCACCAAGCCGCGCCACAACCCGCATCGCAGCCAACGAATGACCACCCAACAAAAAGAAATCATCCTCCGGGCCAACACCGTCAACCCCCACAACATCCGCGAAAACATCACACACCCGAACCTCAAGTTCGGTGCGGGGGGCGACGTCTGTAATCACGCCGCGTTCGGGTTCGGCCAGGGCAGACCGGTCAATTTTGCCGTGTCCTTTCATCGGAAACTCATCCACGCTCGCATAGACCCGAGGAATCATGTAGTCCGGCAGACTACACGCCAAATAATCACGAATTTCCGCATCAGCGACAGCCACCGTTTCATCAGCCCAGCGAATCCACCCCACCAACCGCTCACGACCCGCCTCACCCCGCAGATCAACAACACACTGAGCAACACCATCCATGCCCGCCAGAACAGACTCAATCTCCCCCAACTCGACACGGAAACCACGAATCTTAACCTGATCATCAACACGCCCATGAAAAGCCAACTGCCCATCAGAACGCCAACTGACCACATCACCAGTGCGATACATACGCTCACCACAACCACTGGGATCCGCAATGAAACGCGAAGCAGTCAAACCCGGCCGCGACAAATACCCACGCGCCACACGACCAGCAACATACAACTCCCCCCGCACCCCCACCGGCACCGGACACAACCGATCATCAAGCACATACACCCGCACACCAGGCATCGGCACACCAATCGGCCACACCACCTCGGAAACCCCACCATCAGGAACAACCTCAGCAATCGTGCACGCAACAACAGTCTCAGTCGGCCCGTAACTATTAACAATCCGACAATCCGCACCCGCAGCCACATCACGCACCCACGACACAGGCGCACCCTCACCAGCCAACACCAAACCACGCCGCGGCACAACAGACGCCACATCCACATCAGAAACCAAAGCCGCCAAATGCGACGGCGTCATCTTCAGATAATCCACCCCATGATCAGCCAAAAACCGCGCCAACTCCTCACCCGTCACATGACCATCCACAACATGAAGAGTCCCACCAGTCATCAACGGCAAATAAAACATCAACAAACTAAAATCAAACGCAAGCGACTGCAAAAGAGCATACGAACCACCACGCACAACACCCAACTCACCACAAACATCACGCAAATAACGCGTGATCTCACGATGCTCAACCCCCACCCCCTTCGGCCTACCCGTCGTCCCCGACGTATAAATCACATACGCCAAATTATCCGGAGACGCCACAACAGGCTCAGCAACCAAAGTCTCAGCCAAAAGATCATCATACGAAACAGCTTCAACACCCACCCCCACATCAAAACCATCATCATGAATACACAAAACCGCACCAGAATCAACCAAAATATACTCAAACCGATCACGCGGCACAGCAGGATCCACAGGCACATACACACCACCAGCAGCCAACACCCCAAGAATCGACACAGCCGCAGGCACCGCCCCCGACAACGCAACAGCCACCCTCACCTCAGGACCAACACCCCGAGCAGCCAAACGCCGAGCAACCTCACCAGCCCGCTCATGCAACCGACCAACAGAAATCCCCTCACCCCCCTCAACCACCGCCACACGAGACACATCAACACCCGAAACCGGCCGCACCAACTCATACAACGTACAATCAGAACCACCATCACGAACCCGACCCCGACCCCACACCCGCGTAACCAAACCCCGCTCAACATCAGTAAGCACATCAATGTCGAGCACGCGGGTCTCGGGGTCGGCCACGACGCGGGTGAGTAGCAGCTCCAGCCGGGCAGCCAGGGTCTCGATCCCGGTTTGGTCGAACAGGTCAGTGCGATATGTCATGGACGCCACATAGCGGCCGTCGTGGTCTCGGAAGACGTGCAGTCCGAGATCGAAATGGGTGACATCGGCGGTGGCGCCGATCTCGCTGAACCGGAGCTCACCGGTCTGACCCTCGACGGGTTTCACAGCGGTTGCCAGTTCGTCCACCGCCAGACTGACCTGGAAGAGCGGTGAATTGTTGGGGGCCCACGGCAGGGCGAGCGCCTTGACGATGTCGTTGAGCGGTACGCTCTGGGTGGAGAAAGCTTCCAGTGCGGTTTCACGGCTTCGGGAGACCAGTTCCCGGAAGGTCGGGTTGTCAACCAGTTCGGAACGCATCGCCACCATGTTCACGAAATTGCCGACCACGTCCTCGACCCCGCTGGCGTCGCGGTTCGCCACGGATGTGCCGATCACGAAATCACGCTGGGCACTGTGCCTGGCCAGCAGCACCTGATACAGCGCGAGCATGGCCATGTAGAAGGTGGCCCCTTCAGTGGCCGCCAACGCCCTGAGTTGCTCAACGGGTCCCGTCGGGAGCGTGAACTCGTGGGTGTGGCCCCGGCTGGACAGGATTGCCGGGCGCGGCCGAGCAATGTCGAGTTCCAGGTTCCGGGTGCCTGCGAGCCGCTCCACCTGCTGCGCCAATCCCCGCTCGCGCCTGGCGACACGCTCCGCACTGGCTTCGTACACCGCGACGTCCTCGTACTGCAGGGGACACGCGCCGAGATCGATGCTGCCGCTGCGAACGGCCTGCTCGAGTGCCTGCCGCAGGTCTGACTTCAACAGTTCCATGGACCACCCATCGATGATGAGGTGGTGGGCCGTGAAGAGCACCACATGGTCGTCGTCGGCGAGCACCAACGTCTGGATGCGCGCAAGAGGGCCGGCAGCGACGTCGAACGGTGTCGCACGCATGCGCGAGAACTCCGCCTCGGCCGAGGCCAACGGGTCGCCGGCGCCACGCAGATCCGTGACCGGGATTTCCACTCCGGTGTCCTCGTGAAGTACCACCGTCGGATCCCCTTGGTCATTCGCCGGGTAGCTGGCACGCAGGATGTCGTAGCGGGTCCTCAACGCCAGGTAGGCGTCCCGGATTCGCTGCGGGTCAGCCGGCCCCTGGATCCTGAGGCCGAAACCCACCACATAGGCGGTGGAACCAGGATCCATGCCGTCCTCGAGCCACAACCCGATCTGGGTGGGCCCCAGCGGGACGACGGCGTCGGCTGAACGAGATCTCGGACCGGGCTGGTGCTGTCGCGCTTTGCGCAACCGCTCGGCCAGCAGTTGCTTCTTGTTTTCTTGTGGAAAAGTCATGGTGTTTAAACCTCACTTCCGGTCAAGGAAATTGGGGACGTGTGTACTGGTCGTACCGGCTCGTCCTCCAGCTCGGCGAGCAGAATGGCTTCCAGGACTGCCGCCTGGTCGCGCAGCACAGGTGCCTCGAAGATGGTGCGCAACGGCAGGTCGACAGCCAGCCGGTCGTTGACGCGTGCCGCCACCTTGGCCGCCAACAGTGAGTTCCCGCCGGAGTCGAAGAAGTTGTCTAGGGCTCCAACCCGGCGACCATCCGCGAAAGCATCCGCCCAAATCTCGGCCAGCAGCGCCTCGACACCGTCCTCCGGATCGACGTGGTCGCGTTGATTTCCCCAGTCCGGAACGGGCAACCGGGCACCGTCGAGTTTGCCGTGTGCGGTGGCAGGGAACTCGTCCATCGCGACGATGGACACTGGTATCGCGTGCGCGGGCAGGACATCCGCGAGGGCCAGACGGCATGCCTCGGTGTCGAAGGTGTCCGCGGGTGGTGCAGCGACCCACGCGACGAGCCGGGGCTCGCCGCCGGCGTGCAACACCCCGACGTGTGAGGCGAGAACCCCGTCGATGGTCAACAACGCCTGCTCGACCTCACCAGGCTCCACGCGGAAGCCCCTGATCTTCACCTGCCGGTCGGTGCGACCGATGAAGTCGTAGTACCCGTCCGGTCGCAGCCGCACCAGATCACCCGTGCGGTACATGAGTTCTCCGGGTCCGCCCCATGTCGCAGCGACGAAACGCGATGCGGTCAGTCCGGGACGACGGTGATACCCACGAGCGAGTCCAACCCCGCTCACGTACAGCTCACCCACGGAACCGGGGGGAATGGGTTGCAGGTACTCGTCGAGGACGGCGACGGACAGGCCGTGTACCACCTCACCGATCGGGACCGTTCCGGTTTCGGAACCGTCCAGACGGTACCTGGTGACGTCGATCGTCGTCTCGGTCGGGCCGTACAGGTTGAGCACCGGGCGTCGTTCCACCTCGCCGGCGACCGTAGCCGCGGACAGCGCCTCGCCGGCGACCATGAGGGCAAGTCTGGGAGGCAGGCAGTCCTTCGGCAGCGCCCTCAGGGCGGTGGGGACGAAAATGGCTCGACGGACGTCATGACGTCGCAGATAGTCGCCGAGCGCAGCGTCCGGGGCACGCAGTTCATCGGGCACGAGAACCAGACAGGCACCGTGGAAAAGCGCCATCGTGAGTTCGGAAACCGAGGCGTCGAAACTGAACGAGGCGAACAGCAGCATCGTCTCCTCGGGGCCTGCGCCCTGTCCAGCGCGTTGCGACGCGGCCAGGGCAGCAAGGCCGCGGTGCGTGACAACGACACCCTTCGGCCTGCCCGTAGATCCCGAGGTGTGAATGAGGTAGCACGGATGATCCGTGGAAGGCGGCACGCGCAGCTCGCCGCCCCGGATCGGCCCGTCGTCGCAGGCATCGATGGCGGCAACGGTATCCGGGGCGTCCAGCACCACCGCGGCGTCGAAACGATCCGCGTCGGCAGCGGTGGTGATCACCAGGTCGGCCCCGGAGTCGTTGAGCAGGTAGGAGATGCGCTCGACGGGGTGGTCGGGGTCGATGGGCACGTAGGCAGCACCTGCTTTTTCGACACCGATGATGGCGACGACCGCCCGGACGGATTTACGCAGCGACAGCGCAACGATGTCCTCGGCGCCGATCCCCCGCTGGATCAGCCAGCGGGCGAACTGGTTCGAGG
>ERZ773077.1909-NODE-1909-length-13891-cov-69.148959_pt1 | contig 13891 bp, 9 predicted proteins | sample MGYA00580612_ERZ773077 | MGnify/ENA primary metagenome ERZ773077 (study PRJEB29015, sample SAMEA2737971) | human oral metagenome | biome: human oral; feature: human-associated habitat; material: dental | place: China | collected 2021 ...
AATTATAGTTAACAAAATGGTTATTAAAGCAAATTTTTTAAACATGATTCCACTTTAAAAGAAGGTCGTCTGAAAAATCTTAGACGACCTTTACAAATATTGGATTGCCAATCTAAGCTACTCTTACAATGCTTTGGCACCACTATGTTTGAAACGACAGGACTAGTCTATTTTTCATAACTGCAAGCAACGGTGTTCATTTTCCATAGCAATTTGCTTTTTTCCGCATTTTCTCCATTTATATCCAATTTGACTTGACAAATATCTTTAGCTTTCTTGCAAGTTGGATATTCTTCTTCAGATTTACTGAAACAAACTACATTTCTTTCCGGTTCGCTTATATCTTCTCCAAAAAATGAATACTCATGTCCAAATTCGAACCCTTCAGTATTCATTTCTTCATGTTCCGTTGCACTAAAAAATACTATATGCAGAAGATTATTAGTCATCATTTTGAAAACCAATGTTGAATTTTTTGGAATTTCTATATTTTGTCGCATAATTCTTTTTGTCATGTAGTATTCGTATTTTGCATCTCCATTAGAAGGGTAGTCATAATAATAGTGTACTTCAATTGGATAATTATTCTGATTATGTACTTTAATATGGCGTACATTCTTATTTTCACACGAATACTTATCTCCATTTCCAATTAGCATCCACTCTTTATCTTCAGAAAGAAATCTCTTGCACCATAACTCTTTTCCAGGTGTGTCAATCCAAGCATAAGAAAATAGCAATGCTAAAACAATAAAGGGAGAAAGAGCTATAAAAAATAAGATTTTTTTACTCATTGTCTTTAACTTTCTTTAATATTAATTTATCGTGATTTTGTTTTGGCTTTTCCCGATTATCCTTATGACAATTTTCTTTATGTAATATTTTTGCACCTTTAAATTTAGCCTTATCTGTCAGTAAGTAGGTTGGGCATAGAGCAATAACACCTTCAAATCGCTAAAAATATTGGGCTCAGCCCAATCTAGACTTACAGCTCTTTTTTAAGCGTCCGTGTATCAAAATCGATGAGAAAAGGCTTGGATCGATAACCGCGATCCATTCCTTCATAGAAGACAGCTATACATTTAAATGTATATCTTTTTTGTTTAAATTTTTCCTGTATACAATTAAATCGGTCATCGTTGCTGCATAATCGTACACTTCCTGTCAACCTATCAATCTGACTATTTTTTATATCACTAGATTCTGAATCAACAAAACCCAATAAATCTACAACATATGTTCGTTCGCTGCTTTCACAATTAGCGTGGTATGCATTTGCTTTTCTTAAATTATTTATCATTTTCTGTTTTGTATTGATAAAATCCATATCAAATACAACTTCATCAAATTCTTTGTTGATCACATAATTTTTAGGTTGCAGTTCATAACCATTAAAAGAAACGATACATGAAGTTAGAAATAGAACTGCGATAAAAATTAAATATTTACCTTTCGACACTTTTTAACTCCTCTGGATAAGATGGCAAAAGCAGGTTTGTCTTTTTTCGAATAGTTTTTGCGTAAATATCATGCTTATCATGGTTGCGGCTGTTGGTTGGGTAATGTTCTTGGGTGTTGGCGGTTTCGATGGCGGCGAAAGAACGGGGTAGGATTGGCGGTCAGCCATGAGGTTTATGATGAAAGTCTGAATATAAGTCAAAATGACAGATAGGATAAACAACGGATGATAAGAGGTAAAGATGTTGTATGGGTGGTTTGGGAGGGAAGGGGGATGAAAGGTCGTCTGAAAGTGGGTTTTCAGACGACCTTTTGGTATTTGTGTAGTTCGTGGGCGAAGCCCACGCTACGGGTTGTGTGGTTTCAGCGGAGAATGGAGATATGGGGGCGTTTGCATTCGTTATATTTTTGAAATATTGGAATTGGTTTAGCAATGCGGGAGCGGTAGCGTGGGCTTTGCCCACGGATAATGGTTGTTCGGAGCATGAAAAGGTCGTCTGAAACTGTATTTTTCAGTTTCAGACGACCTTTGGGGTTGGTGGGATTCGTGTGCGAAGCCCACGCTACGCTGGGTTTTTAGACGACCTTCTGAGGTTGGCAGGGTTCGTGGGCGAAGCCTACGCTACTTTTGATTTCAGACGACCTTGAGTCAGAGGTCGAAGGCGGCGTTGATGAGGCGTTTGGTGTAGTCTTTCTGCGGTTGGTGGAAGATTTGGTCTGCGCTGCCGTATTCGACGAGTTCTCCGTGCTGCATGACGGCGACGTTGTCGCTGACGGCACGGACGACGGAGAGGTCGTGGCTGATGAAGATGTAGGTCAATCCGTATTTGGTTTGGAGTCCGCGCAGCAGTTCGACGACTTTGATTTGGACGGAGCGGTCGAGGGCGGAGGTAGGTTCGTCGAGGAGGATGAACTTGGGCCGCAGGATGAGGGCGCGGGCGATGGCGATGCGTTGGCGTTGTCCGCCTGAGAATTCGTGCGGGTAGCGGTTGAGCGCGTCGGCGGGCAGGGAGACTTCGTCCAGGACTTTGAGGACGAGTTCGGTGCGTTGGGCTTTGGTCATTTCGGGGCGGTGGACAGTGAGGCCTTCGCCGATGATTTCGCCGACGGTGAGGCGGGGGGAGAGTGAGCCGTAGGGGTCTTGGAAGACGATTTGGCGTTCGGCTTTGAGCTGGCGCACGCGTTCGGGGGTGAGGGCGGCGAGGTCGCTGCCGTCGAAGTGTATGCTGCCTTGGTAGGGGAGCATTTGCATGATGGCTTTGCCGAGTGTGGATTTGCCGGAACCGGATTCGCCGACGATGCCGAGGGTTTCGCCTTGGCGGATGGCGAGGCTGATGTTTTTGACGGCGTGGAAGGTTTTGAGGGGTTTGCCGAAGAAGTTGTGTTTGAGGGTGAAGTGGACGTCGATGCCGTCGGCACGGATGAGCTCGGGCGGGTTGCCTTCTACGGGGTCTTTCATGCCTTTGGGGACGGAGTGGATGAGTTGGGCGGTGTAGGGGTGGGTGGGGTTGGCGAAAACTTGTTTGATTTTGCCGCGCTCGACGATTTCGCCGTCTTTCATGACGCAGACGGTTTCGGAGTAGTGTTCGGCGAGTCCGAGGTCGTGGGTGATGAAGATTATCGCCATGCCCATTTGTTTTTGGAGGTCGTGGAGGAGGTCGAGGATTTCTGCCTGGATGGTGACGTCGAGGGCGGTGGTGGGTTCGTCGGCGATGAGCAGGGAGGGCTCGTTGAGCAGCGCCATGGCGATCATGATGCGCTGGAGCTGGCCGCCTGAGAATTCGTGGGGGTATTGTTTCAGACGACGTTCTGCTTCGCGGATGCCGACGCGGTTGAGGAGGTCGAGGATGCGTTCGCGGGCGGCTTTGCGGGTGATGGTTTTGTTGTGGACGCGCAGGGCTTCCATGAGCTGGGTGCCGATTTTCATGAAGGGGTTCAGCGAGGTCATGGGCTCTTGGAAGATGAAGCTGATGCGTCCGCCGCGTAGGCTGCGGAGGGTTTTTTCGTCTGCGTCGAGGATGGATGTGCCGTCGAAGGTGATGCGCGAGTTTTGTCCGTAGCGGGTGGTGTTTTCGGGCAGGAGGCGCATGAGGGACATGGCGGTAACGGATTTGCCGGAACCGGATTCGCCGACGAGGGCGAGGGTTTCGCCTTTGGCGACTTTGAAGCTGATGTTGCGCACGGCGTGGACGGTTTTTTCGTGGAGTTGGAAGCGGATGTCGAGGTTTTCGACGGTGAGTAACGGGGTGTTCATGGGTGTGTCCTCGTGGTGTGTGTCAGCGGTCTTTGGGGTCGAGTGCGTCGCGCAGGCCGTCGCCGATAAAGTTGAAGCAGAAGAGGGTGGCGACGAGGAAGAAGCAGGGGACGAGGAGCTGCCACGGGGCGGCTTCCATGGAGGCTGCGCCGTCTTGGAGCATGGAGCCCCAACTGGTCATGGGTTCTTGTACGCCCAATCCGAGGAAGCTGAGGAAGGATTCGAACATGATCATGCCGGGGACGAGCAGGGAGGCGTAAACCATGACGACGCCGAGTACGTTGGGGATGATGTGGCGGGTAACGATGCGGCGGCGGGATACGCCTGTGATGCGGGCGGCTTCGACGAATTCTTTGTGTCTGAGGCTGAGGGTTTGGCCGCGGACGATGCGGGCGACGTCAAGCCATGAGACGAGTCCGATGGCGACGAAGATGAGGAAGAGGTTGCGCCCGAAGAAGGTGGTGAGGAGGATGACGAAGAACATGAAGGGGAAGGCGTTGAGGATTTCGAGCAGGCGCATCATGACGGAGTCGAGTTTGCCGCCGAAAAAGCCTGCGAGTGCGCCGTAGAGCGTGCCGATGACGACGGCGACGAGCGCGCCTGCGATGCCGATGAGCAGGGAAATGCGCCCGCCGGCGGCGGCGCGGGTGAGGAGGTCGCGTCCGAGCAGGTCGGTGCCGAAGTAGTGGCGGGTGGAGAAGGAAGGCGGGATTTGCATGTTGTCCCAGTCGGTGTAGTCGTAGGTGTAGGCGCTGATCCAGGGGGCGGCGACAACGAAGAGGGTGATGGCGGCAAGGATGAAGATGCTGCACAGGGCGGCTTTGTTGTTGCTGAAACGCCGCCATGCGTCCTGCCACAGGCTGCGTCCGTGTACTTGTGCCTGTTCGGCTGCGTCTGCTATGGCGCGGGAATTTTTCTTGTTGAATAGCATGGTGTTCTCCGTTGTTTTGTTCGGGGTCGTCTGAAAACGGCAAAACCGGTTTTCAGACGACCTTTTTTGCTTTTAATAGCGGATTTTGGGGTCGATCAGGGCGTAGAGGATGTCGAGTACGGCGTTGAAGACGATGGTCAGTACGCCGACGAGGATGGTCAGTCCCAAGATCATGCCGTAGTCGCGGTTGAGCGCGCCGTTGACGAAGAGTTGTCCGATGCCGGGCAGCCCGAAGACGCTTTCGATGACGATGGCGCCGGTGATGATGCCGACGAAGGCGGGAACGAGATAGGAGAGGATGGGCAGCATGGCAGGACGCAGGGCGTGGCGCAGGACGATGCTGTTCATGGACAGCCCTTTGGCGCGGGCGGTGCGGATGTAGGGACTGTTCAACACTTCTATCATCGCGCCGCGCGTGATGCGGGCGAGGCCTGCGACATAGCCGATGGAGAGGGCGGCGACGGGCAGGATGAGGCTGGTCAACGAGCCGTCGTTCCAGCCGCCGGCGGGCAGCCATTTGAGGGTGATGGCGAAGATGAAAATCATGATGGGGGCTTTGACGAAGCTGGGGACGACGATGCCGGTCATGGCGGCGGTCATGATGGTGTAGTCCGCCCATGTGTTGCGCCTGAGTGCGGCGATGGTGCCCATGAGTACGCCCAAGACGGTGGAGACGATGAAGGCGTACACGCCCAGTTCGACGGAGACGGGCAGAGCTTGGGCGAGCAGCTCGTTGACGTTGTAGTCTTTGTATTTGAACGAGGGGCCGAGGTCGCCGTGGGCGAGTTGTTTGAGATAGTTGAAGTATTGCAGGTACATCGGGTCGTTCAGGTGGTATTTGGCCTCGATGTTGGCCAGTACGGCGGGCGGTACGTTTTTGTCGCCGGTGAAGGGGCTGCCGGGTGCGAGCCGCATCATGAAGAATGAGACGGTAATCAGTACCAGCATGGTGGGGATGGCGGAAAGTATGCGGCGGATGATGAATTTCAGCATATCGTACCTGCTCGGGGCTTGGTGGGTCGGAATATGCCTGAATACGGGAAGGTCGTCTGAATGGGGTTCGGACGCTTGGGGTGGTTTTCTCTTCTTTGTAGTCAGGCCCTTGGTTTTTGGGGTGTGCGGGCTTTTGCTTTTATGGTTGTCTGAAACGGGATTTTGGGTTTCAGACGACCTTTTTGCTGATGTTTTTCGTGGGCAAAGCCCACGCTACGGCTTTTATGGTTGTCTGAACACTTTGGATGGGGTTTCGGACGGTTTTTTATTGCGGCGGTTGCGGGTGGCAGCCTGCGTTATGGGTTTGTTTCGGAGGTCGTCTGAAACGGGATTTTGGGTTTCAGACGACCTTTTTGCTGGTGTTTTTCGTGGGCGGAGCCCACGCTACGGCCGTTTTCAGACGACCTTTGGGGTTGGCGCGGGTTCGTGGTTAGAACCCATGCCATGGTCGTTTCAGACGACCTTTGCCGTCAGCGCGCCAGCGGTTCGGTGCGTTTGATCAGCCATGCTTTTGCCGCGCCTTCGGTCAGCGGCTCGAGGCGGCGGCGGACTTCGGCGTGGTAGCGGTTGACCCACTCGATTTCGCCGTCGGTCATGAGGGCGGTGTCCATCAGGCGGGTGTCGATGGGGCAGAGGGTCAGGGTTTCGAAGTAGAGAAAGCTGCCGAACTCGGTTTCCTGCGGGTTGGCGACGGCTTGGTTGGCGGCGAGGTTCTCAATGCGGATGCCCCATTTGCCGGGACGGTAGAGTCCGGGTTCGATGGAGGTCACCATGCCTTTTTTCATGGCGTGCTGCGGGCCGGGAACGGCAGCGCAGGCGATGACTTGCGGGCCTTCGTGGACGTTGAGGAAATAGCCTACGCCGTGGCCTGTGCCGTGGCCGTAGTCGCATTGCGCCTGCCAAAGGGGTTTGCGGCAGATGGCGTCTATCATCGGCGAGAGGATGTTTTCGGGGAACACGGCTTCGGCAAGTGCGATATGGGCTTTGAGGACGAGGGTGTTGTCGCGTTTTTGTTCGGCACTCGGTGTGCCGACGGGGACGACGCGGGTGATGTCGGTCGTGCCGCCTTTGTATTGCGCGCCGGAGTCGATGAGCAGGAGGCCGTTGCCGCTGATGGTGCTGTGGCTTTCGGGCGTTGCGCTGTAATGCGGCAGGGCAGCGTTGGCGTTGAAGCCCGCGATGGTGTCGAAACTCAATGAAATGAAGCCCGGACGTGCGCTGCGGTAGCGGTGGAGCATGGTGTCCACGTCAATTTCGGTCAGGCTGCCGCCGTTGTCGATGATGTCTTCAAACTCGGCGAAGAAGCCGCACAACGCCGCGCCGTCTTGTTCCATCGCTTCGCGGATGTGGGCGATGTCGGCTTCGGATTTGACGGATTTGAAGAAGGTGGACGGGTTGATGCCTTCGATCAGGCGCACGCTTTCGGGCAGGCGCACGAGGGTGCTGACGGCGGTTTTGTTCGGCTCGATAAGCAGCGTGCCGCCGATTTGCGCGAGTTTGTCGGCAACTTGGGCGTAAGGTTCGACCGTGATGCCTGCGGTTTGCAGCGCGGCGGCGGCTTCGGCGTTCAGACGACCTTGGTCGGTAAACAGGACGGCATTGTCTTTGCCGATAAGCAGGAAGGACACGAAAACGGGATTGAAAGGCACGTCGCTGCCGCGCAGGTTGGTCAGCCAAGCGATGTCGTCAAGCGAGGAAACCAAGTGGTAATCCGCGCCTTTTTCCGCCATGACGGCGCGCACGCGGGCGAGTTTCTCGGCGGCGGTTTCAGAGACGTAGGCGGGGTCGTGGATGAACACGGTTTCGGCGGGGATGGCGGGACGGCTGGTCCACACTTGGTCAAGCAGGTCGTCGGGGTGTTCGATGCGGATGTTTTTGGCGGCTAGGGATTGCGCCAAAGTGCGTTTGCCGGTGAGCGACACCATATCGGATGGGATGCCGACGGCGGCGTTTTCGGGCAGGTTTGCCGCGAGCCATTCGTTATACGGCGGAACTTGCCCGCTTTTTTGCAACTCGATGCCGCTGCCTGCAAGCTGTTTAGTGGCTTGTTCCCAATAGCGGCTGTCCACCCACACGCCCGCTTCATCGGCGGTAACGACAAATGTGCCGACCGAGCCGGTAAAGCCTGACAACTCGCGGCGCGCCTGCCAGTGTGCGGGCAGGTATTCGGAAAGATGGGGGTCGGCGGAGGGGATGACGAGTGCGTCCAAACCTTGCGCCTTCATGGCTTCGCGCAATGCGGACAGATAATTCGATACGGTATTCATGAACGGATTCTCCAATAGGGTTTCGCGGTTTCAGACGACCTTTTTATAGCGGATTAACTTGATGTACAGGAAGGTCGTCTGAAAAACGTGTCTATGTTATCAAATCACTTCTTGGGTGCAAACGACCAATTCTTAATGGTGTAGTTTTTCAGCGGGTCGTGGTCGGAGTAGCCTTGGATGTCGGGTTTCACCAGATTGATGCTGACTTGGTGATACAGCGGGATAAAGGCGTCGTCGCGTTGCAGCATCGCCTCGGCGCTGACGTAGCGGCGGGCGCGCTCTTCGGCGGAAATGCCCGCTTCGAGCGTGCTGTTCATCAGCTTGTCAAACTCGGGATTCTTGTAATGGAAGGCGTTGTTCGGATTGTTGGATTTGAAAATATTGAGCATGCCCGCAGGGTCGTTGTAGTCGGAACACCAGCCCGCAAACGCCATGCTGAAATTGCCTTGCAGGCGCTTGTCCAAAAAGGTTTTCCATTCTTCGTTCATCAGCGTGGGACGCACAAACGGTACGGTCGCCTTCCAAATGGATTGCAGCGCGGTAATTTGTTTTTTGGCGGCCTCGCTGGTGGTATAGACGATTTGGAACTCGAGCGGTTTCTCTTCGCTGTAACCCGCTTCGCGCAAGAGTTTTTTCGCTTCGGCAATGCGCGCTTCGCGCTTGAGCGGCTTCCACGCGGGGGCAGACTCGCCGCCGCCCTGCATATTCGGCGGGGTAAGTTGGAACGCTTCCTTGTCGCCGCGTGCAGCAACCTTGGTAATGATGGCGCGGTCGGTCAGCAGGTTGAGCGCGCGGCGGACTTTGGGATTTTTAAATTCGGCGGATTCCAAGTTCGGCTCTAAAAACCAAGAACACAGCAAAGTCGCGCGCCGGACCTGCCCGGGAAATTCTTTCTCGGCAATCTTGATCTGATCGGAAGGGATGCCATAGGTAACGTCCACTTCATCGGCGCGGTAGCGGTCGTATTCTTTGCCGATGGCGAGGAATACCGCCTGCGGGATGGATACTTTTTTGCTGTCGTAATAAGCAGGGTTTTTATCCATGGTGATGTGGCTGTTGACACGCCATTCTTTGAGGATGTATGCGCCGCTGGAAACATAATTGCCCGGCTGCGTCCATTTTTCGCCGAATTTCTCGACCGTGGCGCGGTGGACGGGGTAGGTGAACTGCTGAATCAGCATATCGGGGAAATACGGCACGGGCGCGGTGAGCGTGAATTGCAGCGTTTTCTTGTCCAAAGCCTTGACGCCCAAAGTATCCGGCTTCGCCTTGCCTTGCAGGATTTCCGCCGCACCCTGTATTTTCGCGTCTTCCAAATAGCTGCTGTTAGGCGCGGCGGTTGCGGGATCGGCGAGGCGGCGGAAGCTGTAAACGAAATCTTCGGCGGTAATCGGGTCGCCGTTGCTCCAATTTGCATCGCGAAGGTGGAACGTCCAAACGCGCCCTTCGTCCGACGGCTCCCATTTCAATGCCAAGGCGGGAATGGTTTTGCCTTCGGCATCCGTACTGACCAAGCCGTCCATCATCTGACGGATAATCGCGCCCGCCGCCATATCCGAGCTTTTTTGCGGGTCGAGCGTACTCGGTTCGACCGCGTTGCTGATGACGATTTTATTGTATTCGCTGCGCTTGAATTCGGGCGCGGGCTTGACTTCGCGATGACACGCCGACAGCGCAAGCACTATGGCAAGCGATAAAGCCGATATGGAATAAGGTTTGTTCGGCAGCACGTTTTTTCTCCTCTTCTCGCTATCTCTCCCTCCATCCTGCGTTTTGCAAAAAATAAAAAACTACATATGACTACATGGTAGGGAAATATTCTGATTTTTGGCGGATAAAAAGATTTATTCTCTATGGATATTTGAAAAAATCCGCCTGTTTTGGGAAACGGTTTGCAAGATAACACAAAAAAACGCCGTAAAAAACATTTTTTGAAATAAAAGTTACAAGTGATTACAAAAATATTGATTTTTTTGCACGCCTCAAATAGTATAAAACCCTGTTTAAACGCAGCCTCAGAAAAATCAAGCAAAAGGAGAATAAAATGAAGAAGTTATTAATGATTGCGGTTGCCGTCCCGCTTGCCGCCCCCGCATTGGCATCCGATAACGAAGCCAAAATCGGCGGACGGATATTTACTTCTATCGAACACGAACGCAACGGCAAAGGGCAATCCGCTACCGATATATCCGACAACAACAGCCGCATCTGGATTATGGGCAGTGAAAAACTCGACAAAGACCTCAAGCTCATCTACGGCGTCAATTCATTTGTCGCCTTCGACTACAACGGCTGGAGTACGGACGACTCCTATATCGGTCTGCGCGGCGATTTCGGTACTGTCCGCGCCGGCTGGCTCAGTACCCCCATGCACTACCTGACCGGCGAACAAGACGCGTTCAACGGCAACAACCACACCCAAACCATGGGGCGCATGACCCGTTTCGGCGGCCGTGAAATCGCCCTGAACTACGAATCCAAAACCTTTGACAACGGCTTCAATTACCGCGTCCAAATCGCGCCCGGTGCCAACAAATATAAAGACAGAAAGCGCAACGGCGACTGGATGGCGGGCGTAGGCTTGCACTACAAACACCCGACCAACGGCTTCAACGCCCACTACGCCCTTGAATACGCCCGCAACGGCTCGCCTGACGATACCAAAGACAGACAGGTTCATTCCATGAAAGTCGGCTACGACAAAGACAATCTCTACCTCGCCGCCGGCATGATGTACGCCCGCAATGTCGCCGACAAATTCCACTGGGAAGACGAAACCAAAACCAATACCAACACCCGCGATTTCCAAGTGACCGCCGGCTACACCATGGGCAACATCACCCCCAAACTCGGCGTCGCCTACGGCCGCTCCGATACCGGCAAGAATTACAAACAGCTCGCGTTCAACACCGAATACAAATTCTCCAAACGCACGACCCTCTCGTTCAACTCCGGCGTAGTCAAAGAAAGCAAAGACCCCAAAACCGGCTGGGCGGCAGGCGTGTCATTGGAACACAGCCTGCAATAACGCGGGATTTGAAACATAATTTGCGGCATAAAGGGTCGTCTGAAAATCTGAATATGGGTTTTCAGACGACCTTTGTGTTTATAGTGGATCAACTTTAAACCAGTACGGCGTTGCCTCGCCTTGTCGTACTATCTGTACTGTCTGCGGCTTCGTCGCCTTGTCCTGATTTTTGTTAATCCACTATATCAAACGCCTGTCAGGCGCATTCTTGCAAACGATGTTTCCTATGTTCAAATCTTCATGAAAAAACGTCGTCTGAAACCGATTTTCAGACGACGTTTGCCATTCACGCCCCTAGCGGATTCATTCCGCTTTCTCCAACAGGGCGAAGCCTTCCACTTTGTTCCTTGGGCGCGCGCCCTGCCAGATTTTCGTCCAGCCCGGCGGCGCATCGGTATTTTTAGGCTGCTGCACCAGACGGTAGCGGCAGGCAGCATCGTCGATATGGAGTGTCAAGTCGCTGTATTGCGCCCAAGCGATACGGGCGCGGTGGTCTTCGTTGGCGATGCTGATACATTCGAGGTCGTCTGAAAGCCGTTGTTTCAGTTCGGGGGAGAGGGCGGCTTCCATTTGGAGGACGACGGGTGCATGGCTTTTGGCGGCGTCGAGCCACGGCAGGAACAGGGTCATCAGCAATGCCCACGCCAGCGTAACGCCTGCCGCCCAGTTGGTCACTGCCTGTCTGCCGCGGATGTTTTTGCGGGTAATCGCCCACAGCCACAGCGGGGTAAACAGCAGGGCGACCGCCATCGGTATCGGGTCGATGTCGGGCGTGTAATACGGGCTGAAATAGGCGGCGCGTTCGGCGAGTTTGGCAGGCCAGCCGTAGTTCATGGCGAAGAAGCCCGTCCACAGGAAAATGGCGAACAATCCAAACGCCATAACGCCGAACCAGTTGATGAACGCCGCCGCGCCGCGCCGAAGTCCGTCCAGTTGCGCCGCGCCGAGCAGGGCGAGCGGGGGCAGCAGCCAAACGAGGTTGTCTTGGAGGCGTTGCGGGCTGACGGCGAGTATGCTGAGGACGATGAGGAACCACGAAATGCACAATACGCTCCAGTTTTTTTCGCGGATGCGGGGGCGGCTTAACGTCCATGCGGCGAGCGGCCACGCGGGCAGGGTAAACCAGAGCAGGTTTTTCAGGTAGTAGAACAGGCTGAAGGTCGTCTGAAAACCACCCAAGCCGCCGAATGCGCCGAGCGAGTGGTGTTGCAGCCAGATGGAAAACAGTTCGGGCTGCGTTCTGGAGAAAATGAGCGGATAAACCATCAGCAGCGGCAGTCCGATGGCGAACGCGCCGACCAGCGTCAGGTAATAGCGTTTGACGCGCCATTTCTCATCGAGCAACAGGGCGGGGGCTAAAAACATCAGCGCGGCGGTCATCAGATAGCCCGATGAGAGCGACAGCAACGCCCAGCCGCCGCCCAGCAACAGGGAGGAGGTAATGACGCGGCGTTGCGCCAACGAAAAGCCGCACAATATCATGCCCGACGCGGCAAAGGCGACGGAAGCGGGGTTGAGGAAGTGCGCGACCGAGGGCAGTCCGATGCTGCCGATCAGGATGAGGACGACGCTGCGCCCGTGGTGCCTGCCCAAAAAGTTGAATCCGGCAAAACCGCAGGCGGTCAGCCCGATAATCGTAAAGAAGACGCCCGCAAAACGCGCGGCATCATAAGCGTCCGCCGCCCAAGGCGACAACAGGTGTTTGAACGCCGCCGCCACCCATAAATAGACGGGCGGAATCTGGAAATCCGGCTGTCCCAACACATGGGCAACCAACGGCGTCGCGCCTGCGTCTAAGGCTTCGACGGCGGTAAAGACGGTGGGTTCGGCGGGGTTCCACAAGTCGTGCGAAAACACGCCCGGCCACAGCCAGGCAAATGCCATCAGCAGCAAGAGCCAGGGTTTTTCATGGGTTTTGGCAGGTTGTCGCGAATCGGGCGAGGTGTAAGTGAGCATAGCTTTGAGGATGTTGAACGTATTTTCGTGTAGTTTAGCAAAGATTCGGCGGGAGGTCGTCTGAAAGGAGGGATTGGGTTTTTAATCTGGCGAAAATGCATTTTCAGACGACGTATAAAGCAAAAAAGACTGCATAAAATGCAGTCTTTTTATTTTAGTAGAGCGGCGATTAGCGTTTGAACAGGTTGCCGAATTTGTTGTTGAATTTGTCCACGCGACCGGTGGTGTCGACGATTTTTTGAGTGCCGGTGTAGAACGGGTGGCACAAAGAGCAAACCTCGATGTTGAAGTTGTCTTTTTCCAGCGCGGATTTGGTGACGAATTTGTTACCGCAAGAGCAGGTAACGTTGATTTCGTGGTAATTAGGGTGGATACCTTGTTTCATTTTGTTTCCTTTCGGTTAAGCGGGCATAGGGGATGTACCTATGCTTCAGACAAGAGTCGGATTCTCGCTGTTTTTTTCTGTTCCGTCAAGAGGATATTGCCCGAGAGAGGTTGGTCGGCGTTGCTTTTGTGTTCTTGAAATGATGATTGGGATAATAAGATGCTGAATTATTTATCATATTGTTTATTTTGGTAATTTTTTGAGAATTTTTGCTTTATTCTTGAACTTTGTGCAAAATAGGGGTCTGATGACAATATATTTGAAATGAGGAACCGTATAGGGATGAAGGCAAGAGTAAATGGTTTGATTCTGCGAGTAATCGGCGGTTTACTGCCGCCGTCTTATTGCAGCGTTTTGGGTACGCCTGCTAAAAAAGTCCGTGGTTTTTTGGCAAAGAGAGTGTCGCCTCATATCGGTACAAACGTTAATATTGAAAAGGGTGCATATGTTATGCCAGATACCGTAATCGGCGACAACTCGGGGGTCGGCGTTAATTGCGAAATATGCTACGGCTTGACGATAGGCAATAATGTCATGATGGGGCCGGAGTGTTTGTTTTATTCCAATAATCACAAGTTTAATCGTGAGACTTTGAAATATGAGGGCTATACGGAAGTCA
>ERZ773077.1915-NODE-1915-length-13861-cov-8.595900_pt1 | contig 13861 bp, 11 predicted proteins | sample MGYA00580612_ERZ773077 | MGnify/ENA primary metagenome ERZ773077 (study PRJEB29015, sample SAMEA2737971) | human oral metagenome | biome: human oral; feature: human-associated habitat; material: dental | place: China | collected 2021 ...
CGGGCGCGGAACGGATTTTGCTGGACAACATGGACGACGAAACCCTGAAAGAAGCGGCAAACCGCTGCCACACGCAAACCGCCCACCCCCACACCGTTTATTGCGAAGCATCGGGCGGCATCGGCTTCGAGCGCCTGAAGCGCGTGGCGCAAACCGGCGTGGACGGCATCGCCCTCGGCTACCTCACCCACAGCAGCCGCTCGCTGGACATAGGTTTGGATTTCGTGGCGTGAGTTCCGCCGGAGATGGCGGCGGACGGTATAACCAATTCAAAAAAAATGCCCGCTCCGCTATTCCTGCGCAGGCATGAATCCGGCGGGAAGGCCGGGTTGCAAACCCGACACTTTATCAGGCAGCCCATCCCCCCTCTCAGGCTACCTGAAAGCGCAGCTTCAACGAAGTTAAAACCCCGCGCGGGCATCAATGCCTGCCCTGCAGCTGTCCTGCCCACGCTACGCTTGCCGCCTGAAAACGAGGGACTGGGTGCGGACATCCTGATGGAGGTAATTGATATGGATTGGATGGGGAAATTGTCAATCTTTCCGCTTTATATTGTGTTCAGCCTGTTTTTTAAGTGGATTATCTCGTGGGATGTGGCGGAAAAATCGAAGTCTGGAAGACAGGCTGGCTCATCGGCTGGCAGGCGGGGGATTGGGATACGGAGCAAATCCGCATGTGGGCGCTGCTGGTGTGGGCGGCCTGGACAGTGTTTTGCCTGCTGGCCTTGGTGGTATAAGTTTGCCGGGCAGTTTTGAGGCTACCTGAAAAATGAAAGACACATGATGATGAATCAAGACAAACGCAAAACCGTGATGCTGTATCCGGCTACATCTAAGGATTTGACGCTGGAAATCGGCGTGGTCTGCGTAGGGGTATTGCTGCCGCTGATTATCGGGCTGGATACGTTGTCGGACATTTCCAGCAACGGGGTGGGCACGGCGCTTCGTTTGGCCATGGTGCTGCTGTTTTTTGGCGGTGCGGCGCTGGTTGGTTTCCTGTATTGGCGCATGTTCACGGCGCGGGACTTTCTGCGGTTGGACACAGAACGCGGCGTGCTGTTGCAAGGGCGCTGGCGTTGGGGTTGGCAGGCGCAGTGGGAGTATCCGCTTTCGATGTTTGCGGCGGTGGCGGCGGAGAAGGTGCGGGACGATTACCGCGGCTACTACGGGCGCTTGTGGCTGGAATCGGCGGATGGGCGGAACGATTTGGTGCTGGAGGAAAATTTCCTGCCGCATAAGGGTTCGCTGAACGAATTAGACAGAATTCAGAACCATATCGCGCAGGCAACGGATTTGGCCAAACGGCCGGTAATCAACACAATAATCCGTGCGGCGGAGGAGACGGCGGCCAATCCGGCACAGTTGCAGCCCTTGCAAGCGAAAACGCTGCCTGCGTGGCGGCAGGCGGTGAATCTGGCAGCAGCCGGGTTGTGGACTTGGCTGGCGGTCTGGCTGCTGCGTTTGGCGGCGGATTGGCAAAGCGGCGGCCTGCCCAAGCCGCTGTATTTCGGCGCGGGGCTGCTGGCGCTTGGGTTGTTGGCGGTGGCGGTGTCGGAAGTGCGCGGGGTGTTTCGTGCGTGGCGCGGCCGGAAAACGGCGCAAACACAAACTGCTTGGCGGCAGCCCTCGGAAATCAAAGCCGCGCTGACGGCAGCACGGCAGGCGGAACACGAGCCGCAGCCGAAGCTGCCGGAACGTGCCGCGCCGAAGCTTGCGGACGGGGCGGAGTTTGCCGTGTATTCGGTTGGCACTTTGCTCTCGCGCCTAATGTTCCTGCTGTTTGCGTTTGGGATGGTGTGGATTGAGGGAGGGGTCGGTTGGCGGCTGTTTTGGCTGGTGGCGCTGCTGTTTATCGCCGGGCGGCTGGCGCACCGTTGGCATACCTTGCGCAAAGTACGCTACAGCGTGCTGGGAGACGAATTGATTGTGTACCGCCTGCACAGTTTCAAGTGGCTACCTGAAAAACGCTATGCGCTATCGGAGTTTTGCGGCATTTACAGCCGCGTGCGGCGCAATGGCGTGAGTGTAGGTTTAAGTGAAATCTGGTTGGCAGGCAAGGCGGGCGGCAAAAACGTGCGGCTGCTGGAGGCGGATTCGCTGATGCGCGACAACCGGCAAACGGCAGAGAAAACGGCCAAACAAATCAGCCGAGCTACCGGGCTGCCGCTGCTGGAGTATGTGGGTGAAGATCGGGAAGGAGCCGGCTGAAGCGCTGGTTGGGAAAAAGACGAAGCTTTCAGGTAGCCCCAATTGGTTACTCGGGCTACCTGAAAACCGACATCAGCGTTTGAAGAAAATATCGATGTAGTCGGCTGCGTTGTCGCAGGGGTTTTGTATCGGCTGCATGCGCCAATATTGGCGTGAGTCTTTGGCTTGAAACAGGAAAGTGCCGCTGCGTTCGCAGGACTGGCCGTTGTTGATGTGATATACGCGGGTGCTTACGTTGCCGGTGAAGTAGAAATGGCGCCGGTCGATGACTTCGATTAGGCCGTCTAGTTTCACGAAATCGCCGTTTAAGGATTGGTAGGCATTGATTTCTAGGCCGTTGCTGCCCCGGCGGATGGTGGCGGTGCCGAAGCGCTCCCAGCTTATCCATTGCAGGGAGAACATATGCCTGCCCAGCAAGCTGCTTTCGGCAGCGGCCACTTCTTCCGGGCTGCCGGTTTGCAAACTGGCATCACGCATATTGACGATGCCCGGCAGGTTTTGCGCACTGGTGGTTTGAATGCAGAATAATCCGGCCAGCAGTAGGGCGGTTAGGCCGGGAAACAGGCGTTTGACAGGGTGCATAGCGTGCTCCTTTTAAGTAAATTTGTGAAAAGGAATGCTGCATTCCCATCATAGCGCATCCATTTTTAAACCGCCATAATCGTTTCAAATTTAAGAAAATTGTTTGCTTTAGGGCAAATTGTTCTTTAACAATCCGGTATGTTAAATCCGGCTGGCGCCGCAGTCGATCAGGGTTTCGCCCACGCAGATGATTTGGTTGTGGAAGGCGTTGAGGGTGCTGCGGTGGCCGATGCTCACGATGATGCTGTCGGGCAGCTCTTGGCGGATCAGGCGGTAGAGGGCGGCTTCGGTTTCTTCGTCGAGCGCGGCGGTGGCTTCATCGAGCAGCACGAGGCGGGGGCGGGTGATGAGGATGCGCACGAAGGCGATGCGCTGCAGCTCGCCGGGGGAAAGTTTGTGCTGCCAGTCGTCTTCGGTGTCGAGCAGTTCTTTCAGGTAGCCCAGGCGGCAGGCTTCGAGGGCGGCGGCAAGCTGGTGTTCGTCGGGGCGGATGTTGGGGTAGCAGATGGCGCGGCGCAGGCTGCCTTGCGGGGTGTAGGGGCGCTGGGGCACGAAGAGGATGTGTTCACGGGCGGGGCCGATGATGTGGCCGCTGCTGCCGAAGGGCCAGAGGCCGGCCAGGGCGCGCAGCAATGAGGTTTTGCCGCAGCCGGATGGGCCGCGGATGAGGATGGAATCGCCGCTTTGGGCGCGGAAGGAGACGTCGGAGAGCAGGATGTTGCCGTTGTTGCGGTGCAGGGTGAGCTTGTCGGCCTGCAGGATGCAGTTTTCGGCTTCGTGCTGCGGCTGGCGGTAGGGCAGGTGGTTTTGCATGCTTTGGAAGAAGCCGTCGAGACGTTCGAGCCGGGCTTGATAAGCGGTGAAGTCTTTGTAGGAGTTGCGGAAGAAGGATAGGGCGCGTTGCAGGCGGTTGAAGGCTTGCACGGTTTGGTGCATATCGCCGATTTTCACTTGGCCGGCGAAAAAGCGCGGGGCTTGCAGCATGAGGGGCAGCAGGTTGGAAATTTGGGTGATGCCGGTGTTGAAGCCGTTGAGGCCGAGGCTGCGGAACACAATCTGCCAGCGGTTGCGGATGATGTGGGCAAAGTGGCGGCGCAGGTTGCGCCCTTCGGCGGCTTCGCCGTTGTAGAAAGCGATGCTCTCGGCGTGGTCGCGCACGCGCACGAGGGCGTAGCGGTAGTTGCCGTTGAAGTGTTCGTTTTGGAAGTTGAGCTTCACCAGGGGGCGGCCGATCCACACGGAAGTGGCGGTGGCAAAGAGGATGAAGAGGTAGATAAACATCACCATGCCGCGCGGGATTTCCAGCCCCAATACGCTGAGCACGCCGGAGAGATTCCAGAGGATGACGGTGAATTCGATGGTGGAAACGATGGCGTTGATCAGGCCGCGCACGAGCTCGGCGGTGGAGGCGATGAAGTCTTGCGCGTCTTGCTGGATACGTTGGTCGATGTTGTCGGGCGCATGGCGGCGCATGTGCAGGCGGTAGTAGTTTTTATGGGCGAGCCAGCTTTGGGTGAGCGCGGCGTTGAGTTTTTCCAGCCAGCGGATCATAAAGACTTGTTCGAGCAGCTCGTCGGCCAGGGCATGGATGATTTTGAACACCATTAAGGCGCTGTTGATGCCGGCGAAAAACCAGAAGGCGGCTGCGGCGCGGTCTTGCAGGGAATCGTAGAGGCCTTTGTAGAAAAAGGAATTGAGCACGCTGATGCGCACTTCGAGCAGCACCATCAAGAGCAGCGCGGCCAAAAGCAGGCACACCCGGATACGGTTGCTGCGTGCCAAACAGGGGCGCAGGATGCGCTCGAAGCGTTGGCCGAAAGCAGTGCGGTGCAGCAGAAAGGCGGCGATCAGGCAAAACAGCAATACGCCGAAAAAGCTCTGCACCAGCCACAGCGGGCTGTCCAGGAGCTCGATTTTCCATTGTTCTTGTTTCATATGTGGTGTTTGGTTGGATAACTTTATTTTTCAGGTATGGCAAACCAATTTAACTTTCGCTGCCGCGTTGGTTCGCCTTGCCGTACTTCTGTACTGTCTGCGGCTCACCGCCTTGTATCGAAAGCCAATTTGGCTTGCCTAGCCCTTTGGGATCGAAAGGCTACCTGAAAAATAAAACGGCAGTATAGTGAATTAACAAAAACCAGTACGGCGTTGGCTCGCCTTGCCGTAACGTGTGTACTGTCTGCGGCTCGCCGCCTTGTCCTGATTTTTGTTAATCCACTATAAAGACCAAACGATGAAGATTTTAATCCGTGCAGACGCGTCCCTCCAAATCGGCAGCGGCCACATCATGCGCTGCCTCACGCTGGCGCACGAGCTTTCGCGGCGCGGCCATGAGGTGCGCTTTATCTGCCGTGCGCTGCCCGGCCATTTGGGCGAAACCATCGAGCGCGCCGGTTTCGGCTTGGTGTTGCTGCCCGTGCCGCCGCAGGCCGGAAGGCTACCTGAAAACGAAAGCGGTGAACTTCTGCGCAGTAAAAACGAAGCAAAGGCAGCAACGTGCGTTCAGCTGGCCCATGCCCATTGGCTGCCGGTATCGCAGGCGCAGGATGCCGCCGACTGCGTGCCGCCTATCCGCGCTTTTGCGCCGGATTGGATCATCTGCGACCACTATGCCTTATCCGCCGAATGGGAGCTGGCCGCCAAAGCCGCTGCGGGCAGCCGCCTGATGGCGATCGACGATTTGGCCGACCGCCCCCACGCCGCCGATTTGCTGCTGGATCAAAACCTCGGCCACTCCCCTGCCGATTACGCCGGCTTAGTGCCGCCCGCCTGCCGCCTGCTCACCGGCACGCGCTACGCCCTGCTGCGCGAAGAATTTGCAGCCTGGCGCGAGGCAAGCCTGCAACGCCGTGCCGCACAAGCCGAAACAGGCTACCTGAAGCATATTTTGGTGAACTTGGGCGGCGTGGATAAGGACAACCATACTTTGGCGGTGCTGCAGGCGCTTTCAGGTAGCCTGCCTGCCGCCTGCCGCGTCACCGTGGTGATGGGCAAAACCGCGCCGCACACCGCTGCCGTTCAGGCTTTTGCCGATGGCGCGCCGTATCCTTGCCGCGTGCTGGTGGGCGCCAACAATATGGCCGAGCTGATGGCCGAAGCCGATTTGGCCATCGGCGCGGCGGGCAGTACTTCGTGGGAGCGCTGCTGCCTGGGATTGCCCACCATGATGCTGGTGTTGGCGGAAAACCAACGCGGCATCGCTGAAACCTTGCAGCAGGCCGGCGTGGCGAGCGTGGCTGATATGGCGGATTTGCCTGCCAGCTTGTCCCGCCTGCTGGCCGAAACGCCTGCCCTGCGGGCAGAGCAAAGCCACCGCGCCGCCGCGCTGTGTGATGGGCGCGGCGTGCTGCGGGCGGCCAATAATTTGGCCGATTTCGCGCCTGCCGTGCTGCGCCCTGCCGCGCCCGCCGACTGCCGCCGCCTGTTTGAGTGGCGCAATCATCCCGAGATTCGCCGCTTTATGTTCGATAGCGGGGAAATCGCTTGGGATGGGCACCAGGCATGGTTTGCCCGCCAGCTAGCCAATCCCGAGTTCACCATGCTGCTGTATGAAGCCGGCGGCACGGCGCAGGGCTATGCCAGCTTCAAACACCTGGGCGGCGGCCGCTGCGAATGGGGCTTCTACCTTGCGCCCGATTGCCCGCGCGGCCAAGGCCACGGCGGCACATTGGGGCAGCTGGCGTTACAATATGCTTTCTGCCGCCTGAATATGCACGAAGTGCACGGCCAAGTGTTGCCGCATAACGCCGCCAGCCTGGCTCTGCACCGCCGGCTCGGTTTCCGCCCGGCCGATAAGGCAGCCGGGCAGGAGGCGCAGCAGGCCTTGTCATTTGTGCTTCGTGCCGAAGATTTTTTGTATTAAACGCTAAAACGGCAGCCTCCCCATGAAGGCTACCTGAAACCGAAACCACCCATGAAACCCGCATTCCAAATCAACGGCCGCCCCATCGGCGCTGCCCACCCGCCCTATATCATTGCCGAGATGTCGGCCAACCATAACGGCAGCCTGCAAACCGCCTTCAACATCATAGAACAGGCCAAGGCTGCCGGTGCCGATGCCGTCAAAATCCAAACCTACACCGCCGACACCATCACGCTGCGCAGCAACGCGCCCGAGTTTCAAATCAAAGGCGGCCTGTGGGACGGGCAAACGCTGCACGAGCTGTATCAAAAAGCGCATCTGCCTTGGGAATGGCACAAGCCGCTGTTTGATTTTGCCCGCGAGCAGGGCATCACCATTTTCAGCTCGCCGTTTGACTTTACGGCGGTGGATTTGCTGGAAAGCCTCAACGCCCCGGCTTACAAAATCGCCTCGTTTGAAGCGGTGGATTTGCCGCTGATCCGTTATGTGGCGCAAACCGGCAAGCCGATGATTGTGTCCACCGGCATGGCCGATGCCGAAGAAATCGCCGAAGCCGTGGCCGCCGCGCGCGAAGGCGGCTGCAAGGAATTGGTGCTGCTGCACTGCGTGAGCGGCTACCCCGCACCGGCGGCGGATTACAACCTGCGCACGCTGCCCGATATGGCGCAGCGCTTCGGCGTGCCGGTGGGTTTGTCCGACCACACGCTGGACAACACCACCGCCATCACCGCCGTGGCGCTCGGTGCGTGCGTGATCGAAAAACACTTCACGCTAGACAGAAACGGCGGCGGCCCGGACGACAGTTTTTCTTTAGAGCCGCAGGATTTGGCCGAACTGTGCCGCAGCAGCCATACCGCCTGGCAGGCGCTGGGGCAGGCCGATTACGGTTTGAAATCGAGCGAGCAGGGCAATATCCAGTTCCGCCGTTCGCTGTATTTTGTGAAGGATATGAAAGCGGGCGACATCATCGGTGCCGACTGCATCCGCAGCGTGCGCCCCGGCTACGGGCTGGCGCCCAAGCATTACGACGCGCTCATCGGCAAACGCCTGCGCCGCGATGTGGCGGCCAATACGGCAACCGATTGGGATTGCGTGGAAGAGTAGGAAAAGTTTCAGGTAGCCTTCTGGCGGTGTTTGAGGCTACCTGAAAACATGAGTGCCAACGAAGCTGGGAGTTCGCTTTTTGTTGTGTTTGAAGCAGTTTGCCAAATTTCAGGTAGCCTTCCTTCATTTATGCCTTGTTCACCTTTGCGCCTCATGCCGGCGCGGGGCACTTCCTTTCTTTGCTTCGCCAAAGAAAGGAAGCAAAGAAAGGCGACTGCGGGCGCAGGTTTGGCTTCGCCAAACTTCCCTCACTGCACACGGTTTTTCGGGCGGGCTCGCAACTTGCGGCTGCGCCGCTTCGGGCATGCAAGCCCTTGCCCCCGAAAAACCGCGCTTCGTTCGGCTGTGCCAGCAGAGCAGGGTGCACCCCCACCGTTTGTGCCAAATATTTTATGCTTGGATATGTAGGAAGTTTAATATCGGCTTCGTAGTGAAACATGAAGATTCTAAAAGACAGCCTCATCTACCTAGTCGGCGAAATGCTGGCCAAGGCCATGCCTTTCCTGCTGCTGCCCTATCTCACGCGCAAGCTGGGTACGGCGGGGTTTGGCGAGCTGTCGTATTATCAGGCGGCATTTTCGTTGCTGCTCATCGGCTTCGGCATGAGTCAGGATGGCGCGGTGACGCGGTATTACTATGTATACGGCCAGCGCAATCTGCACAGCGTGGTGTATGCCGGTGCGCTGTATACCGCTTTTGCCGCGTTTATCGGCCTGTTGGCGGCATGGCAGCTGCATTCGCTGGCGTTGGCCTCGGTGGTGTGTGCGGCGGCGGCGCAAACGGTGTTGGCCACGCAACTGAGCCTGCGCCAATGCCGCAAACAGGCCTTGGCCTATACGGCCATTCAGTTCGGCAGCAGCCTGTTCACCACCGTGTTCACGGTGTGGCTGCTGGAAATGAGCGCGGATTATCCGGTGGAGCGGCGCTTTTTGGCTTTGTTTGCTGGCAATGCGCTGGTGTCGCTGGCGGCTTATCTGCTTTATCGGCGCAGTGCCGGGCAGCGGCTGGGTTTCAACCGGCGGCGGGTACGGCAGGCTTTGCGCTATATCTTCGCGCTCGGCCTGCCTTTGGTGATTCACCATGCGGGCAATTATGTGAAAGGGCAGTTCGACCGCGTGGTGATTTATCAGGGCTATTCCGCCGCCACGCTGGGCGTGTATTCGGCGGGTTATCAAACCGCCAGCGTGCTGGGTGTGTTGCTGATGGCACTGAATAAGGCTACTGTGCCGTATTACTACCAGGCCTTGCGCAGCGGCAAAATCACGGCGGCCACGGTGCGCCGCTGGGCGCTGCTCTCGCTCTTGGCCGCGCCGCTGCCGGCAGTGGTGGCCTGGCTGATGCCGGAGCGGCTGTTTTTGTGGCTGCTCGGGGCGCAGTATGCGGGGGTGCATTACTATATTTGCCTGTTTTTGCTGGGTTTCGGTTTAACCGTGCCCTATTATTTGCAGGTGAATTATTTGTTTTACCACGCGCAAAACCAGCGCATCGCGCTCACTTCGCTGCTCTCGGCGGGCGGCTATTTGCTGGTGTTGCTGCTCACCGCGCGAGTGGGCATCCAATGGGTACCGCTGGCGATGATTGCGGGCAACGCGCTGATTTTCCCGATATTGTTCCGGCAGGTAAAACCGTATGGCTGATTTGGCGAATTTAATCATCTGCCTCACGCCCCTGCAGGCCTTGATGGCGCAGCGGCTGATGGCGCAGCGCGCAGAGCCGTTCGATTTGCTGATGCTGTGCTACGAAGATGCGGATAATGCCAAGTTTCGGCATTATTTTCAGGTAGCCTCTGCGGGCAGCCGCCATGCCGAATATGCCCTGATTCCGCAAAGCAAATGGCGGCGCGAGCTGGGCTTGCCCCGCCTGCTGTGCGGGCTGGAGAAAGAATACGCCACCGCCTTTGCCGCCAGCATCGACAATCCCAACGTGCAATATGTGCTGAACCGCATCCGCTTTGCCGCGCTGGAAACCTTCGACGACGGCACGGGCAACCTGATTCCCGGCAGCGTGCTCTACCGCAACAGCAGCAACCGCCAGCGGCAGCTGATGAACCGCCTGCGCGGCATCCGCCTGCAAACCGAAGACCTGCGCCGCCTCTCGCGGCGGCACCACACGCTCTATCCCGGCCAGCCCAATATTGCCGCGCCCACCGTGCCGCTGGATTTGTGGGCGATAGCCGGGCAAGGGCTACCTGAAAGCGGGGAAGTTGGGCTTCGCCAAAGCGAAGGCAGAGAGGTGCTGAGAAGCGAAAATGGGGCAGTGGATGAGTGTGGCGTAAACGAAAGGCTACCTGAAAAAAATACGGCCGACGTGGCTGCCGCAAACCCTACGCCCGTCCGCACCCGCCGCATCCTGCTCGGCCAACCGTTGTTGCCCGACGCGGCAGATAACGCCGCGCTGGCCGAAAGCCTGCTGCGCCGTTTTGAGATTGGCGAATATTTCCCGCACCCGCGCGAAACCTACCGCGTATCGGGCGCCGAATACATTGCCAGCCCGCTGATTTTTGAAGACTATCTATTGGAAAGCCTGCGCCGCGAGCCGGATACCCGCTTCGAGGTGTATCACCTCGTCAGCACCGCCGCGCTGAATGTGCACGCCTTCCCGCGCACCGCCGTGTATGCCGTGCGCCCCGCAGAAGCCGCCTTTCACACGCCCGGCGTGGCGCGGATTTATGAAGTGATGGCGCAGTTGGGCATTCCGATTATCGATATTGAGTGAGTTTCACGATAACTGTTTAGCGTTATGAGCAGCGCCTTTTTAATTTTGTGCCACCGCCCGCCGCTGTATTGGCTGCGGCTGGCCGAGCGCCACCCCGAAATCCGCCTGCTGCTGCACTACGATGCCAAGGCGGATATCGGCGCGTTGCCGCCCCTGCCGCCGAATGCGCGCCTGATTCCGCAGCGCGTCAATATCCGCTGGGCGGGCTTCAGCATGGTGGAAGCCACGCTGCACCTGATGCGTGCCGCGCTGGCCGATGCAGACATCCGCTTTGCGCACCTCGTGAGCGGCAACTGCGTGTTGCTGAACACCCCCGCGCAAATCGAGCGCGAATTTGCCGCACTGCCACGCGGCAGCCTGTTGCTGGAATGCCATGCCGAGTCGCGTTTGCGCTACCGCGTGCGTTTTAACACGCCGCACGCCGATACCGCCTGGCAGCGCCGCCTGCCCGGCAAACTGCTCACCAAAGCGTTTCAGGCAGCCGATAAAATCCTGCCTGCCGCGCAAACGGCCTATGCCGGCAGCCAATGGTTTTCTGCCGACCGTACGGCCTTGGCAGTCCTGCTGAACGCGGCAGATGAACAGGCCTGCGCCTTCTTTCGCAAGAAGCTTTGCCCGGATGAGCATTTCTTCCAATATCTGGCAAAAAGGCTACCTGAAACGGCAGGCATCACGCTGTGGCCCAGCAACCACCGCCACATCCGTTTCGCCCCGGGCAGCAACCACCCCGATATGTTGGCTTTAGCCGAACTGCAATCCTTGCGCCACAGCCCGGATTGGCTGGCACGCAAAGTGGACGACGATACTGCGCTGCGCTTTTTAGACGAGACAGCAGGAGCAGCGGCATGACGGCGCCAGCGCAAAACCAGTTTTCAGGTAGCCTTTCGGTGGAAAGCACGCCGCCGTTTTCCGTGTTGATGTCGCTGTATGCGCGCGAGCAGCCGGAATATCTGCGCCAATGTTTGGCCAGCTTGGCCGCGCAAACCCTGCCGCCAAACGAAATCGTGCTGGTGTATGACGGCGGGCTACCTGAAAGCCTGGAAGCCGTGGTGGCAAGCTTTTCAGCCAGCCTGCCGCTGAAGATTGTGCGGTTGCCGCAAAACATGGGGCTGGGGCGGGCGCTGAATGCCGGCTTGCAGGCCTGTGAGCACGAATGGGTGTGCCGCATGGATACCGACGATATCTGCCACCCCGAGCGTTTTGCTTGTCAGCTGGCGTTTGTGGCGGCGCACTCAGAGCTTGACGTGTGCGGCAGCCAGATTGACGAGTTTGAACACGCGCCGGCCGATGCCGCGCACAGCCGCCGCGTGCCTTGCGAACACGATGAAATTGCCCGCTTTGCCAAAAGCCGCAATCCCATCAACCACATGACGGTGTGCTACCGCAAATCGGCTGTGCTCGCAGCGGGCAATTATCAGCACGCGCCGCTGTATGAGGATTACGATTTGTGGGTGCGCATGCTGCTGAACGGCTGCCGTTTCGCCAATCTGCCCGAAGTGCTGGTGTATGCGCGCGCGGGCGATGAAATGTATCGGCGGCGCGGCGGTTGGGCGTATGCAAAAAATGAGCTGGCCATGCAGCGGCGCTTCTACCGTGCGGGCTTTTTGAGCGCGGCGCAGTGGGCGAAAAACGTGCTGTTGCGATTGCCGGTGCGGCTGCTGCCGAATGGGGTTCGGCAGTGGGTGTATCGAGTGTTGTTGCGGAAATAATTTCAGGTAGCCCGTGGGATTGACCCAGCTGCCAAACGAGAAATAACGAAAATAATGAAAACGATAAAAATGATTTTGCGCTTTGTCGCCGCGGCCTTGGTGATTCTGATTGCGCCGGCGTGGTGGTTTTGGCCGCCGCGCGAGTGGACTCATCCCACGGCCACCAATCTTTCCAGCTACAGCCTGCTCTTGGCCGGCCTGCTGCTCTCCTACGCTTTGAGCCGCAACCTGACGCGTTTCCCCGGCGAGCGTTCCAAGCTGTCGGTGATTCCGGTGGCGGCCATCGGGCTGGGGCTGCCGCTGGTGTTTGCCGCCATGTTGCGCCTGCCGTATTCGGTATATTACTTGGCCGCCGGGTTTGCGCTCACGGTGTTGTATCTGTTTGCCGAAACCTGGCTGGAAAAGCGGCACATCCGCCATCTGTACTATATCGATGTGGAAGGCATGCGCGATTTGCCGCAGCTATCCAACATCCGCTGGCACGAGCTTGCCGAGCCGAGGCTACCTGAAACCGGCCGCGTAAATACGGTGGTAACCAATCTGCATGCGCCCGATTTGGGGGCGGATTGGCAGCGTTTCCTGGCCGATTGTACCTTGCGCGGCATTGCGGTTTACAACATCCGCCAGGTGGAGGAGTCGCTCACCGGCCGCGTGAAAATCCGGCATATGTATGAAAACGATTTGGGCTCGCTGCTGCCCAGCCCGGCCTATATGGCGATTAAGCAGGCGCTGGAAGCCTTGATGGTGGTGGCCAGCCTGCCGCTAACCCTGCCGCTGATGCTGGCCACCGCGCTGGCCATCCGGCTGGAAAGCCCGGGGCCGGTGCTGTTTGTGCAAAACCGCGTGGGCCGCGGCGGGCGCGAGTTTAAAATTTATAAATTCCGCAGCATGGTGTGCGATTCGGAAAAACACGGCGCGCAACTGGCGCAGGAAGGCGACGCGCGCGTTACCCGAACCGGCCGCTTCATCCGCAAAACCCGGCTGGACGAACTTCCGCAGTTTTGGAACATTATTAAAGGCGACATGGCACTCATCGGCCCGCGCCCCGAGCAGAAAGCCTTTGTGCAGCAGTTTGAACAAAGCATCCCGTTCTACGGCTACCGCCACATCGTGCGCCCCGGCCTCTCCGGCTGGGCGCAGGTGATGCAGGGCTACGCGGGCAACACAGACGAAACCCAAGTAAAAATCGAGCACGATTTCTACTACATCAAGCACTTCTCCTTCGCGCTGGACGTGCTGATTCTGTTTAAAACCCTGAAAACAATCATCACCGGCTTCGGCGCGAGATAATTTTCAGGTAGCCTCTTGCTAGGTCAAAGGCTACCTGAAAACCAATGCGGCGGGCTTTTGTGAAGCCAAAATACCTTCTGAATAAAAAGGAAATTCAATGTCCACCATCCTCGTTACCGGCGGCGCCGGTTTCATCGGCTCGCACACCGTGGTCGAGCTCATCCAAGCCGGGCACACCCCAGTGATTATCGACAATCTCTGCAATGCCTCGCCCCGAGTTATCGGCCGCATCGCCGAAATCACCGGCCACACCCCCGCCTTTTATCAGGGCGACATCCGCGACCGCGAATTACTGCGCCGCATTTTTGCCGAACACCCCATCCAATCCGTCATCCATTTCGCCGCCCTCAAAGCCGTGGGCGAGAGCGTGAAAAAACCGCTGGAGTATTACA
>ERZ773077.1924-NODE-1924-length-13822-cov-7.346626_pt1 | contig 13822 bp, 14 predicted proteins | sample MGYA00580612_ERZ773077 | MGnify/ENA primary metagenome ERZ773077 (study PRJEB29015, sample SAMEA2737971) | human oral metagenome | biome: human oral; feature: human-associated habitat; material: dental | place: China | collected 2021 ...
TTTTACGACCCAATGTGTTTCCTAAATAAGTCGCCAGCTCCAAACCACCGGCTCCCCCACCTACAATAACGATGTTTTTCATATGTTTTTCCTAAATAAAAATAATTAAACTAAACACAAAAAAGTTACACAATAGATCAATAGGCCCCTTTACATCTCAATACAATATTTACCGTTTTAGCGAGAATGACAATATCATTCCACAAAGACCAATTTTTTACATACCATGCATCTAAATAAACCCGAATAGAATAATCTACATCATTACGTCCACTGACTTGCCATAACCCTGAAATGCCCGGTCGAACCATTTTATAATAAATAAGATCATCACCATAGTACTTCAACTCTAATCTTGTGACAGGACGAGGACCAACTAGACTCATTTCACCTTTAAACACATTCCATAATTGAGGTAATTCATCAAGACTGGTTTTACGCAAAATATTACCTATTGGTGTAATGCGAGGATCATTCTTAAGTTTAAATTCTTTATTCCACTGCTGGCGAGCTTCAGGATCTCTTGCCAAGATGTCTCTCAACGCTTGTTGTGAATCCATAACCATTGTTCGGAATTTATAGCATTTGAATGTCTTACAGTTACGCCCCACTCTCACTTGGCTATAAATAACATTTCCGCCATCTTTTCGAATAATTAAAAATAAACAGAAGAATAACGGTGCAAGCAAAAATAATAGCACCCCAGAAACAATAATATCAAAAGAACGTTTTACAAAGCGAGTAGAACGTTTGGCAAGATTATTTGGAATACGTAATACAATTGTTTCTGAGCTAAAAAAATGTGAAATTTCTGCACCATAAAGAGGAATACCTTGTAATGCAGGAATAATTGATACATTACGAAAATTCAAAGCAGACAGTTTTTTTACCCAGTAAGCCAATAAGTCCGACTCATCACTCTCTAAAGCAATAAATACTTTTTCATAGCGATTTAATTGTGTCAAAAACATTTGCTCTGAAATAAAATCAACATGCTTAGCAAAAATCCCTATTTTCTGGTCAGACACAAACGCGTTTACTTTATAACCTAAATTGGTTTCTTGCTGAATGGCTTTGTAAGCACGAAATGCATTACCCCCTGTGCCGATAATGACACTGGGCATTTCCCATAATTTCATTATTTTCAGGATTTTCTTACAAAAAAAACGAAAAATTGGAAAGCAAAGGAACAATACGATATAGACAGATATCCAAGTTTCGGTGGGATCATGAATCTTAGCAAAAACTAATAATGCTAAATTAATAAAAGAAATAACAAAAAGAGAGAAGTAAATATCTTTCAATTCATCCCAAAATGGCTTTCTATATGTATAATGGCGATAAAATATCCAAAGAATTACAATACAAGCCAACATAGCGAGTATAAAAGACCCGACACGATAAATAGATCCTTTAAGTTCTAAGACATCACGAGAAAAATCATCTAATGGAGAAAGCCAGTAACCAACAACAATCGAAAAAACAAAAGAAAGGCAATCTGTCAGAATTAAACTTATCTTATTGATGAGAGGCGTTGAATATTTCACTTTTGTCATTTTTTCCAATATCCCTTATGCATACTTAGCCACCTACACCATGCATAAGGCAGCTTTTGATAATGATAACCTAATTTAAAACCAGCCCATTTGGCGAATGTTGATAATAGCGCTTTAGGTAATAAGTGCGGTGCATTTTTAGATAGAAATCTCAATTCCGAAAGCATGAACTTTTTCCCCTCAGAGACGGCTTTACCAAAGGTTTGTTGGAGCCATGCCTGATCACGCTGAAATACACCTGTATCAAAATAACGTTGAAACTCTTGTTTTAATGTATAGTTATGACTGTGAAATACTGTTGCCTCCGCGCAATAGGCAACTTTATACCCCGATAAAATCATTTTTGCCGCTAAATACATATCTTCCGCTAAAATAGTATTATCCGGAAATCCACCTAATTCCTCAAAAACGGATAGGCGATAGGCTGCAAAAGAATTTGACATAAATGCTGTCTTTATTCCAAATATAGAAATATCAGCCTGTGATTTCACTTTTGATTCAGACGGATAGTTAAAATAACGGGCATGAGCGGCTAACGGTGTTGCATTATGATGTGGTAACTGTCGCCCACATACGGCAGCAACTTCAGGATCGGAAAAAGGCGCAAGTAAATTAACCAATGAATCAGAAGATGCCAAAATAGCATCTTGGGTCATAAACACTACAATATCTGCAAAACTCTTACCAAATTCAACCGCTTGATTGCGCGTTCCCCCGTGACTAAACGCCGATTGAGAAATCGAATACACACAAAACCCTGCCTCTTCTGATAATTTGGCTGTCTCATCAGAAGAAGAGGAATCAATTACAATCACTTGACTGGCTTTCAAGGATTGGGATTGATAGGCGTGAATCCAATCTTGCCATTGATTGCCCGCATTGTAGGTTGGTACGCATAATGCAAACGAAAGAGCGGTCATTTTTCGTCCTTATTTTACCAAAAGGGATAATAGCCACTGCTTTAATTTCGGCACACTTTGGTACTTTCTTTTTGAAGAGGGAGGTAAACAATGTGGTTTGCCATATTGTGTAGCAAATTGTTCAAACATTTTAACTTGCCGGATTGCCTGACGAATATTTTTCCAGTAAGACTTAAATCGAATAAAATAATAAAATAGACGCAATTTATGGTTAAACACGCCCACTTGATTTTGGCAATGTTGGCGATAATCTAGCAAAGGCTTATCTATAAATTGTATGTCACCATAATAGCGCGCTAACAGTGCCAACCACCAATCGTGCATATAAAGTTCAGAAAGTTGCGTATAAGATAAAGAATCTAGTGCTAAATTACGTAAGGCACGATTGATCATACAGGCGGCACCTTGCACACAGTTTTTATACAAAATTGAATCATCACTTAAGTATTTCGCACTTAAAGCCTGATAAGCAAAAAAACTAGGCGCAATTTCGTGATTTTGTTCATCAATCAAACGTGCGTCGCTAAAGATGAGTGTTGGTATAGCATTATTTTGCTTTTTTACAATCTTGACAAACTCAACGAGTTTATTAGCATGCCAAATATCATCTTGATCCGATAAAAAGGTAAAGTCTGCCTCACAATATTTTAATGCAAACAAAAAATTAGCAATCACGCCTTTTCTCGGACCTTGTATAATCTCATAATTAGTAAAATTAGCATTTGTAAAGGTATTTTTCACAATAGAAAGCGTCTCATCACAAGATCCATCATCAGACACAATAATTTTCTGTGGCAAAATGGTTTGCGATAAAATACTTTCTAATTGTGAGTATATAAAAGATGCACCGTTGAAGGTGCATACAATTACATCATATTTAAATGCTTTATCCATATAATTCTTTTTTTCGATAAAAGAGTAAATTATTTAGTTTTTCTGTTATGTAATTAACTAATGGATAGACTAAGTAACCATAAAAAAAACTTAATGTTATTACAGTTATTAATATAGAAAATTTAACAAAATTATTTGAGTGAGCGACATCAAATGCACTATAAAAAAGTAATAAAATTTGATGATGAACTAAAAATGCTAGAAAGCTATAACGAGATAACTGACTAAATAGTTCTCTCATATATTTAGGAATAAAATTTATATCAAATACGCTAGATATAATAATAAAGAAAGAAATTCCAACCATAATAAGCACAAAATGATATGGTATTTTATCTAGTAAAATTGATGTATTTACTAGAATAGCTAGAGCAACAACTGTCAAGATTCCTCTTAGTAACTTGTCTTTCCTAATATTTTGAGCAAAACAAATACCAAAAAAGAATTCTGGCAATCTCATCAGAGGGTTTATTGGCTCCCACATTTCAAATATAGCCCCATATTTTATGTGCAAAGAAACAACTAATCCTATTAAAAGGAGAAATGATAACAAAGGCTTTTTTAAACCATATAGAAATAAGAATGGAAAAAATATATATGTTATTAACATATATCCAGTATACCATTCACCAACCAAGTAGTAAGTAGGAAACTTATAAAGGAATAGTCCATCTAAACCGATTATTGTTAACAAGAACTTAATAGCTGGAACACCTTCACCTATTGGCTTACTCAATAATATAAATAATAACGCAACAACAGCATAAGTAAGCCAATACGAAGGATAAATAGCTAGAAACCGCTTTCTTATATAAGAGGTTAGAGAAAAATTTTCTTTAGCTGACAGCCCCAAACCAAAACCAGAAGATATAATAAAGAGAGATACTGCGATATCACCAACATTCATTCCTAAAAATTTTAGTCCAAAAAATAACGGAGCATTATTATCTGCATAAAAAGAATGCATATCCAAATGAAATAACATTACAGCAATGCAAGAAATAACTTTAATAAAATCAATATAGAAAAATTTTTCCTTCATAAATTTCTACCTATTTTTTCCCCCATACAGCCATAGAATCATAAGGTCGAGAAGGAAAAACATTATATCTAGGTTTAATTTTCAAGTTATGTTCTGCAATAAACTCTTCTACTGCTGTTCGTAAGCTCTTTGGTTTACCTGAGCAACAGTTAAATATACCAGACTGTTTGCTTGAAATTCTTTCTTCTATTTGTGCTGAAAGCTCTTCAATATCAATAAAATCATAAAGCATTTCTCCGCTATTCAATGGGAAAAATTCTTGACCTTCATCTTCAGCCTTTAAGATTTTTGTAAAAATGGAATTACTAAAACGGTCATCGCCTGTAATATAGTAAAAGCGCAACCACTGTAAATTTAATTCAGGCGTTACACTAGCAAAATCAAACATTGCTTGGCGTAAGAAGTTTTTTGAAATTCCATAAGGATTTCTAGGATTACAAGGCGTATTTTCATCAATAGGCCCAATAAAGTATCCGACCTCATGCATTGTTCCTGCAACAGAGATATTTTTTATACCTAATTCTGCCATAGATGTGAGAAATTCGTAATGTTTCATCACGTTAGCTAAATGAGAAGGGTCTCGATGATTAAACCCAGCCTGCCAAGCCAAATGCAATAAACATTCTGCATCTTTCACTAAATCACATTTCTTATCTTGAGATAAAGCGAAGATATTCCCATAAAATAAGCTTGCTCCTTCTAAAAAATGATGGGGTGTTTCTCCATCAAAAAGCATTGCTGTGACTTGATGTCCTTTATCTAATAAACCTCTTACAACATTTCTACCGATATAACCATTGGCTCCAGTTACAATAATATTCATTGAATTAATGTCCTCTTAATTTATGATAATAATGTCTTAATTTTCTATATGGCATTCGTGTTAATTTAGATAATCTAGGATAATTATTTAATACATGATTTTTTAATAAACGTATCACATTAATTATAAAATAATGACTAACACTTGGATTACCAGGTGAAGTATTATTTTCTAGTACATTTTTAATATTACAATAAGCCAAGTGAATTTGATAAGGAATATCTCCGTTAGAAAGATTATTTACCAATCTTTGCATTTTATATTCTAATTTAGTGTAGTTTAACTCCATCATTTCAGAAGACATAACATTACATGCCAAATAACCAGCATCATGAGCAGTATAGGCTAGTAAACGCTCTAATACATGGGCTAATGAACCATCATGATGCATCGGCTCTTTATTAAAATCTTCAAATTTCCAATTATATTCAAAAAGTTTACGTAATGCCTCTGGCCTGAACCAAAACATTGTACCGTATGCAGCAAATGGGGAAATATCATCAAAAGGGATCTTAACTCCAATTTTTTCTGCAATTTTTATTGCCAGCTCTCTATTATTAAACCAAGCATGCCCTAAGGTAGGATATCCAATGTGAATCATTGAAGGCATTGCAAACCCTATAGATTTGTTTTTATCTAAATAATTTAATACCTTAGATGTATAAGACTTATCTTTTAAAAGATTTAGATACATCATCTCCTTAAAGTGTTGAGACATATTATGGGAACATTGTGGTGATTTTTTAGAATGTAATCGACAAATCCAATCATATTTGTTCGATAAAACTTCATCTTTACATGTAATGAAAAGAGAGGACATATCTCTACCACGGTTTTGCTCTACTACTTTTACATTAATTGATTTTGCACCACTAGATCGCAATATTGAATTAGATTCAATCTTGCATTTATTTTCTGTACTAGAAGTAGTAATAAGTAAATCATAAGAACAAGGTATATTTTTAGTATAACCAACGATTTCATCGAGCGTATCTGGGTAATAAATATGCGCAATAACTAAAATTTTAATATCTGATCTTACTTCTTCTTCACATTGTGAATCAAAAACTTTCAATAAAGTTAGGTTAGTCGCAAGATCCTTAGGTTTGGTTGTTCTAAGTATATTTTTAAATATAAGAGTCGTATCATAATCAGAGTTATTTTCAATATACTCTATACTTCTACGTAAAAATAAGCATTCTACGTCATGATAAAGTGGATCATGAAAAAAAGGTCTTCTTTTTATTATAGGACAGCGGTGTTTTAACGTATCTTCTATTGATAAAAAAGTTGGGTAATTTACAGAGAAATCATCTGAATCAATATAAACAGAATAATTATATCCTTTTGTTAAAAAATGATTAGTAAACCTAGATTCATGCATTAATACTGAATCAGTATATGAATGAATCATAGGCATATTCTTCCAATAATCTTGGAATTCATGAGAGACTAATAAAGTTTTTCTAATTGCAATAAAATGTGATTGAATATGCTTAGGTAAAATACCTGTTCCCGTATAAGGATTTGGTTTTATTTCTGCATGATCCGAAATTCCCCAGAAATCAACATTTTGCTTTTCTGACCACTCAAATAATTCTGAGAATGGGAAGATAGGTGCAAAGAAAGTATAATTTAATAGAATAAGTTCATCATATTCAGCTAGTTTATCGAAGCCAATTTTCTCAATTGCCTCCTTATATCCCCAAACATCAAATCCAACATTTTCTCGGCACATAATGTAATCTGTGCAATGTTGAATCTTTTTACGTGAATCAACAGTTAATCCTGAATTTGAAACAAACCAGATATCCTGAACAAATTCTTTTAATTTTTCTAGTTTATATGGAATATAATCATCTACAATTCCATCGTGATCATAGAATAAATAAATTGCTAATCTTTTCATTTTTTTCCTTAGATTTAGTTATTAACCATAGAAGATAGATATTCTTGAGAAACAGAAGAAGTATCCCCTATAGCCCTTACTTCACCATTATCAATCCAGATCGCTTTAGAGCATAACTCTTTAACTTGCTCAATTGAATGAGATACAAATAATAATGTTGTGCCATTGCTCAACAAACTTTCCATTCTCTCTTTGCATTTTTGTTGAAAGGCAAAATCACCTACAGCTAATACTTCATCAACAATCAAAATGTCAGGTTTCTGCACTGTTGCAATAGCAAATCCTAATCTAGCAGACATACCTGAAGAGAAATTTTTGATAGGTACATCAATAAAGTCATTTAATTCTGCAAAATCAACGATCTCTTGGAAATGAGATTCAATAAATGTTTTGCTATAGCCTAATAATGCCCCATTAAGAAAAATATTTTCTCTCGCTGTCAATTCCGGATCAAAACCAGCGCCTAATTCAATTAATGGTGAAATAGATCCATTGACTGTTACATTTCCTTGGTAAGGTCTGATAATTCCTGAAATTAATTTAAGTAAAGTAGATTTACCTGAACCATTCTTCCCAATCAACCCCCAAGATTCCCCTCGTTTTACAGTAAAAGTAATATTTTTAAGTGCCAAGAACTCTTGAAACATTAGCTCTCTTTTTAACATCTTAATAATATATTCTTTTAAACCACTAATACTTTCAGATGATTTATTAAATCTTACTGTAGCATTTTTCACTTCAATCACTATATCATTCATAATTATTTAGATATAAAGTATAAACTCATTTTCTTTACGATTAAAAAACCAAATGCCGAATAATAATAGAATTATCGATATAATAAAACCTTGAGATAAAGACTCTATTGACAAACTCTGACTATTTAGAATTACATCTCTAAATTGCTCAACATAATTCACCATAGGATTTAGGTTATCATACCACCAACGATATTCTTGAGAAATAATAGACACCGGATAGATTATAGGGGTTAAATACATCCAAATAGAAGTAAAAACACCCCATAAATATTGAATATCTCTAAAAAATACAGTTGAAGCCGATAAAATGAATCCTAATCCTAAACTAAAAATATAAAGTTCCAAGAAAATTATGGGAACCCATAAAACATTCAATGTAATTTCTACTTGGGTAAAGATCATTACAAGAATTAGGGCTATCATTGCAAACAGCATATTAACTAATGAACTTGTTATTTTAGATAAAACAAAAATATACTTTGGTACATATGTCTTTTTTATTAAAGAAGCATTATGAACAATAGCTGTTACAGAACTAGAAGTCGCTTCTGAAACAAAACCAAAAATTAATTGCCCTGTAAGCAGATAGGCTGAAAAATTAGGAATATCAAATTTAAATAAGTTCGAAAAAACCACTGTTAATACAATCATCATTAGCAAAGGATTTAAAATACTCCAAATATAGCCTAAATAACTTCTTCTATATTTTAGTTTAATATCCTTAAGAACAAGCTGCCTCAATAATTCAATATATTTAACTTGATTTATAAAAGATTTCATAAGCAACATCTTATTTAAATATCATAGCATCCTTTAAAATTTTCCCAGCTAAATCTTTTGCTGACAAACTCGGTTCGCCCTCTAAAGGCCATTCAATCCCAACAGTTTCATCATTCCAAATCAAAGAATGTTCAGCTTTTGGATTATAATAATCAGTGCATTTATAGACAAACTCTGCTTCTGCAGTTAACACATAAAAACCATGTGCAAAGCCTTCTGGTACCCAAAGTTGACGTTTATTTTCAGCAGATAAAATCTCACCAATCCATTGCCCAAATGTAGGAGATTTTTCACGCATATCTACAGCGACATCAAATACTGCTCCAGATATAACACGTACTAATTTGCCTTGAGTATTTTCGGTTTGATAATGTAATCCACGCAATACACCTTTGACTGATTTTGAGTGATTTTCTTGTACAAAGGTTCGATTTGCCACATTTTGTTTAAACCATTCATCACGGAAGGTTTCCATAAAGAAACCACGCTCATCACCGAACACTTGAGGTTCTAATAATTTTACATCAGTGATTTTAGTATCAATAACTTTCATTGAGAATCCTTATTTTTTACAAATTTTCGTTTATATTTTCGGTGGCTTTGAATATTTTTTTCGGCATCTTTCTTATCCCAAATTTGTAATTCCCAAGGATAATAAAAGTTGCTGGCATTTTTGAAATAGATATGAATACCAACATATTCATCTTTATCACGCAAATACCAGTTTTTTAAGCCGTATTTTTCTTTCCAATGATCTAATCGTTCCATTACTTGTGCAATACCATCGGAGTCAACAATAATCCTTGCACCAAAAATATCATTTAAAATGCTATTAACAGGATAGCCTTCACTGCGTTGTTTGAATCGTTCAATTTTATCTAAAATAGATTCTGATGTTTTTACCCGATAAAAGTAAGGCACATCATATAAATCAGCACGATATAAATAATCATTGATCGATTCGTGTAAGTTAAGGCGATAAGATAAAATATGCTCAACAGGCACTTTTGCCAGCGTATGTTTTAAATTAACTTTTTCTATTTCATCGGTTTCAAAATAATCTTTTGAAAAGGATAAATGAACTTTGTTAATTTCATCAATTAAACGCTCTATTTTCTCAAGCATATTTCCTTCTTTTTATTCTGCATAAGCTTTAATGTTTTTCAACGCTTTTTTCCAATCACTTGGATAAATGCCAAAGACTTGCTGAATCTTGGTTAAATCCAAGCAAGAATTTGCTGGGCGTTTAGCAGGTGTTGGATAATCCGCAGTGGTAATCTCGTTTACAAGAGGAACGTTCTCTAATACATTTTGTGAAACAGCCTCAGCCAAAATAGCTTTAGCAAAATCACACCAACTAACATGGGGCTCTCCACTAAAATGATAAATGCCATATTCGACATTTTCGCCTCTAATAATTTTTTCAGCAATCTTAACTAACGTGTTAGCTATATCTCCAGCATAAGTTGGCCCACCAATTTGGTCCGCAACAACGTTTAATGTATCGTATTTTTTTGCTAGGCGAAGCATAGTTTTCACAAAATTATTGCCATGTTCGCCAAAAACCCAAGAAGTACGTAAAATGATTACTCTTGAAACAAGGGAAAGAAGCACCTTATCTCCCTCTGCCTTACTTTTGCCATAAGCACTTAAGGGGCAAGTAATATCGCATTCTGTATATTTACCTTTTTTATATCCATCAAATACATAATCAGTAGATATATGCAAGATACTTGCATTAACTCTATTTGCAGCTTCAGCTAAATATTTTAGCCCTTTTACATTAACATCATGAACTAGTGACTCTTCAGTTTCAGCTCTATCTACATAAGTGTAAGCTGCTCCATTAAAAATAATATCCGGCTTAAACGAATCAACCAAAGACAATACAGTATTTTTATTCGTGATATCAAGCTCACTATGTTTTAAAGCTAATATATCATGACCTTTTTCAATCCTTAATCTTTGTGTCAAAGCGAAACCTATTTGTCCATTTGCCCCTGTGATTAGGAATTTTGCCACACTATTTTTTTTCCTTAATTATTCTAAGCAAGTATTGACCATACTCATTTTTTGCCATTGGCTTGGCAAGTTTTTCCACTTGTTCGGAAGTAAGCCAACCATTACGCCACGCGATTTCTTCTAAACATGCCACTTGTGAACCTTGTACATTTTCAATGGTACGCACAAATGAAGCTGCTTCATGCAAGCTTTCATGAGTACCGGTATCTAACCAAGCAAAACCACGCCCAAGCAATTTCACATTGAGCGAACCATCGTTTAAATACATTTCGTTAAGGGTAGTAATTTCCAATTCGCCACGTTCGGATGGTTTCACTTGTTTTGCGAATTCCACTACACGATTATCATAGAAATATAAACCGGTTACTGCATAATTAGATTTTGGTTGTGCGGGTTTTTCTTCAATCGAAATCGCTTTAAAGTTTTCATCAAATTCAACTACGCCGAAACGTTCAGGATCTTTTACAAGATACCCGAATACTGTTGCACCACTTGGTTGAGCAACTGCTTCTTGCAACATTTGAGAGAAATGGTGACCGTAGAAAATGTTGTCTCCCAATACCAAACAGCAACTATCACCGTTGATAAACTCTTCACCAATGAGGAATGCTTGTGCTAAGCCATCTGGGCTTGGTTGAATTGCGTATTGTAAATTCACCCCAAAGTCTGAACCATCACCTAATAAGCGCTTGAAACTTTCATTATCTTCAGGGGTAGTAATAATAAGAACATCGCGAATACCCGCTAACATTAATACTGAAAGTGGATAGTAAATCATCGGTTTATCATAAACCGGTAAAAGCTGTTTAGACACTCCTCGAGTAATGGGATAGAGACGAGTTCCAGAACCGCCAGCGAGAATAATACCTTTCATTAGTGTACCTTTAAAAGTGCGGTTAGATTTTATTATATTCTTTATAAATATCCTTAAAAAAACTCACCGCTTATAAATTATTAATTACCTAAACGCTCACGGTTATATGAGCCATCTAACACGCGGCTCCACCATTTTTTGTTGTTTAGATACCATTCCACGGTTTTACGAATACCTGATTCAAAAGTCTCTTGCGGCTTCCAGCCTAATTCACGACCGATTTTAGCAGCATCAATCGCATAACGCACATCGTGGCCTGGGCGATCCTTCACATAGGTGATTAAATCTTCATATTTTGCCACGCCTGCAGGTTTGTTTGGCACTAATTCTTCTAATAAAGCACAGATGGTACGAACTACATCAATATTGGCTTTTTCATTGTGCCCACCGATGTTATAGGTTTCACCTACTTCACCTTCTGACACAACTTTATATAATGCACGTGCATGATCTTCTACAAATAACCAATCACGAATTTGTTGACCATTTCCATAAACTGGTAATGGCTTTCCATCTAGTGCATTTAAAATCATTAATGGAATAAGTTTTTCAGGGAAATGAAATGGACCATAGTTATTTGAACAGTTAGTCACAATCGTTGGTAAGCCATAAGTACGCAACCATGCGCGAACCAAGTGATCGCTAGAGGCTTTAGATGCAGAATAAGGACTGCTAGGTGCATAAGGTGTCGTTTCAGTGAACAAATCATCTGTTCCCTCTAAATCACCGTACACCTCATCTGTTGAAATATGATGAAAACGAAATGCTACTTTTTTCTCATTGCTTAACGTATTCCAATAAGCACGCGCGGCTTCCAATAACGTGTAAGTACCAACAATATTTGTTTCAATAAAAGCAGCAGGCCCATCAATAGAACGGTCAACATGACTTTCTGCCGCTAAATGCATGACTGCATCAGGCTTATGTTGTTCAAATACACGCGCTAATGCTTTAGCATCGCAAATATCAACTTGTTCAAAAGTATAACGTGGATTATTTTCCACAGATTCTAGGGATTCTAGATTTCCAGCATAAGTAAGTTTATCGACATTCACCACGCTGTCTTGTGTATTTTCAATAATATGGCGAACAACCGCAGAACCAATAAAGCCCGCACCACCAGTAACTAAAATTTTCTTCATAATTTTGCTCATCTTTTTTGTTATAAATTTTATCAATTATATAGGAACACTGAAAAAAAAAAAGAAAAACTCCTATCTTTATATAAATTTACATTCCTTTAACATCAACTAATTTACCTTATTTTGGCTTATCGTATCGCTTTCCCAGCCTACATATTCGCCGGAAAATTTTTCCGCCAATCGTTCAAACTGCTCTACATAACGGAAAATATCTTCGTTGTCTAATGTCATTTCCTGTTCGATTTTAACGATATATAACCCTTCGTTGTCATCTTCATCCTCAAAAATCATCGGGGCGCTACTGTAACTTATCGTATTGTAGGAAAGATCGCTCAAATTGACCTCTTCCATAAACTGGAACATTTGTGGCTCTTCTGCGAAGTGGAAGGTATGCTCAACAAGGTAAGTGTCCGCAAGATCTCTGCCGTTTTGTAGCAACATAGACAAAATTTCTTCTGTCATATTGAGTTTCATTTCTAACGGTGATGGTAATAAAAAATCAAAGTAGGTATCCCAATTTGGATCCTCTTGCACTGTAATCTCCTCAATGTCGTCTTTAAATTGGTCAAGTACATCGAAAAGTGCGGTGGTTTCATCACAATAAAAATAAAGCTTTAAATAGCCTTCCGTGAAAATATGCCCAGCATAAAGCAATTCTGGTAACGCCGAAATTTGCACCAAAATTTTGAATAATTCTTTAACCACTCGATGATGTTCATCTAATGTTGGCAGCGTATTTTCATCCCCCTCATAAGGCAATGAAACCTGTACAATTTTATTGTATTTATCAGAGGTAAATTGTTCAAAAATATCTAAATTCACGGTGCAAGAGGCCATATTGCCGTTGATAACCGTACGGTAATTTTGCCAATGTTGTTCAGGATTTTTTAATGGCATTACTTAAACTCCGCCCAAATAGGTGCATGATCTGATGGTTTGTCCATCGCCCGAATATCAAGAGCTATCCCGGCGTCCACGCAATGCGCTACTAATGCTTTATTTGCCAAAATATGGTCAATGCGTAAACCGCGATTATCATCAAACCCTTTGGAGCGGTAATCAAACCACGAGAATTTGTCATTTACTGTCGGATTTAAAT
>ERZ773077.1936-NODE-1936-length-13756-cov-6.173929_pt1 | contig 13756 bp, 10 predicted proteins | sample MGYA00580612_ERZ773077 | MGnify/ENA primary metagenome ERZ773077 (study PRJEB29015, sample SAMEA2737971) | human oral metagenome | biome: human oral; feature: human-associated habitat; material: dental | place: China | collected 2021 ...
CGATAACAAAACGAGTAAAACATTGCGAATAATGCAATCCTTACAATCCCTTTTGCTGATGTGTAATTGGGGGGTAATCTATTTGCAATTCACAAATTATTACTATCTTTGCTAAAAAATGCAGCGTTCATAATAAAGATAAACAAAAAAAATTATGGCAACAGACAACAAAAAAACTTATATTGCTTTATTACGAGGGGTAATGCCTACAGGAAAAAACAGAATACCTAAAATGGCAGAGTTACAACAATTGCTCTCCTCAGAATTTGATAAAGTACGCACCTATATACAAAGTGGAAATATAGTATTCTTATCTAATAAAATGCGTAATGAAATAGGTCTAAAAGTCTCTCAATTAATAAACGAAAACATAGGGGCTGACTTACCAACTATTGTAGTAACTCGCGAAGAAACTCAAGAAATACTTGATAAAAATCCTTTTATAGGAGAGTATTATGATATAGCTCGGGTGTTCTTTACTCTCACAAATGATATTTTAGCACCTGAGTTGGTTGAGAAGCTGGAAAAAGAAACCTTTGAAGGAGAAGAATTAGCTATTATAGAAAATAAAATATATCTATATCTTCCTAAAGACGCTTCAAGAAGCAAATTGAATAACAATTTTATAGAAAAGAAACTGAAAATAGTAGCTACTACCCGCAATTTTAATACTTTAAGCAAACTTATTGCAATGGTTGATGAAATAGAGCAAAACTCATAATTATTATAATGATAACACAAAAACTAATAGCCTTAGCTGATGCTCCCTACCGCGATTTTACCGCTGGTCTTATCCCTACTGTTGATAAGGCACGTATTATAGGGGTACGCACCCCTGCTATGCGCTCGTTGGCTAAAGAATTGCTAAAAAACGAATCTGAAAAAGCAATGGCTTTCTTAGAAGAGCTGCCGCATTATTACTACGAAGAAAACAATTTGCACGCTTTTATAATAGCAGAACTAAAAGATTTTGAGCAGGTAATGAAGTATACCGAACGCTTTTTGCCTTATATTGACAATTGGGCTACTTGCGATACATTTGCGCCTAAAATCTTTCTGAAATACCCCAAAGAGACACTCACCTATGTACAAAAATGGTTGGCAAGCACTGACACTTACACAGTGCGCTATGGTATAGGGATATTGCTTTCTAACTATTTAGACACACACTTCAACCCAATACACCTGCAATGGGTTACAGCTATTCAATCGGACGAATATTATATCAATATGATGATAGCGTGGTACTTAGCAACGGCTTTAGCTAAACAATACGAGGTTACCTTACCTTATTTGACATCTAAAATGCTGAAGCCTTTTATCCAAAATAAAACGATACAAAAAGCACGCGAAAGCAGACGTATTGCTCCCGAAATAAAAGATTATCTAAAAACGTTGCGCAAGTAATAGAACACATTGATTGGGGGAGTCCCTCCCCTACTCCAAAAAAATTAACGAAAAAAACTTGCTACTTTCAGTAGAATCATTTATTTTTGCACCAAATTTAACATACTCTAATGAAAGTAGCTATAGTGATGGGTAGCCAAAGCGACCTTCCGGTGATGCAACAGGCTATAGACATCTTAAAGACATTTGGTATAGAAACCGTTGTGGACATTGTTTCGGCACATCGTACCCCTGAAAAGCTTACAGATTTTAGTACAAACGCGCATAAGCGTGGAATAAACGTAATTATAGCAGGTGCTGGAGGTGCAGCCCACTTGCCAGGTATGGTAGCCGCTATGTCGCCTTTGCCAGTAATAGGAGTACCGATTAAAAGCTCAAACTCTATTGATGGCTGGGATTCTGTGCTCTCTATCTTGCAAATGCCCGCAGGAGTGCCCGTAGCCACAGTAGCCCTCAACGGGGCTAAAAATGCAGGTATCTTAGCTGCGCAAATATTAGCAAGCCAAGAATCTTCATTATTACAAAAAATATTAGATTACAAAGATAGTTTAAAACAAGCCGTGCTCACTGCTGCGGCTGCTCTCAAAAATGAATAAAGATACTTTTCAGGGCTCTCGCCTATTGATTTTAGACTTTGGGTCGCAATACACCCAGCTCATAGCACGCCGTGTGCGCGAACTTAATGTTTATTGTGAAATACACCCTTATAACCATTTGCCTGAGAACATCAGTAGCTTTTCGGCAGTGATACTTTCCGGCTCACCTTATTCAGTGCGCAGTGCTGAAGCTTTACACCCCGATTTAAATGCTTTAAAAGGTAAAATGCCACTTTTGGCGGTATGTTATGGGGCACAATATTTAGCACACTTTGGAGGTGGAGAAGTAGCACCCTCTAACATACGCGAATATGGGCGTGCACAGCTATCTTACATCAAAAAAACTGACGATCCTCTGTTTGAAGATATTAATGAAGGTAGCCAAGTGTGGATGAGCCATAGCGACACTATTAAGCAATTACCTACCAATGCGGTTTGCTTAGCAAGTACCGCCGATGTTGCTAATGCTGCTTATCGCATTGAAGGTGAAGATACTTATGCTATTCAGTTTCACCCTGAAGTTACTCACTCTACCGATGGTGTAAAACTATTGAGCAACTTCCTCTTCAAGATTGCTAAATTAACTCCTAATTGGACATCTGCCAACTTTGTAGATATGACCGTAGCCCAGCTAAAGGAACAAATAGGCAACGATAAAGTAGTTTTAGGCTTATCGGGGGGCGTAGATTCTACCGTGGCAGCGGTGTTATTACATAAGGCTATTGGGAAACAACTACATTGTATTTTTGTAAATAACGGCTTATTGCGAAAAAACGAGTTCCAAAACGTACTAAAGCAATATGAGGGTATGGGCTTAAACGTGAAAGGTGTAGATGCAAGTGAACGCTTTTTAACAGCCTTAGCAGGGAAAACAGACCCTGAAGAAAAACGCAAGACCATAGGGCGTGTATTTATTGAAGTATTTGACGATGAAGCACATAAAATAGCCGATGTGAAATGGTTGGGACAAGGCACTATTTATCCTGATGTGATTGAATCGCTATCGGTGAAAGGACCTTCAGCAACTATTAAATCACATCATAATGTGGGTGGCTTGCCTGACTATATGAAACTGAAAATTGTAGAGCCTTTGCGAATGCTCTTCAAAGATGAAGTACGCCGTGTAGGACGCAGTATGGGCATTAGCGATGAACTATTAGGGCGACACCCTTTCCCAGGTCCTGGTTTAGCTATCCGTATTTTGGGAGATATTACAGCTGAAAAGGTAGCTGTATTGCAAGAAGTAGATGCTATTTTTATCAATGCACTAAAAGAACATCAGCTATATGATAAAGTATGGCAAGCTGGGGCTATTTTACTACCTATTAATAGTGTGGGGGTAATGGGAGACGAACGTACTTATGAGCGTGTAGTTGCCTTGCGCGCTGTAGAAAGCGTAGACGGAATGACTGCCGACTGGGTAGATTTGCCTTATAAGTTCTTGCAAAAAGTATCAAACGACATTATTAATAAGGTAAAAGGCGTAAACCGTGTGGTGTATGATATCAGTAGCAAACCACCTGCAACAATTGAATGGGAATAATAAGCATCAAACTAAAAACGAAACTATATGAAAAAATTTTTATCACTAACCACCTTATTATGTTTTGTTGCAGTAGGCGCACAAACAAAGCACACTGCAAGTAATTACGAAAGTATTGAAAGCATTGCCAAAACGTATCGCTTTTCACCTTCCGATATACTAAAACTAAACCCTGGAGTAAAAGAAGGAATTGCTAAAGGCGTGAGTATCAACATTCCTGTAAGCGATGTAAAACACTATAATACTGAACGCCCCGTAGGCTTTGATTCCTATATAGTACAACCCAAAGAAACATCTTTTAGTATTGCTCAAAAAAAAGGTATCTCAGTAGATGATTTGAAGCGCTACAACCTTGAATTGTACAAACGCGATATTTACGAAAATGAGCGTATCACTATCCCTATCTTTAAACGAGCTCAAGATATGGTGAAAAAAGGTGTAGAGGGTTACAAACGCTACGTGGTAAAACCTCAAGAAACACTTTGGAAAATAGCGAAAAACCACAATGTGAATGTAGAGGATCTAGAACGTATCAATAAAAAAGAAAAAAACTTCAACCCCAACCAATTGCGTGAGGGACAGGAAATATGGATACCTGCTTCAGCAGTAGATAGTTCGGTACCCAACACTAATAGTAGCTATGTAGCACCTGCGAGCAATAATAGCACAGGAGGTATGGTTACTTATATCATTGAAAAAGGGGAAGGTTTTTTTAGTTTAGAACGCAAATTTGGGTTATCTGAAAACGAACTTATCAAACTAAATCCTTCACTTAAGAGCGGATTGAAAAGCGAGATGCAAATAAATATCCCTAAAGAGAATTACGATCGTTATGTAGCGAGCTCTTTTGGTACTTATAACTTTGAGGATTCTAATAGTGTTCTACGCTCTTCATCTCATCCTTCTAATGTAAAAGAAATCTCATTTGTATTACCTTTCAAGGTGGAGGGTGGAAGCAACAAAACTACTGATTTGCGCAGCCTCCTTACCGATAACAAAGTAACGCCTATAGCTACTGATTTTTATTCAGGAGCACTTATCGCTTTGGACTCATTGCAAAAAATGGGCTATAAGTTTAAAGTAAACGTTTTTGATAGTGAAGGTGACATAAAAAAGATTATTAATAATGCTAATTTTAAGAGTTCACAAGTGGTAATAGGGCCTTTTGCTACCAAAACATTCAATAGCTTAGCTTCGGCAGTGGGTGGTGGTAGCAACACTGCTTTATTAGCTCCTTTATCTAACAAAAATGTATTGTTAAACCCCAATGTATATCAAACATTGCCTTCAGATGACGCACAGCAAGCTCAAATGCTTAGTTATTTAGCCAAAAACTATTCTGATGAAAATATGATTCTTTTAGCAGATAGCAAAAATGCTGCTTTACGCGAAAAAATGGAGCGTTTATTCCCTAATGCTAAAGTAGTAACTGAAATGTCTGCTAATGGTTTTGCCAATGCACTAAATTACGGCAAAGAAAATGTAGTGATTTTACAATCTAACGACATAGGCTATGTATCTATGGCAGTACGTTTATTGCACGGAGCTTTGAAATCTAAAAAGAACAACGTTTCTCCGAAAATAGTACTTGCTACAGTTGATAGAGGCTCTGTATTTGATTCGAGCAGTCTTTCTAACAACCAGCTTTCCGACCTTCACTTTACTTACCCTACCGTAAATAAATACAGCAATGGTAGTGATACATTCTCTGTGCGTTACTTAAAAACTTATGGTGTGTTGCCCAATAAATATGCCGTACGAGGCTTTGACCTTACTATGGACGCAGTACTACGTTTGGGAGTAGCTGGCAACCTGACAAATAACAATAATACCATAGGAGAAACCTCATTTTTAGAAAATAAATTTGCCTATAGCAAGAATAGCCTGAAAGGTGGAGGTTATGAAAACCAAGGTATTTATATTGTGCAATACGACAATATGGAAGTAAAAGAAGTAAAATAATTATGGAAGTACGTATAGACCCCAGCTGGAAAGCCGTATTACAAAACGAATTTGACAAGCCTTACTTTGCTACGCTCACGGTGTTCGTAAAAGAAGAATATAAAAAAAATATTTGTTACCCAAAAGGGCAACAAATATTTTCTGCTTTTAACCATTGTCCACTCTCCAAAGTAAAAGTAGTACTTTTAGGGCAAGACCCCTATCACGGAGCAGGGCAAGCTAATGGGCTTTGTTTCTCGGTAAATGATGGGATAGCTCACCCTCCTTCATTGGTGAATATCTTTAAAGAAATAAGCGATGATGTAGCTTTGCCATACCCTATTAGTGGTAATTTGGAGCGCTGGGCTACCCAAGGTGTGCTGTTACTCAACGCTACCCTCACTGTTCGTGCTAATGAGGCAGGAAGCCACCAGCATCAGGGGTGGGAAACTTTTACCGATAATGTTATAAAAACCGTATCTGACAACTGTGAACACGTAGTATTTATGTTATGGGGAAGCTTTGCTAAAAAGAAAACAACCCTCATAGATAGTACTAAGCATTGTATCCTTACTTCAGGACACCCTTCACCCTTGAGTGCCAACAGAGGCTATTGGTTTGGCAACAAACACTTTAGCAAAGCCAATGACTACTTGAACAGTGTAGGCAAAACAGTTATCAATTGGGCATAGAGGTTAATTAGCTTTTTTTACATACTGAGTAAGTATCACAATTTGTTGCCCCTCTACTTTCCCCTCGATATATTGCGCATTTTCGGGGTCTAACGCAATCTTACGCACTACCGTACCTTGCTTGGCAGTCATACTACTACCTTTTACTTTCAGGTCTTTGATAAGTACCACATTATCACCATTGGCAAGTACTGCTCCATTACTATCTTTGTGAATAACCTTTTCACTCTCCTCTAAATGGTCGTTAGATGCTTTTGCAAAAGTTAATTCCTCATCGTCTAAATACATCATATTGAGCAAATCAAGAGACCAACCTTCACTTTTCAAGCGGTTCAGCAAACGCCACGCCATTACTTTTACAGGACGATGCTCACTCCACATACTATCATTTAGACAACGCCAATGGTTGGAATCCATAGTTTCGGGGTGCTGTATTTGGCTAAGACAAGTATCACACACCAAGATAGCGTTATCTACACTATCTCCTTTAGTAGGTGGTATCCCGTAAACACTTAGGTTTACCGTAGCATTACAAAGTTCGCAATGATTATTGCTTCGTTTTTTTAGTTCTTGTAATATATCCATTTTAATTATTAGTTTAGGCGCAAAGTTACAAAAAATCATACAAATATAGCAGAAAAAAACTAAGGGACACTTTTTGGCGTTGTGCTGTTGTATCTTTGCCTCGTGAAACTAAAAACTAATAAAATGGTATACTTAGAAACTTTTTATTTCCCTTCAGTAGAAGAAGAGGAAGATGAAATACAAAAAATCATAGAGAATAAGGAACAAAAGTAAATGGTGGGAACTTGAGAATATGAAACATTATTTTGAACTTTTTAATAAATACCAAACCGAATTTCAAAAATCATTATAAATAACTTCACTGCCCGTAGGGCTCATAATAAATTTAACATTATGGCAAATAAAAAAAGTAGAAGAATTCAATATCTATTGCAAATTCTTAAGACTAGAGGTGAAAGAGGCGCCTCTTTTGAAGAGATAAAGAATTATGTAGAAAGATGTTTTGAAGAAAAGAGAGTTTCTTACGAATACAGCGAACGCAGTTTTTCACGTGATAAAAACGACCTTTACGAAGAACGTGAAATAGTCATTGATTATAACCGCGCTTATAATGTTTATACCGTCAATTGGGAAACCGTAGATGAATACCAATTGCAGCTAATGGAACACGATTGGCTAATGGAAGCCTTGCGACAAAGTACCTATAATCGTCAGTTTATACACTTTGAAAAACGCCCTGCACGCGGACTGAATCACCTACACGGACTTATCTATGCTATTGAGAACCACCTCCGGCTTCGCTTCAGCTATCATAAGTTCCGCGAAAACACTCATACCCCACACACTGTGCAGCCCTATGCCCTAAAAGAGTTTGATTATCACTGGTATTTGTTGGTGCGCGATGTGGTTAATAATACCGAAGAAACTGCTATAAGGGTTTTTGCTGTAGATCGCATCAGTGATTTGGATATTCTGAAAAAGAAATTTACTCCTACGCCATTTGATGTGGAAAAGCATTTCAAAAATGCTTTTGGAGTGATAGCCTTACCCGATGCCCCTGAAGATATAGTGTTGCGTTTTGACCGTCATCAAGGCAATTATATCAAGGTACGACCTTTGCACCACAGCCAACAGATAGTGAGTGATAATGATGAAGCATTGGTAGTACGTTTGCATCTTACCCCTTCCTACGATTTTGATTTGAAACTATTATCACTTGGCAACCGCGTGCAAGTGCTTGAACAACAGTGGTATCGCGAACATATTATAATGAGAATCAAGCAAGCGTTGGATAATTACGAATGACGAAATACAAAATACGAATGGCGGAAAAAAATTTGCCAAAGATGTGAAGCACACGGGCTATTTACATCTTTGGCAAAATATTATTAACTGTTAGTTGTTAGCTATTAGTTTGATTAGGCTTGTCCGGTTACGCCAAACAGAGGTATGGCGTGACGGTCGTCGCTGTTAGAGATTGTTCCATTAGTTTGTTCAAACTTTTGGATATTATCATCTAAAGCAAATAGCAATCGTTTGGCGTGCTCGGGGGTAAGGATAATGCGACTGCGCACTTTTCCTTTAGGCATCCCTGGCATTACACTCACGAAATCTACTACAAACTCAGTAGCTGAGTGGTTGATAATCGCTAAGTTAGAGTACACTCCCTCAGCTATCTTATCATCGAGCTCAATGCTCAATTGTCCTTCTTTTTCTTCTACTTCATTCATTGTTTATCGTGATTTTTTCTTTTCGACTACAGGTTGTTCCATATCTGCTTTAGAGCCCACGATGATTTTCTCGTACTCTTTAAGACCTGTACCAGCAGGGATACGGTGACCAACGATTACGTTTTCTTTCAAGCCATCAAGGGTATCTATTTTACCGCTTACTGCTGCTTCGTTCAACACTTTAGTAGTTTCTTGGAAGGAAGCTGCTGAGATGAACGATTTAGTTTGCAATGAAGCACGTGTGATACCTTGTAACACTGGCATAGCGGTAGCAGGAATGATATCACGAGCAATTACCAAATTCTTATCAGAACGTTTGAGGAGTGAGTTTTCATCGCGTAATTCGCGGAGACTCACTATTTGTCCTGCTTTCAAGTTTTCGGAATCGCCAGCATCTTCTACTACTTTTTTACCGAATAAACGGTCGTTTTCTTCGATAAAGTCGTCTTTATGAACCAACTGACCTTCGAGGTAGAGGGTATCACCTGGGTCTTGAATTTCAACTTTACGCATCATTTGGCGAACGATTACCTCAAAGTGTTTGTCGTTGATTTTCACCCCTTGGAGGCGGTATACCTCTTGAACTTCGTTTACTAAGTACTGTTGTACAGCTGAAGGTCCTTTGATACGCAAGATATCATCAGGAGTTACGGAGCCATCGGATAGAGGTTTACCTGCACGTACAAAGTCGTTTTCTTGTACCAAGATTTGGCTTGAGAGTTTTACCAAGTACTTGCGTTCATCACCCAAACGAGAGGTAACGATAACTTCTTTATTACCACGTTTGATTTTACCGAATGATACCACCCCGTCGATTTCGGATACGATAGCAGGGTTTGATGGGTTACGCGCTTCGAAGAGCTCGGTAACACGAGGGAGACCCCCAGTGATATCCCCAGCTTTTGCAGAACTACGCGGTATTTTCACGAGTACTTTACCTTCTTCAATCTTGCTGTTGTTATCCACCATAATGTGGGCACCTACAGGCAAGTTGTAAGAACGGAGCGTTTCACCATTTTTATCAACGATAAGCAAGGTAGGAATCAACTTTTTATTACGTGATTCTACAATCACTTTTTCTTGGAAACCAGTTTGCTCGTCGATTTCTACTTGGTAAGTAACCCCTTGTTCGATATCTTCGTAAGCGATTTTACCAGAGTATTCAGAGATGATTACAGCGTTGTATGGATCCCATTGGAAAAGCAAAGTGCCTTTTTTCACTTCTTGTTTATCTTTTACAAAGATGTGAGCCCCATAAGGGATATCGTGTGTTTGAAGCACCATTTTAGTAGTAGGGTCGAGAACGCGGAGTTCAGATGAACGAACTACCACATCTACAGGGTTTTGTTCGTTGTCTTTACCGCTAACTACGCGCAAATCTTCTACTTCGATGATACCATCAAAACGGGCTTCAGTTTTGTTTTCTTCGGATACGTTACCAGCAACCCCACCCGCGTGGAAAGTACGCAAGGTAAGCTGAGTACCAGGCTCACCGATAGATTGGGCAGCAACTACCCCTACAGCTTCCCCTTTCTGAACCATACGACCGGTAGAAAGGTTGCGACCGTAACATTTTGCACAAATACCGTGTTTTGCTTCACAAGTAAGTGCAGAGCGCACTTCTACCATATCGATAGGTGCAGCATCTATTTTATCTACTATTTTTTCAGTAATTTCTTCACCAGCAGCTACGAGGAGCTCTTCGGTAAGAGGATTGTATACATCGTGGAGTGACACACGACCCAAGATGCGTTCCCCAAGGGTTTCTACAACTTCCTCATTCTTTTTGAGCGCACGTACTTCTACCCCGCGCAAGGTACCGCAATCTTCGGTATTGATGATTACGTCCTGTGAAACATCGACCAAACGACGAGTTAAATAACCAGCGTCGGCAGTTTTCAAAGCGGTATCGGCAAGACCTTTACGAGCCCCGTGAGTAGAGATGAAGTACTCGAGGATTGACAAACCTTCTTTAAAGTTTGACAAGATAGGGTTCTCAATAATTTCGCCCCCTCCAACGCTTGATTTTTTAGGTTTAGCCATCAAACCACGCATACCAGTAAGCTGACGAATCTGCTCTTTAGAACCACGCGCTCCAGAGTCGAGCATCATATACACAGAGTTGAATCCTTGCTGATCGGTACTGATGCGTTTCATCGCCAATTCAGTAAGTTGTGCATTGGTAGATGTCCATACGTCAATCACTTGGTTATAACGTTCGTTATTGGTGATGAGACCCATATTATAGTTCATCATAATACCATCAACGAGACCATTAGCTTCAGCAATCATATCCGCTTTTTCTTGTGGGATGATGATATCTCCTAAACTGAATGACAATCCACCTTTGAAGGCAAAACGGTAACCCATATTCTTGATTTTATCCAAGAAGTCACCTGTTACAGGAATGCTAGTAGCTTTGAGGATACGACCGATGATGTCGCGGAGAGATTTTTTAGTAAGTACCTCGTTTACGTAGCCTACTTCCAAAGGCACCAACTCGTTGAAGAGTACACGCCCCGTAGTAGTTTCTACTATAGGATAGTACACATTGCCATTCTCGTCGAGGTCGCGTACTTTCACTTTGATGAAAGCATTGAGGCTCAATTTACCTTCGTTGTAAGCGATATTTACCTCTTCGGCAGAATAGAAAGTGAGACCTTCACCTTTGACAGGATACTCTGGGGTAGATTTACGACCTTTGGTGATGTAGTAAAGCCCCAAGACCATATCTTGAGAAGGTACAGTGATAGGTGAACCATTGGCAGGGTTGAGGATATTGTGAGAAGCCAACATCAATAGTTGAGCTTCGAGGATAGCCTCAGGACCTAATGGCAAGTGCACCGCCATCTGGTCACCGTCGAAGTCGGCATTGAACGCTGTACACACCAATGGGTGCAACTGGATAGCTTTCCCCTCGATGAGTTTAGGTTGGAATGCCTGAATACCCAAACGGTGCAATGTAGGGGCACGGTTGAGGAGCACTGGGTGACCTTTGATCACATTCTCCAAGATGTCCCATACTACAGGTTCTTTTTTGTCGATGATTTTTTTAGCTGATTTCACCGTTTTTACGATACCGCGCTCGATGAGTTTGCGGATTACAAACGGTTTATAGAGTTCGGCAGCCATATTCTTTGGCAAACCGCATTCATACATTTTGAGTTCAGGACCTACCACAATAACGGAACGAGCAGAGTAATCCACACGTTTACCGAGGAGGTTCTGACGGAAACGTCCTTGTTTACCTTTCAATGAATCAGAAAGAGATTTGAGCGGACGGTTAGATTCGGTTTTTACCGCTGATGATTTACGAGTGTTATCGAAGAGTGAATCAACAGACTCTTGCAACATACGTTTCTCATTGCGCAAAATCACATCAGGTGCTTTGATTTCCATCAAGCGTTTGAGGCGGTTGTTACGGATAATCACACGGCGGTATAAGTCGTTGAGGTCGGAAGTTGCAAAACGACCTCCATCAAGCGGTACCAATGGGCGCAATTCGGGCGGGATTACAGGAATCACCTTCATTATCATCCATTCAGGTTTGTTTTCGCGGTTCTTTTGAGATTCACGGAAGGCTTCTACCACTTGTAAGCGTTTAAGCGCTTCGGTTTTGCGTTGTTTAGAACTTTCGTTGTTGGCTTTGTGGCGCAAGTCGTAAGAAAGTGCATCTAAATCCAAACGTTCGAGGAGTTCGAGGAGACATTCAGCTCCCATTTTAGCGATAAACTTATTGGGATCGGTATCTTCTAAGTATTGGTTATCAGCGGGAAGACTCTCGGTAATAGCGAGGTATTCTTCTTCTGAAAGGAAGTCTAAGTATTGTAAATCTTCACCTTCTGGACCTTTGGCAATACCTGGTTGGATAACTACATAGCGTTCGTAGTAGATAATCATATCCAACTTTTTGGAAGGAAGACCTAACAAATAGCCGATTTTGTTAGGCAAAGAGCGGAAATACCAAATGTGAGCGATAGGCACCACGAGGTTGATATGTCCTACCCTTTCGCGGCGTACTTTTTTCTCGGTCACTTCCACGCCACAACGGTCGCAGACGATGCCTTTATAGCGAATGCGTTTGTATTTACCACAAGCACATTCATAGTCCTTTACAGGACCAAAGATACGCTCACAGAACAACCCGTCGCGTTCAGGTTTGTGAGTACGGTAGTTGATAGTTTCGGGTTTAGTAACCTCGCCGCGTGAAACGGCTAAGATAGATTCGGGGGAGGCCAAACCAATCGAAATTTTATCAAATTTAGGAACAGCTGTTGTTTTTTCTCTTGCCATATTGTTATGGTGAATATAATAAGTTTATGTGGCCTCATTGGGGAATCCCCACGAAGCCTATTTACAAAATATCGTGCAAAAGTACTACTATTTTTTGAAATGGCAATAGTTTTTTGAGAATATTTTTTGTAGAAGATTGTAAATATTTAATAATCAATAATTTTATTGAGTAGAATAGTCATTATTAACAAATGCGTCCACTTCATCTTTTATTATTATCTCAGGCATCATTTTAATTATTTTATCATCTACAACAGATGTATTTACAACTATCTTTTTTAAAGAAGGGTTCAGCCAATCAGAATTCCAAAGAGGAATTGTTCTGTCTTGTATTTTCTTACAAATAGGTTCTGAATATTGCTGTGGGTAGGTTATTTTTAAAGTTAATCTTTGTAGCCAAATACTTAAAAAACCTATATTGGGCACTTTTTCAGTACGTTTCATTATACTATCTAAGATTTCCTTCTTCTTTATACCATCTTCTATTAAGGTCAATAATTTACTTAAAATAGCTGTAAATATAGGGTATATTTTTGGATTTCTATATCCCATATCTACTAAAATGCTTATCAAAACTTCAACATCTTCTTTTGTATTTGTAATTTTTTCTATTCTCTTATAAAAACTAAGTAAAGATTTTGTTAGACTTCCTGAATTAGGATATTTACTGGCTAAATTATGTATTATAAACAAGTGTTTTTGTAGATTATTATCTCCTTGTTTATTTACTATCCAATATAACTTATCAGTTTTTATACTATCTGTTATTACATTATTAGAAAGAAATGTTTTTTGAGAATTAAGTTTCATACCTAACTCTATTAATACTTCAGAAAGTAATTTTACTATAAGTTCTGCTTTTTGTGGATTGTTTACAAAAATACGATAATCATCACGATATCTTAAAATTTTGTACTCATCATTTCTTATTTTTTCTTTTTCAATCCTTTCAGTTAGCTGACTATCTGCATATCCTAAGACTATTTCAGCAATAAAATCCATCAAGGTACTTCCTTGTGGAATACCATT
>ERZ773077.1945-NODE-1945-length-13704-cov-7.538721_pt1 | contig 13704 bp, 9 predicted proteins | sample MGYA00580612_ERZ773077 | MGnify/ENA primary metagenome ERZ773077 (study PRJEB29015, sample SAMEA2737971) | human oral metagenome | biome: human oral; feature: human-associated habitat; material: dental | place: China | collected 2021 ...
GGCGTTTGCAACACCGTTGCAAGTCTCACGAAAAACTTTCTGGCGTTTGCAACACCGTTGCAAGTCTCACGAAAAACTTTTTGGTGTTTGCAACACCGTTGCAAGTCTCACGAAAAACTTTTTGGCGTTTGCAACATTGTTGCAAGCGTTTCCAAAAGCGTTTTGGCTATCGCGAGGCTTCCGTAAAGAGTCTCTGCTGATTTTATGCTTACATCGAACTCACATTAAGTATCACCCAAACATTATATCAGAATGAAATTACCCCTTACCCTTTTCCTCGGCCTCGGCCTTGCCCTGTGCCCGATGCTTCACGCGCAGGACGGTCAGCCCAAACGCGAGTACACCAACTTTCAGGACACCACCTTCCAGCTCTCCGAAATTTCTGTCACCGCCAAGCGCCCCATGCAAGTGGAGGTGATGAAGCTGGGTGTCCCTGCGGCTTACCTGCCCGTCACCACCAACACCCTGCCCTCACGGCTGCTTGCCAACCACGGCATCACGAACATTCAAGACGCCGCACGCTTCCTGCCCGGCGTACGCGTACAGACCAGCTACGGCGCCTTCCAGCAGATCTCCATCCGCGGTTTTGACCACTCTATCATCATGGTCGACGGGGTGCGTGACGAGCGTTCGTCCATCAACAATTCCTACCCTTTCATGGATCTGACTTCCGTGGAGCGTATTGAACTGCTCAAAGGCCCGGCATCGGTGCTCTACGGACAATCGGCCGTGGGCGGCGTGCTCAACATCGTGCGTAAGGCACCTACCGCACAGCAACACGTCAATGCACGCGTGGCTTACGGCAGCTATCAGAACCTGCAAACGACGCTCGGCTTCGGCGGACGCCTCTTTGGTCCAATCAACTACTCCGCCAACTTCAATTATCAAACGCAAGATGGCTGGCGAGACAACGCCATGCGACGCCTCTCAGGCTACCTCGCTCTGGGCGGTAAACTCACTGAAGCCGACGAGCTGGACATCCGCATCGGCGCTCTCCGCGACTTTTACCCGACGGAGATCGGTCTGCCCGACGTCATGCCCGCTGACATCTATCGCACGGCCGACGACACAAAGGCTTACGACCGTGGCGACATGTTGCCCGGCCTCGACAAGAAAGCGCGCTACAACAGCGAGTCGGACTTCATGTACAACCGCAACTTCAACGCCTCCATCATGTGGCGGCACACCTTCGGCGAAGCGGCTCGCCTGACCGACAAGCTCTCCTACACCTACGACGACATTGACTACTTCGGCACCGAGGACTTGACCTACCTCACCAGCGATAAGCCCATCTATAAGCACTACTACAAGTCCGAGAATCGCAAGGTCTACATCAACCTCGACTCCCTGCGCTACGACTTTCCCCTGCGCTTCGAGCACATCGCCCGCACTTGGAACAACCAGTTAGAGCTGAACGGACGTTTCGCCACCGGATCTGTCAAGCACAACTACCTCGGCGGCTATTCGCTCATCGCCCTCTACCGCAACTCTTTCAGCGGCTATGACCTCGGGCAGGATGTTTACGGCCCCGGACTTACAGGCCAAGGCTCGGTCTACAACCCGCACAGCATCGGCTGGATGGATACGCGCTTCAGCAAAGCCTTCGTGTCACGCATCTACATGCACGGCTTCTACCTGCAAGACCTGCTCGAACTGAACGAGAAACTGAAGGTGTTGCTCGCCGGACGTTACGATCTCTATTCCTACAAGCGCGTCTCCGGTGTCCCCACCATTGACGGACGCGCAGAATTTGAGATGCCTGCAGACAGTCTCTTCACTCGCACCGCCACGAGCACCTTCTCCTTCCGCACCGGGTTGGTTTACATTCCCGTCCAGCCGCTGTCCCTCTTCGCCTCGGTCGGCTCCTACTTCAAGCCCGACAACACGACTTACAGCGAAGACACCCGCTACTTCGACCGGAACGGCCGCGAGTTCTTCCCCAACAAAGACAGCCGCAAGATCTTCGACCCCGAACGCGGTATACAGGTGGAAGCTGGGGCGCGTTACGAACTGAGTGAAATGCTGAGCGCAGACTTCAGCCTCTTTTACATCAACCGCGAAAACGAGCGCCGCTACATGGCAGACAAGGGCGACGTCATCAACGGCGAGACCCTTGACAAAGACGTCGTGGGTCAAGTGGGACGCATGGATTCGCGCGGCTTTGACGTGGAGCTGACCTATCGCCCCGTCCGCGGTCTTTCGCTCACGGCTGGCTATGGCTACACCGACGCCCGCCTGCGTAAGATCGCCACCAATCCTTACTTGGACGGCGAGAATCTGGTCGGTAAGCGCTACGCCTATTCGCCACTCCACTCTTTCTACGTCTACGCCGACTATACGATTCGCGAAGGTGTGTTGCGCGGATTAGGCTTCAACTTCGACGTCACGTATCAAGATGAGGTCTACCGCGACTTCTCCAACACCTCCACCTTCCCTTCGTATTGGATGACTGACGCCAGCATCTCTTACCGCCTGCCCAACCGCGTCCGGCTGCGCTTGAACGTCAACAACGTCTTCAACACAGACTACTACAACCAAGCCCTCGGCAGCCAGTACGTTCCCGGCATGCCTCGCAACTTCCTCATCTCCGCTGCGTACAGCCTGTAATCTCATTCTTCAAGGATATGGGGGCGAATCAGCGATGGTTCGCCCCCTCTATTTTATCTACCCTCTACCCTCTATCCCTATGTTCACCCGCTTCATGTTCACCCTGCATCGTGTCACGGGCACGCTGCTCAGTCTGCTCTTCGTCGTCTGGTTCGTCTCCGGGATTGTGATGATGTACCACGGCTTCCCACGCGTCACAGCCGACGATCGCCTCGCCCGACTCGAACCCTTAGACACGGCCGATCTACCTCCGGTCGAGTCCGTGCTCCGCCGCGTGCCTGACTCGCTCGGCCACATCGACGGACTTTCCGTCAGCCGTTATCTTGGGCAGACGGTCTTTGAGGTGCACGCTGGCGACGAGACGCTCCGCCTTCCGGCCGACAGCACCCAGTCGCTGCCCACCATCGACGCAGCCTACCTCCGCCGCGTGGCCGCCACGTGGTGCGACGCACCCATCGCCGCCGTCGACACCCTCTGCGACCTCGACCAGTGGATCCCCTTCGGCCGACTGCGCGAGGAGCTGCCCATCCTCCGCTTCCGCTTTGCCGACGCCGACCATACGCAGCTCTACGTCGCCTCACGCACCGGCGAAGTGCTCCAACGCACCACCCTCAAAGAGCGTATCTGGGCTTGGCTCGGGCCCATCCCGCATTGGGTCTACTTCACCCGACTCAGGCAGGACGCCAACCTCTGGCGCCGCACCGTCATCTGGCTCTCCGGCATCGGTTGCATCATGGTCATCGCCGGCCTCTACGTCGGTATCTACACCACCGTCCAGGCGCGTCGCCGCCGGCAGAAACGGTTCATCCCGTACAAGAAGCGGTGGTATTACTGGCACCACCTCACGGGGCTTGTCTTCGGACTCGTCACCCTCACGTGGGCCTTCAGCGGCATGATGTCGCTGGCCGATCCACCCGAATGGTTCATGCCGCAACACGCCCCCTCGGCCGCCCAAGACACGATCAAGGCCCTCGCGCCCAACCCCGCGTCGTACCCGATGGACTACCGCGAGCTTTTCGCGACGGATAACAGCTCTATCAATGGATCCATCACGCAGATCCGCTGGACGCACTTCTTCGGCCGCCCCGCTTATGAGGTGCGTCTACAAGACGAAAAAGAGGGACAGACCTTGGACGCCACTACGCTCCGTCCGCTGGCTCTCACCCGCGAGCAAGTGACCGAAGCCGTTCGGCGACTCCACGCTTCAGACGCCCAACTCAGCACGGAATCGATGGTGGACTATGACACCTATTACTTCGACCGCAAGGGGCGCCTCCCGCTGCCCGTCTACCGCATTCGCGTAGCCGACGCCGATCATACCACGTACTACATCAACCCCGCGAACGGCCAGCTGCGCGACTACAGCGACCACCGCCGTGCGGGCTTTTGGATGTACAAGGGGCTGCACAGCCTGCGGTTCCCGTTCCTGATCGATCATCCCGCACTGTGGACGGTCGTCATGTGGGTGTTACTGCTTGGCGGCACGGCGGTTTCGGTCAGCGGCTTTGTCCTCGGCCTGCGTTACATCGGCCGACTCTTCCGCCGTAAACGACGGGGAAAACGAAAAGCCGACGACGTGAATCGCTAGGTACCCATGTAGGGGCGCAAAAAAGGGCACCCCCATCTGTTTGGGGATGCCCTTTAATCATTCCGGAGTGTCCGTGGGGCGAATGCAATTCGCCCCTACAACCAGGTACCCTATTCCTCCGGCAACGTGATGTCGGGGTTACCGTCGTCACCCGGTTTCTTCGGATCCTTCGGTTTCTCGCCACCCGGCTTCGGCGGCTGAGGCGTCTCCGGCTGCTTCGGATCCTTCGGCTGATCGGGAGTCTTCGGATCCTTCGGCTGCTTAGGCTCCTTCGGGGTCTTGGGGTCGGCGGGCTTTTTGTCGGCAGCCCGCTTCTGGGCGAGGCTCTTTTGGAAGGCGTTGGTGGTTTCCTCCATGCGCTGATTCATCTTATTGACGATAGACACGATGAGGGGACGCTCAACGGGCGCAATGCCGTAGTAGTAGGCGGCTTTGAGGATGAAGACGATCTGCTCGTACATGGCGTCCGTCTTGGCGCGGGCTACCTTGGCCTGGGGCAGCTTGTTGTCGGCCCGAGTGGCGGAGCGAGCGTCGTAGATCTGGCGAAATTCGGCGTTGGCAGTCTCTAACTTTTGAAGCGCCGAGGTTAGCTTCAATGTGGTGACATGCGGCGCATTTTCCGTCTTTCGGAAGTCACGCAGCAAACCGTTGATGAAGGCCGATTCCTGATCAAGACCGAGCTTTTGAATGCCGTAATACGGTTTTGCAACCACATTCAATTCGTCGGCAGCTGTAGCCATGGCTTGCTCAGGCGACAACCTGTTCGTGCGAATCGTATTGAAGATGAATGAGAGCAGATCGTCGCGCTCTTCATCCTTCTTCGTCATTCGCTGCGTGTTCAGACTGGCTTGCGTCTCGCGATTGATCTCTTCTTCGACGTCAAGATCCGCCTTGTAGGCGGTGATTTTCTCTGCCGGAATGCCAATTTTCGTGGCATCGACTGCGTGAAGGAGGTCGTACACATGATTATGGTATTCAAAGTGTCGACCGTTGTCAAGCCTACTCAGCCTGATCTGATTGATTACGATAAATTCTTCCATTACTCGTTTTGTTTTTAGGTAAGCATTTCTATGTCTGATCGTTGCAAGATGGGGCTCCGACTCGTGTTTTGATCCGAGATGAGGCTCAGAAAGCATTCAAACTTGAGTCTTGACCCGAGATAAGGCTCAGAAAGCATTCAAACTCGAGTTTTGACTCAAGATGAGGCTCAGAAAGCATTCAAACTCGAGTTTTGACCCGAGATGAGGCTCAGAAAGCATTCAAACGCGAGTTTTGACCCGAGATGAGGCTCAGAAAGCATTCAAACTTGAGTCTTGATCCGAGATGAGGCTCAGAAAGCATTCAAACGCTAGTTTTGACCCGAGCCGAGGCGAATGTAGAAAGATTCGAGTGCTTACAAATGCACCCATTCATATTAGGAATAGGAGTCAGGCAATACCCGCCTGACTCCTCTATGCGGTGTCACTTGCTCTCTTCGAGCATTTCCTTGACCGTGTCCTTGTCGAAGCCCAGATCGTGGGCGATCTTGAAGAGGTAGATCTTCTCAGCGGGGCGGACGATGTTGTCGACCTTCACGACAGCAATCAGGCTCTCAAGCAGCGCGGTGGCGTAGAGTATGTTCCCGCGGAGGCGGTTGAAGTCGATGTCCACGAGCTTTTCGTCGTTCAGCTGCTCGAGGAGCTCTTTCTTCTCTCTATTCCTCAGCTCATCAGAATTATCGATCATCTCTGTGATGAAATCCTTCTCTTCTTGGCTGAAATCGAAGTCGATCTTGGCGATGTTGATGCAGGCTTGGATCTTGATTTTCTCCAGATTCTCGGGCGTCTCCTGTAGGTCTTGCTCTTCAAAGGCGACGTCTTCGATGTTGTTTTCGTCGAAGAAGACGTTCTCGTTCAGCGACCGCATCATGGGCATTTCTTCGCGCAAATGCTTTTGCAACTTCTCGGCCATCGGTTTGAAGGAGAAGGCCGTGATGGCGCCTGAAAGCACACCGCCCAGGATGGGGATCGCCTTACCGACACTTCTTCCAAACGTGTCCTTGGTCATCTTGACGCCGATCCACTTGGCCACTTGCTTGACGACGGGGTAATACATCGTCTTGGTGAGCGCTTGTTGCGGTAGTCGCTTGGCGGCTTGCAGGGAGACTTGTTTGGCGATTTCTCCAACCAGCTTGCTGGCGGCCTGAGCGCCGAACATGACGCCCACGAAAAGCGTCAGCACGTTGCGCGTGCCTTCGGTGATCTGCCCCTTGTCGTCCAGCAGGTCGGGCCAGCCGTAGAGGTAGCCTAACTTCTGGGCTACCACCAACACATGCCAGTAATACTGCGCAATGTCGGCCGGCATGGTGGCTGCCATAGCCAGTCCGCCGGGAATACCAGCAGCGGTCGAGGTGACCGTAGCCTTAGTCAGATGCGAATTGATGACGCCCCGTGCGGCGCGCTCGATGACCTCGTCGTCGAAAAGGTCAATCGGCCGCTTGTCGCGCAGCTGATCGGCGTTGTCATACATGGAAAACTCATTCATCAAGAAAGTGTTCCTGTCCACTTTCACCATCGGCATGGATAAGGCGAGATTCATCACCTTGTCCCAAGAATTAGATTCACTCATATTGTTCGATTTTTTTAGGGGTTATGTATGTTACTGTATGGGGGGAATTCTGTTTTTCGTTAGGGGGACGATTTGTTTTTCTCTTGCGCTTGCAAATATAGACGCCTTCTCCTGACGTGAAAATAAAAATCCCCCCCCACGTTTTCGCTTTCGGTCAGACGTCGTCGTCGAGTGAGGAGAGGTATTTCTCGATGAACTCGTTGGAGATGCTGGTCAGCTTCTCTTCGCGGTCGGCCAGCTCGCGCATCTCGTTGAGGCGGAGCAGGTGCTCACAGCCGGCCTCGCGGAAGAGACTCGCCAGACGTGAACGCTGGTCGATCTTGGAGGCAAAGAAGGTGCTGAGGCGGTCGATGCAGAGGTAACGCTTGTCGAGGGCCTTGAGGCCGGCGTAGCTGGAGAGGATCTCACCCTCGGGCGTGTGGTCGTAGGTGATGAAGTAGAAGGTGCGGATGACGATCTTACGGTCACGCGTGAAGTCGGCAAAGAAATACCCCACCCGGAAGCTGAAGACGCTGAAGGAGATCAGCAGCGAACCCTTGTACCAATCCACGTCGAAGGAGGTGAAGCAGAAGTTCATGTACGTATTGACCACGTTGGGCGAGAGGCCGTCGACGCGCTCGAACATGCGCTTGATGGCGTGCTCCTGGATGTAGACGTCGTAGGGGCGGTCGGGGTCCAGCTCGGGGATGTAGGGGTTGTGGGGGATGCAGGCCGAGAGCCAGCGGAGGCCGTCGTTGAGGATGTCCGGAAAGCCGACGCGGAAGAGTAGCCGTCGCTCGCCCTTGCGGTCGGTGCCCCAGATGGATTGCGGCTTGCAGGAGGAGAAGTCGACCGTGCGTCCGACGCGGTTACGCAACATCTCGAAGTTGCGCTTCTTGAACCACAAGAGGTGCATGCAGGGGTTGGAGAGCTGGAAGATGTAGGTCATCAGCGTGCTGGTGTACTGATACTCCATGCGCACCAGCACGCGGTCGAACTCGGCCGAGAACTCGTAGGGGTTGTTGATGCCGCGCATGGAGAATCCGCCCGCCTCGATGATGTCTACAATGCGGGCGTAGATCTTGTCCTCCGGATACTTGGGCTCACGCAGGAGGTAGAGCGAGAGGGGCATCCAAATGTCGTAGAAGTCGAGGGCCGAGATGGTGCGTTTCTCGCCCTCGCGCAGGGTGAAGGGCATCTTGTCGAAGTCCATGTAGTAGTAGAACTCGCTCTTGATGATGTCCAAATCTTCCTTGTTGAAGATGGTCATATCCGCGGCGTTGATGCGGAGCAGCGTCGGTCGAGCGGAGTAGAGGACGCGCAACATGGAACGGTCGATGTACTGTATGGCTTCACTATACCCCAGCTCGCGGAGCAGGTTGAAGACGCGTTTCTTGTAGACGTTGTATCGTCGTGCCTCTTCTTCTTTTCGGGCTTGGGTAGCAGCCGCTTTTTTCTTTTTCGCCATGACTATATATCTGTTTTCTGAATAGGTGAAACTTGCGCTTTTGGGTGAACCCCCGGAAGGCGCTTTTTGTGGGCCTCCGGTGGCTGCCCACGCTCGCTGTGGGGGCATCGTGGCTACGTTTGCCACCTGTAAAATCACACCCCCTGTTTATGAATTACGTTTATCTCTTATCCCTTTTGCTTCTGGCCCTGCCGACGGCCACGCATGCGCAACAAGACGTGTCGGCCTTCAAGCGTGGCCGCATGCGTGGCGACAGCCTCCGCACGGAGCTCCTGCGCCGCATCGAGGATGCACGCCCGGATTACAACGCCGACAGCGTGCGGGCGGTCATCGAGAGCGGGCCATACTTCGGCATCTTCCGCGACAACTACTTCATCGGTGGCATTCCGATTGGCGGGCCTGTCCGCCGCGACAACGCCAACGTGAAGTTTCAGATCAGCATCATCCATCGCCTGACCAAGAGTCGCCTGCCTTTCGACACGTATCTCTTCCTGCAATTCACGCAGAAGACGATCTGGAACGTCTTAGAGGAGTCGCTCCCGATGCGAGATCTGAACTTCAATCCCGGCGTAGGCTTGGGCCACCTCATTGTCTACCACAACAAGTACATCGGTCACGCCCTCTTCATGTTGGAGCATGAGTCGAACGGCAAGGACGGCCCCGCGTCACGCAGTTGGAACAAAGTCTCGCTCAGCAGCACCCTCCTCCTCAATCGCCACATGGAAATGCAGCTCAAGACCTGGATCCCCATCGTGGACGGCGAGAACAATCGCAACATCCTCCGCTACTCGGGTCTGGCACAGATGGGGCTGCTCTATCGCACGGACAATCGGCGCGTGCAGGCAGGCATGCTGGCCACTTGGCGGGCGCACTCCTTCAGCTTCAACACCCAATGGGAGCTTAGCCTCAAGATCAGCCGTCACGCCAATCAGTACCTCTTCTTCCAGTACTACAACGGCTACGGCGAAAACCTCCTCGACTACGACCGTTTCAAGAGTGTCCTCCGCCTAGGGATGGTGATCAAGCCCGAAGGCTTCTCCATTTACTGAGGTCGGAGGATAGCGTTTAGGGCTGGGCGAAGAGTCATCTACCCCTCAACGCGCCTTTCTCCACGCGCTACTCCCGATCGACCACGGACGTCAGTTCGCGGACGAAAGTCTCTTCGGCCGAGAGCAGCCAGCGGCGGAAGGTGTCGTGATCGAACGTGCGCGGAGTCTGCATAAAGTCCAGCAGGTGCGAGAGGTCGAACGAGTCACCCGTCGTGGCGGCGCCAGGGATCGACGAGGCGTCGGCGGCATTGATCTCTTGTTCCAGGTGCGCGGGGATGAGCATCACGGGCTTATTCAGATAGAGCGCTTCGCAGACCGACTCGAATCCGGCCGTGGTGATGTAACCGCGGCAGCCAGCCATGTAATGGAGGAATTGCTCATCGTCGATGCGGTGAAGCGTCAGCGTGTCGTCCACCCGGAGTTCCGCCGGGGCGTCACGCTTGTCCCAGAAGAAATGCAGGCGGACGTCCGGGTGGGCGTCGTGCCAGCGGCGCACTTCGTTCTCAAAGCCCTGATTGAGCATATAGCCGAGGATGTAATCCCCTTCCGTGGCTTGCAGGTCGAGCACCTCACGCCTGAGGAGCGGCGGCACGACCACAATGCGTTCCCGGGCGCAGGACTTCATCGGATAGAAGGATAGGGCCAGGAGCTTCGTGGCGCCGATGCCCGTCAGCAGGGTGTGCAGACGAAGGATCAGGAGGCTCTGTGCGTCGCCCGTGCCATGCCGATAGTCGGGGTGGCGCAGCAGGTACTGATGGGCGATGTTGACAAAGGGGATGTCTATGCGGAAGCGCAGCTGCGCCAGGGCGGGAAGCATCTCGTAGAAGTTCACCACCACGTCCGGCTGCTGCTTCTTGATGCGTCGGTGAATCATTTCAATGCTTTGGCCGTACTGCCGCAGCTTTCGCGGATTGCCGTTATAGAAAGCTGTGCGGAGCTTGTCGAGTCGCTTGCGATCCTTCTTATAGATCAGCGACGGGGCCTCGTAGGCACGCACCGGCGCTTTGATCTTGGCGCGAAAGAAGGGGGGCACCTCGCGCCCATGACTCTTACCGACCAGCACCTCCACGACCTCGTGGCCGTGGCGCCGCAACATATCGGCGAGTGAGAGCGCTTGCGTCAGGTGGCCGCGCCCCTCACCTTGGACAATAAACAGGAACCGCAGTGGGCGGGTTGCTTCATTCATTGGAGTAGGGAGTCAGAAGTAGTTCGGAGGTAGTTGAAGTAGTAAGGCGTAGACCTGTTTGGGCGTCTGATAGACGATCCCGCCTAATTCTCTACGGCTGCGAACTCCATCAAGTAAGCCTTAATAAATCCATCAATCTTACCGTCCATCACGCCGCCCACGTCGGAGGTTTGGAAGTTCGTCCGGTGATCCTTCACGCGACGGTCGTCAAAGACGTAGCTGCGGATTTGCGATCCCCATTCGATCTTCTTTTTTCCGGCCTCCACCTTGTTTTGCTCCTCCATCCGATGCTGCATTTCGCGGTCGTAGAGGATGGATCGGAGTTGACGCAGGGCGTTCTCGCGGTTCTTCGGCTGATCGCGCGTCTCGGTGTTTTCGATGAGGATCTCCTCCTCGGCACCCGTGTACGGATCTTTGTACTGATAGCGCAGGCGGACGCCCGACTCCACCTTGTTGACGTTCTGACCTCCCGCGCCGCCGGAGCGGAACGTGTCCCACGAAATGCGTGCCTGCTCCACGTTGACCTCGATCGTGTCGTCCACGAGCGGTGTGACAAACACGGAGGCGAACGACGTCATGCGTTTTCCTTGCGCGTTGTAGGGTGAGACGCGCACCAAGCGGTGGACGCCATTCTCGCCCTTGAGATAGCCGTACGCATAGTCGCCTTCGATATTCATCGTCACGGTTTTAATGCCCGCCTCGTCGCCTTCTTGTAGGTTGCTGATGGTCACCTTGTATCCATTGGCCTCGCCCCAACGCATATACATGCGCATAAGCATCGAAGCCCAGTCTTGGCTTTCGGTACCACCGGCGCCGGAGTTAATCTTGAGCACGCAGTTCATCGCGTCGGCCTCGCCGCGCAACATGTTGCGAAATTCGAGGTTCTCCACCAGCTCCTTCGTGCGCGCATAGGCGGCGTCGACCTCGTCTTCGGTCGTCACGCCCTCCTTGACGTATTCGAAAGCCAGACTCAGCTCCTCCGTCGCATCGTGGACAGCGCGGTATAGCTCAATCCATTTCTTCAGATCCTTGACCACTTTCATCTGCGCCTCCGCCCGTTGGGCGTCTTCCCAGAAGGCCGGGTCGCGCGTGCGCAGCTCTTCTTCCTCTAATTGAACGGTTTTCGCATCGACGTCAAAGAAACCTCCTCAACGCCTGCTCGCGTTCCAACATATCCTTCAGTTGGTCTATCGTAATCATGTTCGTAAATCTTGTTCGTTCATTCTGTGAATAAAAAGCCTCGTTCGAAGCGGTCGCAAATGTAGAATCTCCGTCCAAAACGCCACGGCGTCGGGGCGGCCTATTTTCCGTGTTTGCGGCGTGGCGGGAGATGCTTTCCGAAAAATGTAGGGCTGAAAAAAGTGATGCTTGGGGCAATCGATCGAGTGGGGGAGATGCTCCGCGGGGCAGGTTGGGCAGTCGGCATATTTACTTGGTGTGCAGCGTGGCAGGGGAGGGACTTTGTCAGTTGTCACTGTCAAAAAAATGACGCCAGCGCCTTATCTTTGTCCCCGAAATCCATATCTTTAGGTGGGGGCGTCCGGGGCCATATCTTTTTTTCATTTACGCAATGAATCTCCAAAACCCCGGATGCCCTACCTTCTTTTTTTTGCCCTTTCCGAGAGGATGGCGGGCAGATCGATCGCTTTCCCTATCGAATTTTAGACCCAATGAATAGAAGAAAATGGATGCAGCTCCTTTGTTTGGTGACCTGCTTTTTGATGATGATGTCCATCGCCCTGTTGCGCGGTGGCAAACTTTTCGGGCATGATTTTACGGCCAAAAAATCCACCTCGACGGAGGCACCGAAGGACACCGTGCCCACGATACGCACCTCGTCCGACGGCACGACAGTGATCAACACCACCGCGCTGGGGGCCGACCTTGTCGGCTACGCCGGCCCGGTGCCGATCGAACTCCATCTGCGTGACGGGCGCATTGAGCGCCTCGAGGTGCTACCGAACAGCGAGACGCCCTCGTTCCTCGAGGCGGTGACCGATGAGCTGCCCGCGCGCTGGGTCGGGCGCACCCCGGAAGAGGCGGCCACGATGGAGGTGGATGTCGTTTCCGGCGCCACGTTCACCTCGCGCGCACTGATCGGAAACGTCCGCCGCGCCGCCGCCTATGCGACAGACCATCCCGCCGCACCCTCGCTCTGGGACACGCTCGACCTCTCGCCCGGGTCGATCGCCGCGCTCTTGGTCGTACTCCTGGCCGCCATCCTGCCCCTTTTCGTGCACAATCGCACGTATCAGACCGTGCAGCAGGTGCTTAACGTGGCCGTGCTCGGCTTCTGGAGCGGCTCCTTTCTCTCCTACACGCTCTTTTTGGGATACCTCACCAACGGCGCCCAGCTGCTCCTGTCGATCGTCCCGATCGTGATGCTCGTCACCGCCTTCATCTACCCCCTTTTCGGTCGGCCGCAGTACTACTGCACCCACATCTGCCCCCTCGGATCGTTGCAACAATTGGCCGGGCGCGTCAACCGACGCAAGTGGCACCTCAGCAGCCGTACCGTCCGCCTATTGGAGCGTTTTCGCAAAGGGCTTTGGGTGGCGCTGATGATTTGCCTCTGGACCGGCGTACTGGCCGACTGGATCGACTGGGAACTCTTCCCCGCCTTCCTTGTCCGCACCGCGCCCGTGGTTCTGATTGTCCTAACCGGCGTAGTGACCCTCCTTTCGGCCTTCATTCCTCGTCCCTATTGCCGATTTGTCTGTCCGACAGGCACCCTTTTCAAGATGTCCGAAGGAATGAAGCCGAAGCGCGCCTTCCGATAAGAGGCAAGGATTTGAGGCGACAGTTATCGAGGATCCAAAAACAGATAGCGCGTGTCCGTGTAGGGGCGTATCGCATACGGCCCCTTGGATGGCCCCGCAAGGGGACAAATGCCCCAATGGCCAAATTTATTTGGAGATGATTCAGGCAATCGTTTCCTACCGAAAACGTCCAAGGGGCGTACGCAATACGCCCCTACAGCCTGATACCTGATAGGTTTCGCATTCGTTTTGCCACAAGTTTGAGTAAAACCCGCCGGGTTTCACTCAGACTTGTGGCAAAGTCCAAAACCCGCCGGGTTTTGCGCCATGTCGTGTGGCAAAGTCCAAAACCCGCCGGGTTTCGCGCCATGTCGTGTGGCAAAGTCCAAAACCCGCCGGGTTTTTCATGTACCCGTGTAGGGGCGTATTGCATACGCCCCTCAAATAGCCTCGACAGGGGT
>ERZ773077.1956-NODE-1956-length-13671-cov-9.991921_pt1 | contig 13671 bp, 15 predicted proteins | sample MGYA00580612_ERZ773077 | MGnify/ENA primary metagenome ERZ773077 (study PRJEB29015, sample SAMEA2737971) | human oral metagenome | biome: human oral; feature: human-associated habitat; material: dental | place: China | collected 2021 ...
TCGGTGACGGCGAGGGCATGGTCGGCGTCGGCTACGGCAAGGCGAAGGAGGTGCCGGCCGCCATCGCCAAGGGCGTTGAGGAGGCCAAGAAGCACTTCTTCCGCGTGCCGCTGATCCAGCGCACAATCCCGCATCCCGTGCAGGGTGAGAAGGCGGCTGGCGTGGTGCTGCTGCGTCCGGCCTCCGCCGGTACCGGCGTGATCGCCGGCGGCTCGGCCCGTGCGGTGCTGGAATGCGCTGGTGTGCAGGATGTGCTGGCGAAGTCCCTCGGCTCCGCCAACGCCATCAACGTCGTTCACGCGACGGTGGATGCGTTGAAGCGGCTGGAGGACCCGGAGGCCGTCGCGAGGCGTCGTGGCCTGCCTGTGGAGGACGTCGCCCCGGCGGCGCTGCTCCGTGCCCGCAAGGAAGAGGTGGCTAACTGATGGCCGAGCTGAAGATCACCCAGGTCAAGTCGGGGATCGGCGGAAAGGACTACCAGCGGGCGACGCTGCGCACCCTGGGCCTCAAGCGCATCGGGCAGTCCGTTGTGCGTGAGGATCGTCCCGAGGTGCTCGGCATGATCCGCACCGTCGCCCACCTCGTGAAAGTGGAGGAGGTCAACTGATGGCTCTCAAGATTCATGACCTGCGCCCCGCGCCGGGAGCGAACACCCCCAAGACCCGCGTCGGCCGCGGCGAGGGTTCGAAGGGCAAGACCGCTGGCCGAGGCACGAAGGGCACCGGCGCTCGGAAGAACGTCCCGGCGAACTTCGAGGGCGGCCAGATGCCGATGCACATGCGGATCCCGAAGCTGAAGGGCTTCAAGAATCCATTCCGCGTCGAGTATCAGGTCGTCAACGTCGGTCGTCTGGCTGAGCTGTTCCCCCAGGGCGGTGCCATCACCGTCGAGGATCTCGTTGAGGCCGGGGCCGTGCGTCGCGGCAAACTCGTCAAGGTCCTGGGCAACGGCGACATCGACGTGGCGCTGAACGTGACCGCTGATGCGTTCTCGAACTCAGCCAAGGAGAAGCTGACCGCCGCCGGCGGTTCCGCCGTCGAGGCCTGAAACACCTGAATCTGAGATTGGCCGGGTCCTGAGGGACCCGGCCAATTCCTGTCTTTCCAGCACGTTAGAGACAGGATAATATCCTGAAAATCGGAGATAACTCTGGTAATCTTCCGAAAGTGAGGAGCAAGGAGGTGCTCCGAGGAGACGGAGGTGCGGTGTCAGCCGGCCTCGCCGCGCCGGGCATGGGATGGCGTCGTCCGCACGGTTGGGTGGCGCTCGGATTCCTGCTGCTGGCGCTGGCTGTGCTGATCGCAAGTGGTTTCACCACTGGACGCTACCCGGTCAGCCTCACCGACATCGTCACGGTCTTCACCGGTGGGGAGGCGGTCGACGCGGAGGCGGCGCGCGTGATCCTCCAGATCCGGACCCCGCGGATCATCGCTGCGGTGTTGGTCGGCCTGGCGCTGTCCATGTCCGGCGCGGTCTATCAGGGCATGTTCCGCAACCCCCTGGTCTCCCCGGACCTTCTCGGCGCCTCGGCGGGAGCCGGGTTCGGTGCGGCGCTGGCCATCATCTGGCGGCTGCCGGCTGCGGGAATCCAGACCCTGGCCTTTGGGACGGGGCTCATCGCCGTCGTGATCGCGTGGAGCGCCAGCCGCGCCATGAGGCGTGACACCATCATCGGCCTAGTCCTTGCCGGGGTGGTTGTCTCCGCGATCTTTGGGGCAGGCACCAGTTTCCTGAAATATGTCGCCGACCCTGATGAGCAGCTGCCAGCCATCACGTTCTGGCTCATGGGCGGACTGAGTGGGGTGCAGCCGCGACAGCTCATCACCCTCGCGGTACCGATCGGGCTGTGCGCCGTGGTGCTGTGGTTCTGCCGCTGGCGGCTCAACGTGCTCACCTTCGGCGACGACACCGCCCGGTCGCTTGGGGTGAGCGTCCGCGTTATCCAGGCGACGGTGGTCGTCGCCGCCACCTTGCTGACCACGTCGTCGGTTGCGGTCAGTGGACTCATCGCCTGGGTGGGGCTGGTGGTGCCGCACTTGGTGCGGATGCTCGTCGGCCCCGACTTCAGGGTGCTGCTTCCCGTGGTGGCCGTCGCCGGAGCCGTCTTCCTGCTGGCTGTGGACGGCATCGCCCGCAACCACACGAGCATGGAGATCCCGCTCGGCATCCTCACCGCCGCCATCGGGGCGCCCTTCCTCCTCATCCTCATCATCGCAAACCGGGAGTGGTAGATGCTGCGGGTGACAGACCTGGGGTTCTCATATCCGGCAAGCCAGGGCCGACGGGCCGCGCTGACGGATGTGAGCTTCTCCGCCGAGCCCGGGCAGGTGCTGTTCGTGCTTGGACCCAACGGCTCCGGCAAGTCCACCCTGTTCCGGCTCCTCCTGAGACTGCTGCGGCCCTCGCGGGGACGTGTCGACTGCGACGGGGTGGATCTGGCCACTCTCTCTCACCTGGAGATGGCGCGGAAGCTCAGCTACATACCGCAGCAGGAACCCCTGGCGTTCAACTACCGGGTCCGTGACGTGGTCCTGATGGGCCGGACCCCACACTTGAGGGGAGGACGGCCCGGCCGCGACGACCACGACATCGCCATGGAGGCGTTGACGGTCATGCGGATCGACTCGTTGGCAGACCGGGGCATGCGCACCCTCAGCGGCGGGGAGCGCCAACTCGTCATGATCGCCAGAGCGCTGGCCCAACAGGCCTCAGTCATGGTCTTCGACGAGCCCACCTCCGCGCTCGACTTCGGGAACCAGACGAACCTGCTGCGTCAGGTGCGGCGACTGGCGGGGCTGGGTTATCTGGTGATCGTCTCCACGCACAATCCGATGCAGGCCCTGCAATACGGGGACCAACTGCTGCTGCTGCGCGAGGGCAGAGTCCTGATGAGCGGTGCCCCCGGCGAGGTGCGGGAGACCGACCTCTCCGAGCTGTATGGCACGAGAATCCGGCTCTTCGACACCGAGGAGGTCCCCGGACTACGGATCTGCGTCCCGGCGGAGGAAAACCCCGTCCCAGCCGACACATCCCGTCTGCCGGCCTCCGGCCGCGACACCATCAAGGGAAGGAAGAACACGTGATACGACGAACACGACGAGTCATGGGAGCGATCCTGGCCTCTCTGTTGCTCCTGCTGGGAGTGGCGGGCTGTCAACCCAGCCAGCCCGGCGCTGAGCAGACCCTCACCGCGCCGGCGTCATCACCGGCTGCCACCGGCCAGGAGACCACGGCGAAGGCGGTCAGGGAGGACTCCGGCAAGATCACCGTCACCGACTACACGGGCCGCACCGTGACCCTCGACGGCCCGGCGGACAAGGTCTTTGGCGCCGGCCCGCCGGCCACCGCCATCCTGTACACCTATGACCCCTCGGTCATGGCCGGCTGGAACATGCCGCTCAGTGAGAGGCAGCTTCCCTACGTCGATCCCGCGGCGCGGGAGCTTCCCGTGCTGGGGCGCGTCACCGGCGGCAAGGACACCTTCGATCCCGAGGCCCTGATCACCCATCACGTGGATCTCGTCCTTGAGGCTGGGGAGGTCAGCGAGAAGTACGCCAAGTCCTCTCAGGAGCTCCAGGAGAAGTCAGGAGTGCCTGTCATCCAGGTGTCCAGTGACCCGCGTGAGATGGCAAATGTGTACGAAATGCTCGGAGTCATCACCGGCAACGAGGCGCGTGCCAAGGAACTGGCTGCGGAGACCAGACGGATCACAGCGCAGGTGACGGAGAAGGCCGCCACGATCCCGGAGGCGGAGCGAGTCAGCGTCTACTACGCCACAGGGGACGACGGTTTGCAAACCACCAAGGGCGGTTCCATCCACTCCCATGTGATCGAGATCGTCGGCGCCAAAAACGCCCTCGGGCAGGGGGAGAAGACCCCGGGACGCGAGGAGATCGACGCCGAGGCCGTCATCAAGGCAGACCCGGACTGGGTGATCGTCAACATCTCTGGCAAGGCGACGGAGCTGGCAGCCAACCCCACTGAGGACCCTCACCTTGGCGGATTGAGGGCCTTCAAGAACGGCACATGGCTGGTTGCCCCCTACGCGATGTACGGCTGGTTCGACGGGCCGCCGTCGGTGAACCAGACCCTCGGTCTGGTGTGGCTGGCGGAATGCCTCTACCCGGAGACATACGACTTCGACGTCGTGCAGGAGACCATCAGCTTCTACAAGACCTTCTATCGCGCGGACCTCACCGAGGAACAGGCCAGGAAGCTCCTCACCGACGCACGGACGCCGGGGGTGCAGTGACCGCATCACCCTGGCTGCTGTATGACCGGCTGATCGCCGGAGTGGATCGTGACCTCGTCGTCGACGACTACATGGTCGGGCTCGGATGGACCTGGGTGCGCTCCGGCGACCGGGTGGGCGTCAGCGCCACCCAGAGCCTGCCGGGCAGGCCCAGGACCCACCATGGGGACATCAGGGGCGCGCGGCTGGTGGAGATCGCCGCGCTCGTGAAGTCCTGGAATCTGGTGGAGGCCTCCTTGGGGGCGGCTGCCGTCAACTGCTTCCACAACACCCTTGAACAGGTTGAGGCGCTCGCGGGCATCTGCAAGACCCAGCTGGGGCCAGCCGGCGACGAGCCGCGGGTGCACCGCAATGCGTTTCAGAGCTTCGCCGACCGCCTCACCGGAAAGAAAGTGGTGGTCGTCGGGCACTTTCCCCGAGTGGAGGAGGAGGTGGGGGACAGGTGCGATCTGGCGATCCTGGAGCGAAGCCCCTCCGTCGGCGACTACCCGGATCCCGCCAGCGAATATCTCATAGGCGAGGCGGACCACCTGTTCATCACCGGGATGACGTTGGTGAACAAGACGCTACCCCGGTTGCTGTCCCTGGCGGGCGACAGATGCCTGGTCTGCCTCGTCGGCCCCAGCGTCCCGATCTCCGACGTCCTGTTCGATCTCGGAGTGAGCAACATCTCGGGGTTCTGCGTCACCGACGCCGGGAGGCTGGACGACCTGGTGCGCCGTGGCACGACCCGCGGGCCGTTCGACGCGGGGGTGATGGTGAGCGTCAACAGTCCATCCTCCCTCGGCACGGTGGCGTGACCGGGAGCAGCTGGGCGCATGGGACTCATCCGGGGCAGTCTCGGGGCCGAGGCCTGGGCTGGGTGGGGTGTTGTGAGGTCAGAGGAATCGTGCAGACGCATGCGCTGCCTTGGGTAATGCGCATCGCCCTTGCTACGCTGCGTAGGTTGCCTGAGTTGGGTGACGAGCCGTTTGCCTAGAAACTGAAAGAGGGACCGGATGCTCTCCGCCTTCGCCAGCGCATTCAAGACACCTGAACTGCGCAAGAAGATCTTCTTCACGTTGGGGATCCTCTTTGTGTTCCGACTTGGTTCCGCCATTCCGGCACCGAACGTGAACATCGAGGCACTCGACCGTTGCATCGCGACTGCAGGCAGCGGTCCCCAGGCAGGTCTGTACTCTACGATCAACCTGTTCTCCGGCGGTGCGCTCCTGCATCTGACGATCTTCGCGCTCGGAGTGATGCCTTACATCACGTCGTCGATCATCCTGCAGCTCCTCGTCGTCGTGATCCCGAAGCTGGAAGCCCTCAAGAAGGAGGGCGCAGCGGGGCAGGAGAAGATCACCCAGTACACGCGCTACATCACGCTGGTGCTGGCCCTCCTGCAGGCAACAGCTTTCGTGACGATGGCTCGCACCGGACAACTGCTGAACTGCCCCGGCATCCTCTACAACCAGGAGCTGTTCCCGCTGGTGACCATGGTGATGACCATGACCGCCGGCACGGTCGTCATCATGTGGCTCGGTGAGCTCATCACCGACCGCGGCCTCGGCAACGGCATGTCCGTGTTGATCTTCGCTCAGATCACCGCACAGTTCCCCTCTGGCCTGTGGTCCATCAAGGAGGGTCATCAGGGTGCCACAGGATGGTTCCTGTTCCTGGCCATCATCGCGATGGGCCTGCTGGTGATGCTGGGCATCCTGTTCATCGAGCAGGGACAGCGGCGCGTTCCCGTGCAATACGCGAAACGTATGGTGGGTCGTCGTCTCGTGGGTGGCTCAACCACCTACATCCCGCTGAAGGTCAACCAGGCTGGCGTCATTCCAGTCATCTTCGCCAGCTCCATCCTGTACCTGCCGGTGCTGTATGCGACGTTCCGCCCCGAGTCCTCCGTGGGTCAGTGGATCGCCGCCCACTTCAACCAGAACGGCTGGCTGTACGGCACGCTGCAGTTCCTCCTGATCATCGCCTTCGCCTACTTCTACGTCGCCATCACCTTCAACTCAGAAGAGGTGGCGGACAACATGAAGAAGTATGGCGGCTTCATCCCGGGCATCCGCGCAGGCAGCCCGACCGCCCGGTACCTGACCTATGTGCTGAACCGGCTGACGGCTCCGGGCTCGCTGTATCTGGCCGTGATCTCCCTGATCCCGACCCTGGCGTTCATCGCGGTGGGGGCAAACCAGAACTTCCCGTTCGGCGGCACCTCCATCCTGATCATCGTCGGCGTCGGGCTGGACACCATCAAACGGATTGAGAGCCAGCTGCAGCAGCGGAACTACGAGGGATTCCTGCGATGAGAATGCTGATCATGGGTGCCCCCGGAGCAGGCAAGGGCACCCAGGCATCAGCTTTGTCTGGCGCCTACGGCGTCCCGGCGATCTCCACCGGCGACATCTTTCGCGCCAACATTCGCGACGCCACTGAGCTCGGGGTCAAGGTCAAGACCCTCATCGATGCGGGGGAGTACGTTCCCGACGACATCACCGAGGCCATCGTCGCCCAGCGTCTGACGGAGCCCGACTGCGAGCGGGGCTTCCTGCTCGACGGCTTTCCCCGCACCATGCACCAGGTGCATTTCCTGGATCGGCATCTTGAGCAGCGGCGCTGCGGCCTTGACGCCGTGGTGTCGCTGATGGTGGAGCCCGATCTTCTCGTGACCCGGCTGCTCGACCGCGCCGCCAAGGAGGGGCGGGCCGACGACACCGAGGACACGATCCGCCGCCGCATGGAGGTCTATGCCGGGCAGACGGCTCCGCTGCTGTTCCACTACGAACGGCAGGGGCTGCTGGTGGAGATCGAGGGCAATGGCACCGTCGACGAGGTGCGCCAGCGGATGCTGGAGGCCGTGGAAGCGCACAGCCGCCGATGACCATCGAGGTCAAGACCCCGGAACAGCTCAGAAGCATGCGGGCTGCTGGCTTGGTCGTGGCAGAGGGGCTGCGCAGAATGCAGGCTGCCACCGTGCCCGGAGTCACCACAGCAGAGATCGACGCGGTTGGTCGGGCGGTGCTTCAGGAGACCGGGGCCACCTCCAATTTTCTGGGCTACGGAGCCGAGTTCGGGCCCCCTTTCCCCGGCGTCGCCTGCATCTCGGTGAATGACGAGCTGGTGCACGGTGTTCCAGGCGAACGGGTCATCCAGGACGGTGACCTGGTGTCCATCGACTTCGGGGCAGTGGTGGATGGCTGGCACGGTGACGCCGCCAGGAGCTTCGTTGTTGGTGAGGGGCGTGATGAGGACCTAGAGCTCCTCACCGCCACACGCGAGGCCATGTGGGCTGGCATCGCGGCGGTGCGTGATGGCGGTCGGGTCGGGGAGGTGTCCCGGGCCATAGACAGCAGCGTCCGTCGACATCGCAGACGGTACGGATCCCTCCGTGAGTACACCGGGCACGGCATCGGGTCTGCGATGCATATGGAGCCCGACGTTCCCAACCAGCCGCAGCGTCGGCCTACCCCGCGACTGACGGTCGGAATGGCGATCGCCATCGAGCCGATGCTGACTCTTGGGCGGCACCTCACCACGATGGCTGACGATGACTGGACGGTGCTGAGCAGGGATGGCTCCCGCGGCGCCCATTGGGAGAACACCGTCGCCATCACGGAGCGGGGGCTATGGGTGCTGACGGAGCCCGACGGGGGTGAGGCTGAGCTCATGGCTCGCGGGGTGCCGTACGGTTCCCTGGAGAATTGAGGGTGTGGGCTCCTACGATGGTGTCATGAGCAAGCTTCCGCCCTCCTCTAAATATCTGCAGCGTGGGCAGGACGCCGTGGACGAGGCTGAGCGAGACAGCCTCAGCAGGCGGGCCTCCGATGCCTTCGAAGACGGCAGGATTGAGCTGCCCGACTATCAGGAGGCCATGCGCGTGATCTATGCGGCGAAGACTCTCGGTGATTTGACGCCCGTGGTGGAGATGCTCCCTGCGCCTGCTGTGCGCACTCCGGCCATCGTCGGTGTGGGGGCTCTGCCTGCGGGACAGGTGAACCAGGCCCGTCCGCCAGCCCGGACCGGGGTGGTCCTAGTGGGGGCGTTTGTCGGCCTCATGGTGATCCTCCTGACGTTGGGCATCCTGGTCGCACTGCTGTTTGCACACTGACATGAGGACATCACCTGGTAACCGGGCCTCTGCCCCGCGGCACGTCTGGGGAACCGCAGCCCGGTGGATACTGCTGATCGCCGTTGTCATTACCGCCGTGGCCTTGGTCGGCTACAACGTATCGATGTTGGTGACCAACGCTGGGGAGCGTGTGCTCCGTAGCCACCCGTCGGAGCAGGGCGGGTTTGCCTCGTCCGGCGGAGCAGAAGCGGGAACTCCGGTCTGGCAGCTGCCGGAGAAGCGCTGGGATGCGCTTCCCGAGGCGAGGCCGGTGAACCGGAATGAGGAGGCGCTGCAGGCTTCTCCGCTCTATGACATGCAGATCCCGGAGCTGAATGGATGCCCTGAGCCCAGGAGCGTGTCAACCTTCGAGGAGTTCCAGCAGGATGTGAGCGCCCAGTGGAACTGCCTTCACCAGGCATGGAAGCCGGTTCTGAAGCATCTTGGGGCAGAAACGGCTCAGCCGGCGCTCAGTTTCTTCCGTGACCGTGGAACTGACTCTGATTGTGGCCACCTGGAGGCTCCCGCGTTCTACTGCCCGCTTGACGGAGGTGCCGGGCATTTCGGATTCGGGCATTTCGAGATGGCCCAGCAGTGGCGGCTTTCCGTCAATGAGATGGTCAACCACGAGTATGGGCATCACCTGCAGTCCGCAGTTGGCATCACTGAGGCTCACATGGCGGAGGGCAGCGATGAGGACTCCGGTCGTCGCTCAGAGCTGCAGGCGATCTGCTGGTCTGCCATGATGACGTGGCACAACTCGGCTGTCTCCTGGGACATGGAGACCTACGACAGCTGGCGCTGGCGGATTGACTCCATGGTGGCTGATGCGGGTCACGGCAGCCAGGAGTCGTTGAGGTACTGGGGGCTGCGGGGGCTCTATGCCAGGAGCCCCGGGGATTGCAACACGTGGGTGGCACACGCAGACGCAGTGGGATGAGCAGAGAGAATGGGATGACATGAGCATGCCGGGAGCACCGCAACCTGGATGGTCGCAGGGGGGCTGGTCCCAGAATCGCCCCATGGGGTCGACACAGGGCGTCTGGTCGCCGCCGCACCCGGGACCAGGCCAGCAGCCCTGGGCAGCCCACGGAGGGTGGATTCCGCCTCAGCAGCAGGGACAGTACCTCTATGGTGCTCAGGGAGCTTTCCCGCCTGTCGGCGTCACCAGGCAGCCACAACGATCTGGCCTGGGGACAGCTCTCGGCATCATCCTGGCTGTGGTCGCCGTGGTGGGGGTCGGTGTTGCTCTTCTGGCCCGCGGGACCGCTGACCTCGCCGATACGCGACATACCCCCACCGCCCCCGCGCCCCCACCTGTTGCAACGTCAGCCCGAGAGCTGCCGACCCCACGACCCACAGAGTCGACACGCTCCGCCCGTCCAGTCCCGTCGACGACATCCGCTGAATCCACGTCCCCCGTACCGAAGCCGGACCCTCGGAAGTCCGCCCAAGCGACGGTGCAGGAGGCACCCATCTACCAGTTGGGCTGGCCTGAGCTGACGGACTGCGCCGAACCCACCTACCTGGAGACCAGGGAGGACCTTGAAAAGGTCGTCGAAAGGGACCTGGCCTGCGTCCAGCGGGCCTGGAAACCAGCATTCAGTCAACTCGGCTATCCCACCAAGGACATTCCGCACTACTTCTATGAGGGCGTGGACATCACCTCGCCCTGCGGAAAGAATCAGGCTCCCGCCCTGTACTGCTCCGCCAACGGGGGGTCGCTCTACTTCGGCACAGAGCTGCTGCGTCCCGGCAGCTGGAATCCCATCTGGACGAAGCTGATGGTCTTCCACGAGTACGGTCACCACCTTCAAGGGCAAAGCGGCATGTTCGATGCCTACCGGGAGCTGTCGGGAGGCAATGAGGTGGTGCGCCGGTCCGAGATCCAGGCAGAGTGCTTCGCCACGGGCATGCTGCGGCACGATGCGACTTTCGAGGCGTCATCAGAGAATGAGGAACTCGTGAGGAACACCATGACGAGCTTCTTGGATGACGGCATCCATGGAAGCCCCGAATCCCTCCTCCACTGGGGCATGCAGGGCTACAACTCGTCCACCCTCGGGGAGGGGTGCAATACCTGGGTCGCCGGGTCTGAGCAGGTGAGATGAAACCCCCGATGCGGCCTGCTCAGTCTGCGAAGACGCCGATCACAGGGGTCCAGCGAATGATGTGAACCTGGGCCAGGACGTCGCGCAGCCGGAATGGGTCGTCGGCCAGCATCTTCTCGACGTCCTCAATGCTCTCCGCCTGCACAATCAGGAGCGCTGCTGGGGGAGTGGCTTCGGGGTAGGCCCCGGCCGCCACCAGCCCCTTGCCCGTGAGGCGGCTCAGGAAGGCGCGGTGATCGGGACGATGCTCAGCGATCTTCTCGGCGTCGTCGACGTAGGTGTAATGCACGGCGAAATAATCCATGCATGTACGTTACGCCTGCCTGGGTGAGGGAAGCCTCGGGGAGGCCACGGAGGCGGGTAGAACCTGGTTTCCCCCGATTTGGGGTGCTGGCGGAGGCGGCGTAAAATCATCGGGGATGAGCGGCCCCGCGGCCACCTGAACTCAGGCTTAGATCGACGATTGAGAGCGCATGGCGAAGAAAGAAGGAGCCCTCGAACTCGAGGGGACCGTCGTTGAGGCATTGCCCAACGCAATGTTTCGTGTTGAATTGGCCAATGGCCACAAGGTGCTGACCACCATCAGCGGCAAGATGCGGCAGCACTACATCAGGATTCTCCCCGCCGACCGGGTGGTCGTCGAGTTGTCCCCCTACGACCTGACGAGGGGACGCATCGTCTACCGCCACAAGTGAGGTCGAGCCCGCCCGATTCCTGGCGGGTCAAGACCCAGAGCATCAACGTCCGGTTCCCGCACCGGGCGTTTTCTCTTCCCACCGCGTGCATGAAACGCCGTCTGCTGCGTCGCCGGGGTTCGCGGACGGCGTGGCTGCGGTTGTGTGCGGCGTTTCGTGCACGGTGCGGTGTCTGGGGTTCGGGATGTCTGGGTCTGGGTCGGTGCTGGACGTTGAGGGAGGCCCTCAAAGTGATGGACCTGGGCGGTAGTGACCTGGCTGAGATCGGGATCGGTATTGCGGATCCTTCCTCACACGATCTGACCGCCTGCCTGCACCACGTGCCCCGGGACGTTCCCACTCAGATGGATCATGACCAAACCCCCGGTGAACGGACCTGACAGTGATCCGGGAATGGCCAGACTGGGGAGCCGGTGGTCGACCTCCCGAATTGACGGGTCGGCCGCCTAGGATCACCCCATGACCAACGACGACGTTCTCCAGTCGCTGCTCAGCCACCCGATGGTGGTCAGTGCTGAGGATCTAGGCAGCCCAGGGCTCATTCGGGTGCAATTCAGCAACGGCAAGACTGGCGATCTCGACCGCACCCTGGTGGAGCAGCGGCCCGTCGAGTCGGAGGCGGAGTATCGAGATCGGGTCTTCCAGGGACTGTTGGATCTCGCGGCGTACTCGCCTGTGGAGGATATCGACGTAGGCCAGGCGGTGCCCCTGGTGCGCAGCGCTGACTATTTCATGAGTGAAGCCATCTCGCCGTCGTTCCTGTGGCGTCCGTTGACCGATTTTGTGGGGATGGGCCTGGCCATCGACTTGCCGGCTCAGGTTCGAATAGTCAGCGGCGACGAGTTGCCCGTCGACCGCAGCTCCGATGGCGTGGAGTGCGTGCGACGGCAGGCCTGTGAGAACCTGCGTCAGCGGGCTACCGGTAATCTTCTGAACAACCTGGACTTTGGCCCGGACGTTCTGGCTGTCGCCACCCCGGAACATTTTGAGACCTCGTGATTCGCGAACCTGGAGATCTGCGCCGACATGCTCAGCCACCTGGAGCAGCAGACGGGCACTCGCTGGGTCGTGATCCCGAAGTCCCGACGGGATCTCTTGGTGGTCAACTCGATGACGGCGGCCTGGGGGCCACTGGTGGACTGGATGGAGCTGTTCCTCGAAGACCGTGAGACGGTGCACCTGGCTCCGCATGTGCTTGATGATGGCAGATGGCGTGAGTTCGTCCCGCAGATCCAGCCAGAAGCGGCGCAGCGGATCCGCCTGTTGGCGTTGCGCTCACAAGGCCGGATCCAAGCCAACACCTTGAGTGTGCTGCGGGCGGGAGAGAGCAAGGGCATTGATTTCGTGGCCCCGTTTGGCACCTATGAGAACGATGGCGAGTTCATCACGTACGCAGCGGTCAGCCTTGATCTAGACGCCACCAGCGTCCCGCGTGTGGAGCGGGTCGAGTTTGTCGTCGGGGAGAAGGAGATTCACGAGATCTTCTTCGAACACCTGGTTGCGCGACTGTCGCACCTGATACGCCCGCACCCAGGCTCGTACCCGCCCCGCTGGATCGTATCCAAGCCGTCGGACGCGGATCTGAAGCTGATTGGGGAGTTGGCGATCTGACCTGCTGGTCCCGGTCGATTCGCTCCTAGGGCTTTTCATGCCGGATCCTGTGAACGTCTTCTCGTTGCTTCCGGTATTTGACACTGCCCTCCGCCGCCATTTTGGTGATCTGCCCACATGTGACGTAGGCTTTGTCGTCGGTCGTCTCCGTCCGGATGTTTGCGCGCGCCTGCGCGGCTTCGGTTGGTCTCGGCCAACTCATCCACCACAGATTGGGCAGGCAGCTGCCCAGTCGCCGATTGAAAAGGTTGCTCGAATGAAGGTTCAGCCGAGCGTCAAGAAGATCTGCGACAAGTGCAAGGTCATCCGCCGGCACGGTCGTGTGATGGTGATCTGCGACAACCCGCGGCACAAGCAGCGCCAGGGCTGACAAGCCCGGCGGGGCTCGCAGAACATCGCGGAACGGGTCAGGTCGCCCAGCCCGCCAGACAACTCAAGAGACAACGTGAGCGCAAGGGCCACTGGACACAGTGACTCCCGACCCTTGGACGAAGGCCAAGGCCCCTCTGCGACGGTGAACGAGCCGTCGCACGCCAGGAGGGGACGCGCCACGCCGCACACCTTCGCGGTCCCCGACCTGACCGGGCGAGAGCCCACCGGGACCGGAAAGAACTGAAAGGTACAACATGGCACGCCTCGTTGGTGTCGACCTGCCGCGCGAAAAGCGCTTGGAGGTCGCTCTCACCTACATCTTCGGCGTCGGTCGCACCCGAGCCGCCGAAACCCTAGCCGCCACCGGAATCAGTGGCGATCTCCGTGTCCACCAGCTCACCGACGAGCAGCTCGTCGCACTGCGTGATCACATTGAGGGCAACTACGAGATCGAGGGCGACCTTCGCCGCACGATCGCCGCCGACATCCGCCGCAAGGTTGAGATCGGCAACTACCAGGGCCGTCGCCACC
>ERZ773077.1958-NODE-1958-length-13657-cov-8.587928_pt1 | contig 13657 bp, 8 predicted proteins | sample MGYA00580612_ERZ773077 | MGnify/ENA primary metagenome ERZ773077 (study PRJEB29015, sample SAMEA2737971) | human oral metagenome | biome: human oral; feature: human-associated habitat; material: dental | place: China | collected 2021 ...
TTTAGCGTCGAATGTAGTTGGGTTTACGCCCTGCGAGACTAGAACGTTGCCAGGCTTTTGAAGTCTTTAGCAAATGCTTTAGACTTATTATTCCACAGTAGCTCAGTTGGTAGTAGCATCTGACTGTTAATCAGAGGGTCGCAGGTTCGAGTCCTGCCTGTGGAGTACATTGCGGTTGCTAGGCAACCGTTATTTTTTTGTTTTGAAACTATTTAATAGTATTTTTCCATAAAAAATTATGATATAATAAATGGGATATGTATACTTGTAAAGAGTGATTAGGAATAGTTTTTAATAGAAATTATAAAAGAAAAAGAGATATAGGAGAATAGTATGTTTTTAGATGAGGTAAAAATATTTGTCCGTTCGGGTGACGGTGGGAATGGTCTAGTAGCGTTTAGACGTGAAAAGTATGTTCCTAAAGGTGGACCTGCGGGAGGAGATGGTGGTCGAGGGGCCAACGTTGTTTTTATAGTTGACGAAGGGCTTAGAACATTCATGGACTATCGCTATCAGAAAAAATTCGTTGCACCAAATGGGGAAAACGGAATGAGCAAAGGTATGCATGGACGTAAATCAAAAGATTTATATCTAAAAGTACCACCAGGAACTGTTATCCGTGATACTGATACAGGAGAAGTACTTGCTGACCTTGTAGAACATGAACAAGAAGTAATAGTAGCACGCGGAGGACGTGGTGGACGTGGTAACTGTCGTTTTGCAACACCATCAAATCCAGCTCCAGAAATCGCAGAAAATGGTGAACCAGGAGAAGAACGCAATCTTACTCTTGAACTTAAACTTATGGCTGATGTAGGTTTAGTAGGATTCCCATCAGTAGGGAAATCAACATTGCTATCAATCACTTCAAAAGCTAAACCAAAAATTGCAGATTATCATTTTACAACATTAGCTCCTAATTTAGGTGTAGTTGAAACGAAAGACCATCGTAGTTTTGTTATGGCTGACCTTCCAGGACTTATCGAAGGAGCTAGCCAAGGTGTAGGTTTAGGGCATCAGTTTTTACGTCATATAGAAAGAACTAAAGTAATAGTTCATGTAGTAGATATGTCAGCGACTGATGGACGTGATCCATACGAAGATTATAAAATTATTAATCAAGAACTAGGTGAATATAATATGCGTTTATTAGAACGTCCACAAATTGTAGTCGCTAATAAAATGGATATTCCAGCAGCACAAGAAAATCTAGAAGAATTTAAATCTAAATTAGCAGCTGATGGTGAAGAAGTTGATATCGTAGAAATTTCAGCATTTACTAGAACAAATGTAGATAATCTACTTTATAAAATAAGTGATATATTAGATTCTACGGATCCTAATATGCTTTATGAACTTGATACTGAAGAAGAAAGTATGGAAAATAGAGTTCTTTATAAACATAAACCAAAAGATGAAACATTCAAGATTACAAGAGATGATACAGGTGCTTATGTAGTAAGTGGACCAGGTATCGAACGAGCATTCTTAATGACAGACTTTAACCGTGATGCATCTGTAAGAAGATTCGCACAACAAATGCGCTCTATGGGAGTGGATGATGCATTACGTGAACGTGGATGTAAAAATGGTGATACAGTTAAGATTCTAAAAGGTGAGTTTGAATTTGTAGAATAGGGGCAAAACTATGGATAAAGAAAAAGTATATTATATAATCAGAGAAGATGTATTACCCGAAGCAGTAAAAAAAACATTGATTATGAAAAAAGCTCTTGAAGAAAATCCTAAACTATCTATTTTGGAAGCATCAAAGAGATTTGATTTAAGTAGAAGTGCTTTTTATAAATATAAAGATACAATTTTCCCGATTCAAGATATTCAAAGACAGTCTATTTTGTCATTATCAATAGACGTTGATGATATTCCTGGAATTTTAGGTAAAATATTACGAATAGTCAATGATGAAAAATGTAGTGTACTTACTATCCACCAAACAGTACCAATTAATGCTCGAGCAACTATAATTATTTCGTTAGAAATAGATGCCGAGCACACTAATATTGAAAAATTAACAAAACAAATTAAAAACCTTGAATTTGTTAGTGGTATAAAAGTAATTGGTGTAAGTATGTAATTGAATAAATATTTATTATGTAATTTCGATATAGTAAATATATAATTAATAGGAGAACAGTGTAGGAGATAAAGTTTCCTATTACTGTTCTTTTTTTATAAAAATTAGAAATAAGATAAATTTTTTAATAGTAGAAGATAGATTATAAAGTTGCTATTTTGAATGAATTAGAAAGGACTAATATGCAAAAAAATGATATATTAACGGGACGTGTTATTGATTATACTCATGACGGTCTTGGAGTGGTAAAAGTAGACAATTTCCCTATTTTTATTGAAGATGTTATAGAGGGGGAATTTATTGAATTCAAAATAATAAAATTAAAAAAGAATCTTGGATATGGTAAAGTGTTAAATATAATAGATGTCTCTGATAAGCGTATTGAAGGAGTACCAAGAACATCAGGAGCTAATTTAGTACATATGGATTATGAAGAACAACTGCGCTTTAAAACGAAAAAAGTTCAAAATATTATGAATAAAACCCTAGGGACAAATAGTGTCAAAGTATTACCAACTTTAGGTATGAAGGATGGATATCACTATCGTAATAAATCAGTTATCCCAGTTCAAAAAGTGGATAATGAAGTACGTATGGGTTATTACAAACCACGTAGTCATGATGTGATTAATATTGAAAAATGTTTTATTCAATATGATGAACACAATAAACTAATGAATGATATTCGTAGCTTGATAACTGAATTAGATTTATCAGTATATGATGAAGTGAGTCATAAAGGTGCAATTCGCCATATAATGTTTAGAACAAATTCTAGCAAAAGTGAAATTATGGTAGGGATAATTGCCAAAGAGAGATTTAAAAAGCTGAATGAGTTTGTAGAAAAAATTACGAAATTAGATGATAGAATAGTTAGTGTAATGTTGAACATTAATGATAAAAAGACTAATGTTATCTTTGGAGATAAAACAGAAAATCTATTTGGACGAGATTATATAACTGATACTTTGGGAGGAATAGAGTTTAAGATATCTTTACGCTCGTTCTACCAAGTAAATCCAATCCAAACAGAAGTTTTGTATAGTAAAGCATTGGAATTGGCTGAACTAAAAGAAGATGATACGATAATCGATGCATATTGTGGTATTGGAACTATAAGTTTATTCGCTGCACAAAAAGTAAAAAAAGTATACGGGATAGAAATAGTAGAAGCGGCAGTTCATGATGCGAAAGAAAATGCTAAAAATAATAATATAACTAATGTAGAATTCTTATTAGGAAAAAGTGAGGATATAATTAAAAAACTAATCTCACAAAATATAAAATTAGATGCAGTTATTGTCGATCCACCACGTAAAGGGTGTGAAGAAAGTTTCTTGAGAGACCTTGCAGCGATGGATATAGAAAAAGTAGTTTATGTTAGCTGTAATCCAGCAACATTAGCACGCGATATGGAAATCATGAGAAGTCTTGGCTATAAACTTGGAGCTGTTCAACCAGTAGATATGTTCCCAGGGACGTATCATGTGGAAGTAATCACGCTGCTTTCCAAACTAGATTCAAAGAAATATATTAGTGTGGAACTTTTGATGGATGATATGGATTTAACAAGTGCTGGAAGTAAGGCAACATATAAACGAATTCAAAACTATGTTTTGGAAAAGTTTGGGTTTAAAGTATCTGCACTGTATATTGCACAGGTTGAGAGAAAATATGGTTTAGAAGTTAGGGAACACTATACTATTTCAAGGAACGAGAATCGGAAAGTGCCAAAGTGTCCAGTAGAAAAGGAAGAGGCTATTTTGGATGCGTTGAAGTATTTTAACATGGTGTATTATTAAAACAATAGGGGGGCATAGACGGTGGCTAATATTGAAAGTATTAAACAAAAAATACTACAACTGGATGCAGGTTCATTTCAAAATCTTTGTGATTCTTATTTATATAAAACAGGCTATCCGAGTATAGTATCTCTTGGTGGAGAAGCAGGTACACGAAAGACCACTTTAGGTACACCTGATACTTATTTTATTGCATCAAATGGAAAGTATGTTTTTGTTGAATACACAACTCAAAGGACGAACTTATTTTCAAAAATTAGTGATGATCTTGAAAAATGTCTTGATACAGCAAAGACAGGTGTTCCGCATGACAAAATCTCTGAAATTATTTATTGTCATACTTCATCAAACCTTACACCCTTTCAAGATAGTGAATTAAAAAAACTGTGTGAATATGTTGGAGTTAAGCTTGTAATTATTGGAATTGATAAGCTTGCAGAAGATATATATCTTTTCCATCATAATCTTTCACGTGATTTTTTGGGAATATCAATAAGTACAGATCAAATTCAGTCATATGATGAATTTATTAATAGTTACAATGCAAATAGAATGGCTGCTCCAATTGACACTAAATTTTTATTTAGAGAAAAAGAATTTCATGATATCATCAATGCTTATCTTAAAGTGGATGTTGTTATACTTAGTGGCCCATCAGGTACGGGAAAAACACGTTTAGCTTTGCATTATGTAAAAAATCATGCAGATGCTAAGAATAAAAATACTTACTGTATTCATAGTAATGCATTACCAATATACGAGGATTTAAAACTTTTTTTAGATAGACCAGGAGATTATTTTCTTTTTATTGATGATGCCAATCAATTGTCAGGATTGCAGCATATTATCCGATACGTTAGTATGAAACCAGAGGGATATAATGTAAAAATACTTATTACAGTAAGGGATTATGCACTTCAAAAAGTGATAAATGATGTTCGAGCAATCACTTCTTATGAAATTGTGAATGTAAATGTATTTTCAGAGAATGAGATTAAAGAATTACTTGAAACCTCATTGGGAATTTTAAATCAAGACTATCAAGAACGAATTATAAGAGTTGCAGAAGGAAATGCTCGTATTGCTATACTTGCTGGGAAAGTAGTATGTAGTTCAAATCGTTTGGAGTCTATTGATGATGTGTCAAAATTATATGAAGATTATTATGGTTCTAATTTAGAAAATAATCAATTTTTTATAGACAAAAATCTGTGTATAACTTCTGGTATAATTGCTTTTCTTGAAGCAATTCATTTAGATTATATTGATGCACTTTTACCAATTTTACAGGAAAAAGGGTTAAATCGAGATAGTTTCATTGAAAATATCCATATGCTTCATGAGTGGGAGATCGTCGATATTTGTAATGATAAAGCTGTTCGTTTTTCTGATCAATGTTTGTCTAATTATTTTTTAAAATATATTTTCTTTGACAAAAAATTACTTAGTTTGTCGAAAATGATTAAAGCGTGCTTTTCAAGCTACAGAGTGAGAACTGTATCTTCTATTAATACGTTGCTTAATATTTTTAAAAATAAGGAACTTTCAAATTTTGTTGAGAATGAAATAAAGTTATTATGGGATGAATTATCAATAGAAAAATCACCAATCTTCTTTGAATTTGTAAAAGTCTTTTTTTGCATTAATCCTACGGAAACACTTTTGCTTTTACAAAATGAAATTGAATTTGAAGAAAGAGTGACTTGTGAATGGATTGATATAGATACTGAAAAAAGAAAAAATTATCAACATGTGGAAAATGATATCATTAAAATTCTTGGTGGATTTGCAGATATGACTGATTTGCCAACCGCATGTGATTTGTTTTTTCAATATTATCTAAAGCGACCAGATTTATTTATGGAATTCTGCCATGCAGTTAATATATATTTTGGTATTCAGAGGGCTTCTTTTCGTAATAAATTTTACACTCAAATAACTTTTTTTGAAAAAATAATAGAATATTCAAATGATTGGAAACAAGAATTTATTGTAATAATTTTTTTACAGATAGCAGAAGAATTTCTGAAGTTAAACTTTTCTCCAACGGAGGAAGGACGAAAGAATGTAATAACCATATATCAGATTCCATTAACTATGTCTAAAGGTGTTGAAAAATATCGTGAGTTAATTTGGGAATCGTTAACTTCTTTGAGTAAAATTGAAAAGTATAGAGAAAAAGTTAGGGAAATTCTTAGTTCTTATGGTGGAATTATTGACGATATAAGCATTCCCGTTTTAGAATCGGATTTTAAACATATTGAATTAATTTTGAAGTTAAATTTTCCACCAGATAAATTGACAAATTGTCTCTTAGCAGACAAAATAGTGCAAGTTTTTAGCAGAATGAATTATTCTTGCGAATCCTTGCTTTATGAATATTTTGAAGGAGAGAGCTTTCAATTATATTGTCTTCTTAAAGGTTCAAATTATGAAGGAGTTGGTTATGAAGAAAATAGAAAACGAAAGCAGCAATCAATTAGTCATTACGCTTTGAATTGTGATTTACAAATGTTTAAGAAGTTAATCGATGTTTGCAGCAGTATTTCTGGGATAGATAACCATTCATCTTGGGAGATCGTTGAAGGATTAGGCATTGCCTTTGATGCTATTTCCGATAAAGTAGATTGGTATGTTGATGCAATTAAATATTATATCAAAAATGATACACCAAACAATTTACATCCATGCCATCTAGTAGACACTCTATTTTCTTTATTATCTGATTCAGAAGTGTATGAAATTATTATTAGTGAAGAATATAGTCAGAAAAACGCTTGGATATATGCATATTACCATGAATTACCACTGGAATTAATTACAGAAAAGCATTTACAAGAGCTTTATGATTTTTTAAAAGATACTTCTGACAGATATATTACCTCATCATCAATACGTGATGTAGATTTTCTTGAGAAATATAATGTAATAGATGAATTGGCATTAATAGAAGGTTGCAAAATTATTTTAGATAAAAAAGAGTATTCCTCATTTATCGTGAATATTTATTTTGGTTTGTTATTTAATTATCATCATAATACACCAAAGGAAGTGATTCAAAAATTTAATTGTAATTTAGAATTGCTTGAAGAAATATACTATGCTATGTTGTCATATTATAAACATCATGATTATAACGGACAATTTTTGAAGGAAATATATTCGGTTAGACCTTCTATATTGGACAAGTATATAGATTATTTAATAAATAGTGACTCTTTTAGTGTCCATCAGGAAAAGCATTGTTGTTTTTTAGGTTTGGACGATTTTGTAGAAATATATAACAAAATTTTTGACCAGTTGATAAGAAACCGACGATATTCTAAATTGTCCGTACCGTACTTCTTAGAATCTTTATTATTGCAAAAGCAAAATGAGAAAAAGCTGTTAGAAAGACAAGATATGTGGATTCAACAATGTATTCAACGATTCTGCAATGATGAAGCAAAAATGTATTGCCTATTTTCAGTTGTGTCAAAATTAGAGTTCAAAAGAAAAAAAGAGTATATCTTGCTCTTTCTTGAGAATAATCCGTTGTTTGAAGACTTTAAAAAAATACCATTAACACCTACTTCTTGGAGTTGGTCAGGTAGTGCAGTACCTATGTATTCAGCTTGGATTGAATTTCTTGAATCATTGTTACCAAATTTTATAGGTTTAAAGTGGATAAAACATAAAAACTATATTGAAACAAAAATTGATAATTTACAAAAACAAATCGAAGCGGAGCAGATAGACGAGATTTTAAGAGGATGATTTATAAATCCCAAAAGACTGTATAAATATATAAGTAAAACTATCTGTGAATTGACATTTCATGATAGTTTAACCTACAAATAAAAAAAGTTATCTAAATCTTATTTAAGTTTAAAAAATATTATGGATGTTGAAAATGTTATTAAGAATGGTTTAGACAACGCATATGGAGAGTGTGGTAGTGACGTCAGGGGCTAGGAATAGATAGCCACTAAAGCTCAGTAATACGGAGGTTTCCGGACAATCGGGATAATTTGGTAACGAACAGGATAAGTACTATTTGATAATTTTTTCAAAGGAAAAAAGGCTCAAAAAGTGTGAGAGTTGAGTTGCTGAATCAGATATTGTGGTCATTCCGAGATGAGGAAATAGAGGATATAACCGTATGCATGATAAGTTTTGTATCATAGATATGGACTATGTAATGCACAGCTCACATAATTGGATACCAACAGCCAATTATAATGAAGAAACATTATCCACTGCACCTGATCATGAACTTGTCAAAAAGTTTGCTAAAGAGTTTATGGAATTATATAATGGAATTATATAATGGGATTTATTTTTAAGGAAAGAAAAATTAGAATTTGTAAGTGTGAGGAATAAAAATGGAAAATAGTAAATTTGTTGTTTTTGAGATTTTAGGAGTTAAGAAAGACGAACATCAGAATTCTTTTGTATTTGATAAAGATGCGGAGTGTATAATTGACAATGATGAGTATATAAGCAAAATACAAGTATCGTCAGATATCGGTAAGGCTATCTTTTATTTACATGATTCACTTGAGATTTCAGAAAATAATGTTTCGGTAATAGTTAATTACCTTTCGTTATATCTTGGCAATATGATGATTGCTCTTTTAAAAAATAGTTTGAAGTATTCAAGCGTTTTGCTTAAACCCACTATTCGTATTTCAGAGTTGCATTTATTAGGAAACGAAGTTAGATTAAATGACTATATTCGAATTACTGATTCCTTGGTTTTTTGTTCTAAGTTTGATAACGGAAATGAAATTTTGAAACAATGGATAGAAGATGTTAAAATTTCAGATTACATTATAAAGAATGATAAGTATGATATTTTGTTTTTATTACTTCAAGGAGGCAATATCGTTCAAAAGTATATGGCAATGTACGCTTATCTGATGTGCTTAGTAAAGGAAATATATTCTAGCCAAAGAGAAAGTCAAAAACAAGTAGTAGAATACATTTCAGATAACTGTTCTAGGGTCGGAATAAATTTGATTCTATCTTTATGTACCCGCCCAGGTGCAAAAACTAATGAGAAAGAAGATCAATTTACTGCTTTGCGAAATAAGATAGCACATCCCGCTAATATGAATGCTAATGTTAATATGAGTGAAAATACTATAAACCAACTTGCGTCAATCATTTGCTGTGCAATAGAAGATATATCTTCATAATCTGATTTAATAAATTATTGTAAAAATTATGTGATTTTAGAACGACAATTTTCAGTTTGTCGAGGTAATACCTTTTAACAATAACCTTATGCTATCGTTAAAAGGTATGTGGATATGTTCCCACATACGAACGCAACTACGTGATATACTTAGTGTTTACTCAATCCATGTGGAGTGTGTCGTATTGTGATGTCAAAAATTGCACCCACTAAGTAAATAAAGTATAGAAAATAAAGGCTTATTCAACTATTATAGTTAAAGGGTGTGAATAGCAGGAAATATGCCTTATTTTCAGAAAAAAATTGTAATAAATAGAAATATAATCTAAAGAAAAAGTTGACATTATAAAATTAATAATACTAGGTAAAATATAACCACTTTGTGCTATTAAAATTTCTTTAGAATGTAGTTTAAAAATGATGTAGTAATAATTTATGAACTAGATGAAAAAACAGATCTGATAATATGAGACAGTAAACTATTAGGACCGGCGTAATACAAATAAATAAAGATAAATACTTTCATTAAAATGAAGAAATAAAATTTTTAATTATTGCTTATGAGGTTAGCTATTGGCATCTTAACAAGAAATATTTTGATTTACTTTCGTTATTAGGTGAGCGAAAAGTAGGGGATATTATGAAGTTGAACTAGGATAAATTTCAGAAAATATGAGGCCGGTTCAAAAAGTACATTGGTATCTTGAGTGATAAGAAAAGGCGTTAGTAGGTCGAATTAGTATGTCTCAAAAGTAAATGGTAAGTATGTTTAATGATACAGTACCTGGTCTCAGAAACAAATATAACTAATGAATATTCCAATCTAATTAATTCTGGCTCTTTTTTTATTTAAGATATGTAAGGTGTATAGATATCCCAAAATATATTTAATAAAGATATATAGATAGGAAACATAGACTTGTTCTGTTTGACTATGAGAAAGAACATTTTGTGGAATATTATCTAATTTTTATATGGAGAGAAAATGGAGAATATTTATCAGTAGAACAGATATCTGAAAAAAGGGGACATTTTTGTAAGAAGAATTCATGTTCTTTTTGTAAAAGATCGTAGTTTAGTTCCTGTAACGATTGGCTCATACAGGACTATAATTGTAAATAAAAAAAGTCAAGTTATAAGAGAATAAAAAAGCAGAAAGTATATAAAGGAGAAGTAATATAAATTATGAGACAAAAAATTTTTAAAGAGTTATATGATAAGTTCAGTGTTAGCTTTAAAATAGAAGAATATAAAACGACTAGAGAATATTGGAGAAATTATATTGATGAGTTAGGCGATATTCAAGAATTTCCAATAGAGAAATGGATAAAACAAAGTAATGATGATAAGACATATTTACCTAGTTATTTAGAACATCAAGAAAAATTATACGGACATGCAAGACCAGGTCTATCTTCAAGGGGATATATGATTTATAAACATTCAAATGGTAAATTTTATGACGGTTATCAGAGAGAGTTCTATAATGAAGAAAATGATATCAAAGGTGATTATCAAAAATATATATCGAAACTTATAATGCAATTGATACGTGCTGAGTCTATTGAAGAAATATACAGATTGGAGCAAACGGATGACTATAAAGCTTTTTCTGGAAAACAATTACTTAGAAAAATCTCAGTATTAATGTCTTTATTAGATACATCACCATATAAAAATCAGTTTACATGGATCTACAGAGATGAAAGCTTAGAATATCTCGCAGAAATTCTTGATATTGATACAAATGATATTGAAACTAGTTTACAACTTAATAACCAAATACACTCTACTGCAAGAGAGTGGGTTGGAATAAATGATTCATCGGAATTCTCTGAATATATCAAGTTATATCAGTTTCTATGGTTCCTTACAGATACTACATATAATGTAAAGGAACTTTCTGATATAAATGCGACTAATATTATATTTAATGGGGCTCCGGGAACTGGAAAAACTTATAGTGTATCAAATGGAATAAATAAGTTACAAGCAATAAATAGCAGTTTATATAAAGAGGCTGTATTTACTCAGTTTCATCCTTCTTATACATACCAGGATTTTATTGAAGGAATAAAGCCGGTTGGTATTGTAGAAGGAAACGTAAATTTACAAGTATTAAATGGTACATTTAAAGATTTCTGCATAAAAGTGAAGAATGATAATGAGAAATATTGGAAAGGCCACGAGATAGATATTGAAAATATTTCAACCTATGAAAATTGGCCGCAGTATTTTTATGTGGTTGATGAAATAAACAGAGGGAATCTATCGAATATTTTTGGAGAGACGTTTACATTATTGGAGTACAGAGATTTTGATTTTTCTGGAAATTACAAAAAACAATCATCTAATTTGGTGTCTACAACATTATCAAAAGTAATAGAAAACATAAACGATAATGAATCCTTGATTTATAAAAAAATTAATGGAAAGGCATGTTTTGGTATTCCTTTTAATATTCACTTTATAGGAATAATGAATGATATTGATAGAAGTATAGACCCTTTTGATTTAGCTTTGAGAAGAAGGTTTAAATGGATTTCTATGTTTTGCAATTATGAAGTGATTAAAGATATTTTACTAAATAAAGGATTCAATGAAGATGCAGTTTCAGAATATGTAGAATCATGTAGAAAATTGAATGATTATATAAGTGAGAATGGTCTTGGTTTGGGCAAAAACTATGAAATTGGTCATGCATTCTTTTTGAAAATACTTAGTGTTTCAAATAAAAAAAGAATTACTAAAACAGCGAAGAATACAGTATTTGATAAATTTATTCTTGGTACACTTCAGGAATATATTAGACAAGTTGCAGATGAAAGTGAACTAGATGATTATGTGAAAAAAGCTAAAAAAGAGTTTGGTATTTGAGTATGGAAAAGGTTGAAAAGTTGATTGCACAGGTAAATACAGAGCTTATTGGAAGTTTTAAATATGCGCATGATAAGATTGTACAGGAGTCGGAAGTCAAAAACTTCAAGAGTCTCGAAGAAAAAGAAAAAGCTATAAATAATGCTTGTGCAAAAATACCATTAAAAGAAATGACAACGGAAATATTCAATAAAGAAAAGGGACTAAAATTAATTTCATTTACTGAATACCATGTACTAAAATGTAATGAATGCAAAGATGAAGGTCCCAAATTAATTTATCGTATAAATCGAAGTGATAATGATTATGCAATAATGACTGGTTTATATATCGGGATGATCAATATTGGAAAGTATCAATTAGAGATAAAAACACAATATTCAGATTTGTTTTTAAGACGTATTCTTAATTTTTGTTTTGGAATATATGTTGATATTAATATATCTGATTCAAACAATAATAGTGAAGGTCTGTATTCCCTAATTGTTCAGTATTTGTTTTTAGTATCTCTTAGAAAAGTTGCAGAAACAAATCTTCCTAAAAGATATGTATATAACAAAGATAGAGATTATAGTATTCGTGGGAATGTAGATATTGAACGATATATTAATCATGATTTATCTGCTTCAGATAAAAAAATCAGCTTTAAATACCCAGAAAGGGAAAATGTAAAAAAAATAATAGATGTTTTATACAGTGCTTTAAAAGGTTGTAGAATAGAAGAAGATGTACTACCTAATTTATTGAATATACGAAACTACTTATCTGAAAATTTTTCAGGAAGAAGGCCATCAAAATTTACAGTAAACAATATTTTGAAAGATAAAGTTTTAAGAAACAGTTTGTATTCTAATTATAAGAAGCCGCTACGGTTTGCCCAATATATTCTAAATCAACGTGAATTACACGATGGAAATAATAATACTTCGAATAGTATTAGCGGGTACCTAGTAGATTCATCCTTCTTATGGGAAATGTACTTATATAACCTGATGAAGATACATCTTAAGGATTGGGAGGTAAGTGTTCAAGAGGAAATTCATTTTTATGAGCAGACATTTTATGCAAAAAATAATTATCCGGACTTTGTCTTGCGAAATAGAGAAACAGGTGACATTGTTGTATTAGATGCAAAATTTAAAAAGATGAAATATGATGGACAAGATGTTGATAATGCAGATATACGTCAGCTTCATAGTTATTGTTACTATTATTATTTGAAGTATGGCGACAAATTTAAAGGAGCAGGACTGATTTATCCCGCCAAAGAACATTTACCTAACGATAAGAAAAACATTGATTATATATACAGTATTGATATCCATCCACAAAAATTTGGTGTTTTTACAATAAAAGATCCGTCAGAGAATGAAACTATAATGGAGAACGAAAATTACTTTATTCAAAAATTAAGAGAGTTTATTGATGGTGAATAAGATTTAGCATTATGAGACTATTGAAGAATCGGAAGCTGTTCAAGATTCTTGTTTAAACCTTTTAACGATAATCCATGCCTATCGTTAAAAAGTTTGATGATATGTTCGCACACACTAAGGTGAAAATCTGAAATTCTTAAGGGGCATTCAATCCATGTAGAGACGTTAGTATTGAAGTCAAAGTGTTATCCTTAGAGAATAGCAGAGAATAAAAATGTTAAAATACAATTGCTAAAGGTGAATCTCGAGTTTTTTTTGACTTACTAAA
>ERZ773077.1959-NODE-1959-length-13655-cov-3.411912_pt1 | contig 13655 bp, 7 predicted proteins | sample MGYA00580612_ERZ773077 | MGnify/ENA primary metagenome ERZ773077 (study PRJEB29015, sample SAMEA2737971) | human oral metagenome | biome: human oral; feature: human-associated habitat; material: dental | place: China | collected 2021 ...
ACTCAGCGCCAGGATACGCAGCAGTTGTTTGATGCCCGCCTGCACCGCCGTGGCGAATTTCTGCATTTCCCGCGTGCGGTTGCGCGGGTGGGTGAGGACGAGGTTGATGTTGTTGCGGTTGTAGGTGTAGTTGATGGCGATGTTTTCCGCTTTGCCGGCGGTGAAGGCGATGTAGCTGAGGATGCCGTGGCAACCGAGGCTGATGGTCGAGATGTAGTTTTGTGTGAGGGTGAGGTAGCCAGGGTCGGTAAAGAAGGTGGGGATGTCCTGTTTTTGTTCGCGGGCGATGCTTTCCAGGCCAAGCAGGTGGCCGTACACGTCTTCGCCGTGCAGGCAGTGCGCTTTGCGCATCAGGTGTTCTTCGTTGTATGCCTCGATAAGCGGCAGGATGCTGCTGCCGTCGGCAAGGCTGTAGATAGCAGTGGCAGCGGCTTTTGAGGTGGCGGTGACGGTCTGCATGTAGCATTTGCGCCCGTTGGTGTAGTGGCGCATGTCGATGTTTTCGCGGCTGCTGCGTATGGTTTTGTGCACTTTGTATTGGGCGTATTGCAGGGCGATTTGCATCAGCGCGTCGGGGTCGTTGTGTTTGAGCAGGTGTTGTTCCTGGTCGTTGAGGTAGAGGTCGTAGATGCCGGTGGTGTAGCTTTCGGCGTGGTGGCGGTATTCGGCCAGCGCTTCTTTGATGAGTTTGTAGGTGCCGCTGTCCTGTTCTTTGGTTTCGTGTTTGTCGATTTGCCAGTCCAGCGGGGCGAGGTTGAGGTCGTCCGGCAGGGTGTTTTTGCGCTGGATTTTGCCGTCGTGCTGGTTTTTTTGCGCAAGGGCGAGGATGTCGGCAAGGGTGGCGGCGTCAATCCAGCTGCTTTCGCTGTGCAGGAAATAGCGGTCATCAATGAGGTTGCAGCGGTAGTTGAGCGGTTTGTAGGCCCAGAAGGCGCTGCCGTCGGAAAAGGCGGCGTCGTTCAGCGCGTCTTCGTCATCGATGATGTGCGCATCGTCGAGGCTCAGGATAAAGAGGGATTTTTCGATGCTCTGCCAGATGGCGGCATTTTCGCTACGGCTGTTGAGCTGGGCGCGGATTTCGCGTACCTGTTCGTTCGGGAAGACGCTTGGCGCGGCAAAGGGCAGGTCAGGGGCTTCCGCGTCGTCGTGGATGAGACGGTAGAGGGTATTTTCGATTTGCGCCGGGCTCGCGATACCGCCTTGGCCGTCAAGGATGTCCATTGTCCAGCCGCGCCCTTTGTAGAGGATGTTGATGTGGCGGGCGGGGCTTTCGTCTTCGTTGAAAAGGTACTGGTCGCACTCCGGCATGGGGCGGCGGCAGGCACCGAGCAGGATGCGCCATTGCTCGCGGCAGGTGTCATCGTCGCATTTGAGGCCGCCACCGATATAGTCGCGGTGTACTCGCGCAAGGGCATGGACGAAATGGGAGACGCGCTTCAGCCCGCTTTGTGGCGCTTTCCATTCGATTTTCATGGTCTGGTTGCCGGCAAGCGGCAGACTGCCCCGGTTGGCAAGGCGCAGGTTGCGCCAGTAGTCGATGAGCCAGGAATCGGGAGCGGCCAGCGCGGCGCGCTGTTCGAGCAGGCGTTGCAGTTTGGGGGCTTCGAGGTGGCGGAAATCGGCGAGGGCTTTTTCGCTGTTGTGGTAGGTCTTGTCGTCCACCAGTGGGCGTAGCCATTGCTGGTAGGTGATGAGGGTGTCGCCGAGGTCGGGCAGGGGTAGGGTGTTCACGGGATGTGGTGGGAAGGGTGATTGTGTCTAAGGATAGTCTAGCAGGCTTCAAACGGTGCGGATTTTCCATCATGCCACCGGGACTCACTTCACGATATATCCCGAAAAATCAATACAGATTTGCTAAAATCCGCGCCGTTTTTCACAACCTAACGGGACATAACACATGCACTTCAAAACCCACCTTGCCGCTGCCATTGCCGCTGCCCTCGCCATCACCGCCCACGCCGCACCGCGCTGGGATGACAAAGCCCTCGCAACCGCCCGTACCAAAGCCGAAGCTGATATTGACCAGTATCTGCAAAAAGGCAGCGGTCCTGTCGCCAAACTCGCCAATGATGACATCCGCGCCTGGTTGGCCAGTGCCAAATACAGCAAAGTAAAAAAAGGCGCGCCTGAGATCAAGAGTTATGCCCGCCTGCAAAACCGGGCGGAGTTACTGGGTAAACTTATCGATCGCAGCGCGTATAGTGCGTATGGCGACAACACCCAGGAAACCGCCTACCGCGCCCTGCTTGCTGCCTCGGCAGACGTACGTGGCTCGCAAACTGCCCATCTTGATGACACCCTCGCCCTCTATGAAGCCATCATGCGCGACGACAGCGACAGCATCCCCTTTGCCATTGCCGCCCTCGATAAACTGCGCGACCAGTACAACGACGAACAGCGCAAACAATACAACTACCTGCGCGAGCGCTACGCCTTCAACCTGAGCAACATCGACAGCGACAACAACCAGGACAAACCGCGTATCTGCCTTGAATTCAATAACCCTGTCCTCGCCGAGCCGCTGCAAAACTGGAAACAGTACATCAGTGTTACCCCCGCGCCCGAAGGCGAAGGCCGCTACGCTGGCGATAAACTCTGCTACACCGGCCAGTGGCAGACCGAATATACCTTCAAAATCGATCCCAAACTCGCCGCCCAAAACCACATGGAACTCGGCATGGCGGTTGAACGCACTATCGACACCGGTGACCGTGCGCCGCTGGTGCGCTTTGCTACCCGTGGCAAAACCCTCGAACTCACCCCGGATGCCGCGCTGACCATTGAAACCGCGAACACCGGCGGCAAAATCAACGTCGAACTGTGGCAAATTCCCGGCAATAACCTCGCCGGCGATGCGCACAACGCCATTGATAACCCCGACAGCTTCGAAAAATACGACCTCAACGACAACGCCAGCCTTATCTGGCAAGGCAGCTTTGAACCGGAAAAAAGCGAGCGTAACGCCATCACGCAAAGCCGCCTCGCTTTCAAAGACATGGCGGGGGATGATGCCCGTGCAGGCGTGTACGTCCTCAGCGTGCGCGACGAAGACAGCTACCAGAGCGCCCTACTCGGCTTCACCGTCACCGACCAGGGGCTGACCGCCTATCAGACCCGCGACGGCATCCTCGCCGAACTGCGCGACCTGAAAACCAGCGCTCCCGTCGCCCATCAGAAAGTCACCCTCTACGCGCAAAACAACCGCATCCTCGGCGAAGCCGAAACCGACGGCCAGGGTATCGCCCGCTTCACCCGCGCGCAAACCAGCGGCAAAGACGCGGACGCCCCCAGCCACATCATCAGCCAGAAAGAACACCACCTCGCCTACCTGCGTGTTGCCGGGCAGGGCATTGACCTCTCGGACAAAGGCGCAAACGGCGACAAACAAGCCAACCCGACCCTTGACCACTGGACCTGGCACGATCGCGGCGCCTACCGCCCGAAAGACACCATCAACGCCCTGTGGCTCTTCAAAACCCCGGACGGCAAAGCCTTCAGCGACACCCCGCTGTGGCTGGACATCTACCGTCCGGACGGCACCTTGGTGCACAGCCAGCTGCTTGAAGCCGACGCCAGCGGCGCCTACCGTTACAGCGCCGAAATCCCCGCCACCGCGCGCCTGGGTAACTGGAACATCCGTATCAGCCTCGGCAAAGGCGGTACCACCGTTGTGGACGAAACCTACCTCGTGGATAGCATCGTCCCGCAACAAATCGAAAACAAACTCGCCGTCAAAGCCGAAGAAAACAAAGCCGAACTCGATTACAGCGCCGACTGGCTCTATGGGGCACCTGCCGCCAACCTCCTGACCGACGGCCAATGGAACATCACCAACGACGACTTCGCGAAAACCCACAACGAATGGACAGGCTGGCAAATTGGCCGTCATGACGAAGCCGAGCTCAGTGGCAATAAGCAGAAAATCGAAAACGGCGACACCGACAAAGACGGCAAACGCCGTATCACCATCGGGGCACTGGATCGCCCCGCCGGTACCCGCCCGCAAGCCCTCTACGCCGAAGTCCGCCTCACCGCGCCGGACGGCAGCACCATCAGCGCCAACCAAACCGCGCCGCTGCCGCGCACCGCTCCCTACATCGCCCTCAAAGCGGGCGAAAACGGCGCACAAATCGCCACTATCGACGACAAAGGCGCCCAACAAGCCGACACCCTCGAATGGACCCTCTACCGCGTCGAACGCAACTGGTACTGGTACAACAGCGAAGGCGAGTGGAAATACGAAAACAACGACAGCCGCGAACCGCTGAAAAAAGGCAGCATCAACACCGACGGCAAAACCCCGGCCAACCTGGATCTGCCCTTTGACGGCGACGGCATCTACGTCCTCGAAGTACGCGGCAAAACCCCGGCCAGCGCCGCCAGCCTCGAAATCGCGCGCGGCTGGTACGGTGACCCCAACCAGAACAGCCCGGCGACCATCACGCTTGCCACCAACCAGCCGACCTACAAAAAAGGCGACACCCTCACCGTCAACGTACAAGCCCCGTTTGACGGCAAAGCCACTGTCAAAGTCGCCAGCCGTGACAGCATCGCCGAAAACCACGAAATCGAACTCAAAAACGGCAAAGGCCAAATCCAGATTCCGTGGCAAGACAACTGGGAACAAGGCGTCTGGCTGCTGGCGAACGCCTGGAACGACAACGCCCGCGACCACAACCGCCGCGCCGTCGGCCTCTACTGGGTCGGTGCCGACCTGGCTGACCGTCGTCTCGTGCCGCAACTCAAACTGCCGGAAAACCCGCTGCCAGAACAACCCTACACCGTCGGCGTCTACGTCCCCGAAGCGGGCGACAACACTTGGGTCAACCTCGCCATCATTGACGACGGCCTCTACCAAATCGCCGCGCCGAGCTTCACCGACCCGCTTGAAGCCTTCTTCGGCAAAAAACAACCCACCCTCGCCCTCTACGACACCTTCGGCAGCATCATCCGCCAAACCGACGCCCGTCTCGCCGCCCTGCGTAGCGGTGCCGATGGCGGAGCTGCCAGCGAACGCGCGGCCCTTGCCGACCTGCCCGACCTCGATATCGACCTCATCAGCGCGTGGAGCGGCCCGCTCAAAGTCGATGCCGACGGCAACGTGAACTACACCATGCCCGTGCCGCACTACAACGGCCGCCTGCGCATCATGGCCGCCGCCTACAATGCGGACAAAACCGGCACCGCCGAAGAAACCGCCATCATCAAAGCGCCGGTCGTCGCCGAACTGCACACCCCGCGCTACCTGAGTGCGGACGACAGCGGCGTCTTCACCCTGCGCCTGCACAACACCACTGACAAAGCGCAGAACCTCAAAATCAACCTGACTGCCGACAACCTCGAACTCGCGGGCGAAGCCATCCCAGAAACCACCCTCGAGCCCGACCAGACCGTCACCCTCAGCTACCCCTACCGCGTTACCGCCAGCGGCGATGCCCACATCAAGGCAGAAATCAGCGGTGACAACACCCAGAGCCTCGAACGGCGCATCCCCATCCGTGCAGCGGCCCTGCCGCAAGTGCGCACCCAGTACCAACGCCTGGATGGTGGCGCTACCCTCGAATACAGCGACCTGCGTGACGCCCGCCTCAGCCTGAACAACGGCATCCCCTACAACCCGACGCCGTACCAGCAACAACTTGCCGACTACCCGCTGGGCTGCAGCGAACAAACCACCGGCAAACTGTGGGGACTCATCGGCGCCGAAAAAACCGACCGTGACGCCATCCACGCCGCCGAAAACCGCCTGGCCAACCTCGCGCACTGGGACGGCAGCTACAGCCTGTGGGGCTACGGCAAAGAAAACCGCTGGCTCACCGCCTACATCGGCGAAGCCCTCATCCAGCTGCAAAAACGCCAGGAACTGCTGAACCCGTCACAACTCACCCGCCTGCTCGGACAACTGCGCAGCGGCAACGACGGCAGCTACCGCCCTGAAACCGCGCATGAAGACAGCTACGCCTACTACACCCTGGCGTATGCCGAAGAACCCATACGCGGCAACCTCCTGCGTTACCACCGTGAAGCCGGCGACCAACTCAGCCTCAGCGACAGCCTTGACATCGCAACCGCCCTTGCCCTGCTCGGCGAATACCAAACCGCGAGCGAACGCCTGGCCGGCAGCAGCACGGACGATGATGCGGCGAGCTATGCCTACGGCAGCGCGACCAGCCTCGCCGCGCACAACCTCGTCCGCCTGAAACAACTCGAAGTCCTGTGGCAAAACATCAGCAACGACCCGCAGCAAACCCAAAAAACCATCAGCCGCCTGCGCGACATCGAGCGCGACAAACTCGCTACTGCGCTCGCGCACGACCGCTACCACAGCACCCAGGAACTCGCCTGGCTGGTGCGCCTCGCCGTCCTGGCGCCCAAACTTGCCGCTGACACCCCGATCGAAATCAACGGCAAAAAAGCGACCCTCGCCGACCTCGAAAAAGGCGAATACAACGGCGCGGTGCGCATCACCAACCCGGGCAAAGACGCCCTGTGGCTGGATGCACAAGACCTGCACACCCCGCCTGCGGACAAAGCGGACAACAACGGCTGGGAAATCACCCTGCGCTACGAAGATGCAAACGGCACCGTGCTCGATCCGGCCAAACTGCCGAACAACACCGACATCAGCATCACCGCGACCTTCACCCCGAAACTCGCGGATAACAGCGGCAGCCAGAGCGACCTCATCTACACCTACCCCGTTCCGGCAGGCATCAAACTGAGCGCCCTGCGCGATAACCCGAACGACGCCGGTGGGGATGACGAAGACGACAGCGTCATGCGCTACCAGTACCGGGAAAACCGCGACGACCGCCACATTGCCGCCTTTACCGCCTACGGCAAACCGCAACCGTTCAGCTACACCATCTACGGCAGAACGACCGGTGCCGGCACCTGGCATGCCCCCGGCGCGACCCTGGAAAACATGTACCGCCCGGAAGAACATGCCCGTCAGGCGGCACAAACCATCAACATCCAGTAAGCAGCCGCTTAACAACCCACAAAAAAACCGCCCTCCGGGGCGGTTTTTCATATCTCACAAACCCGGCAATTACGCCGCTTGGTGGGCCCAGTAACGACGCCGCTTGGCGGGCCCAGCATTTACGCCGCTTGGCGGGGCCAGTAACGACGCCGCTTGGCGAGGCCAGTGTTTACGCCGCTTGGCGAGTCCAGTATTGACGCCGCTTGGCGGACCCAGTAATGACGCCGCTTGGTGGAGCCAGTAATGACGCCGCTTGGTGGGGCCAGTAATGATGCCGCTTGACGAGTCCAGTATTTACGCCGCTTGGCGCGCTTCGGCCTCCTGCCATGGACTCCCTTTTGACTTGCCCCAGCCGGCCGCGTACATTCCCGCTACTTAACATCCCTCGCAACAGGAGCCGTCTATGCACCTCGAAACCCTGGCCATCCACGCCGGTTATCAGCCCGACCCGACCACCAAAGCCGCTGCCGTGCCGGTCTATCAGACCACCAGCTACGCCTTCGACGACACGCAGCATGGTGCTGACCTCTTCAATCTGAACGTGCCGGGCAACATCTACACCCGCATCATGAACCCCACCACCGATGTGCTGGAACAGCGGCTTGCCGCCGTCGAAGGCGGCATCGGTGCGCTGGTTGTGGCGAGCGGCATGGCAGCGGTGACCTATGCGATACAGACCATTGCCGAGGCGGGCGACAATATCCTCGCCGCAAAAACGCTCTATGGCGGTACCTTCAACCTGTTCGCGCACGCCCTGCCGCGTCAGGGCATTGACGTGCGTTTCTTTGATCCCGACCACCCCGAAGAAATAGCCGCGCTTGCAGATGGGCGCAGCAAGCTGGTCTATTGCGAAAGCATCGGCAATCCGGCGGTGAATGTGGTCGATATCCCGGCGCTGTCCGCTGCCGCACACGCGCAGGGCCTGCCGCTGGTGGTGGACAACACGGTCGCTTCGCCTGCCTTGTGCCGCCCGCTGGCGCTGGGCGCGGATATCGTGGTCGAGTCGTTGACAAAATACATCGGCGGGCACGGCACATCGCTGGGCGGCGCGATTATCGATGGTGGTCGCTTCGACTGGTCGGCTGACCCGCGCTTTGCCATTCTGAATACGCCCGACCCTTCATATCACGGCGTGAATTACCGCGAACATTTCGGTGCTGCCGCCTACATCGCCCGTGCCCGTGTCGCCCCGCTGCGCAACATGGGAGCTGCCATCAGCCCGTTCAACGCCTTCCTGATTTTGCAGGGCCTGGAAACGCTGGCGCTGCGCATGGAACGGCACAGCAGTAACGCCTTGCAGGTGGCCCGTTTCCTGCAAAATCATCCGCAGGTCGCCTGGGTGAAATATCCGGGGCTGGACGACAGTCCGTACAGACACCTGATTATGCGCGATTTCCACGGGCAGGCATCCGGTCTGCTCAGTTTCGGCATCCGGGGTGGCAGTGCAGCGGGCGGACGCTTTATTGATGCGTTGCAACTCTTCACCCGTCTGGTCAACATCGGCGATGCCAAATCGCTCGCCACCCATCCCGCCAGTACGACACACCGCCAGCTGGGCGAGCATGAACTGGCCGCTGCCGGCGTCAGCGCCGACATGGTGCGCCTCTCGATCGGCATCGAACATATCGATGACCTGCTCGCTGATTTGCAGCAGGCGCTGGCCGCGGCGTGATGATGTTCTGACAGCGCCCTGTGGGTATAAAAAAACGGCATCCACGGATGCCGTTTTTTATGTGCCGGAAGCGGGTTATTTTTTCGCTTCGTCTTTCTTTTCTTCCGCAGGCTTGCTTTCTTCAGCTGCCGCTTTGGCATCAGCGGGGCCGACTTTCAGCAATTCGACGTCGAAGGTGAGGACGGCATTCGGCGGGATGGTCGGCGGGGCACCGGTTTCGCCGTAGGCGAGGTTGGAAGGGATGTAGAAGGTGTATTTGCTGCCTTCGGTCATCAGTTGCAGGCCTTCAACCCAGCCGGGAATAACGTCGGTCACGCTGAAGGTGACGGGTTCTTTGCGTTCCAGCGAGCTGTCGAAGACGGTACCATCGAGCAGGCGACCTTCGTAGTGTACGGTAACGCTGTCTTTGTCGGTCGGTTTGGCACCTTTGCCTTCTTTTTCGACTTTGTATTGCAGGCCGCTCTTGGTGGTTTTTACGCCATCTTTCTTGCCGTTTTCATCGAGGAATTTTTTGCCCGCTTCGGCATTGGCAGCGATTTCTTTTTCGTATTGGGCCTGCATGTCTTTCATGCGGGCTTCGGCGAAGGTTTTCATGGTTTTATCCATGTCTTCGGCGCTCATCGCCGGCTCTTTGCCGTCGTAAGCGTCTTTCAAACCGGCAACAAGGGCGTCAATGTTGATGTTTTGCCCGCCGATGTCTTTGACGGTGCTGCCCATGTCCACGCCGATGGCGTAGCCGACTTTGTCGGCGTCGGTCTTGAGTTCAATGGCTTGCGCGCTGCCGATAACGGCACCGAGTGCGGCGGCCAGCAGGATTTTTTGGTTTGTCATGTCGTTCTCTCCTTGGGAAGATTGGTGAAAAAACGGCGCGCAGTATGCCACAATCGGCGTTACTGTGCGGTTTAAGGTTGGGTAATTCTTTGCCGCGCCGCGTCGATGAGGTGGTGTTCTTGCAGCCAGCGGATGGCATCAATGGCGTCACCGTCGAGCCAGGCGTACACGCTGCCTTCGCGGTAGTTGTAGCCCCAGGCGGTCATGTCAGCGAGCATTTGCGCGCGGCCGACGTCGGGCAGGGCTTCGGCGAGCAGGATTTGCAGGTAGTTCACCGCGCATTCTTCCAGCACGGTACCGCCGGCGTCGGTGTGCAGGTTGGCACGGCGCGCGTCGTCCATGCAGATCCAGTGCCCGGCTTCGTGCAGGGCAGAATGGGTGGGGGTGTCGGGACGGATGTAGAGGGTGTCTTTAACGAGGCCGGCTTCCGGCGCACCCCAGTAGCTGCCGGGAATGTCGGCATCTACGGGCAGCAGTTCGACTTTCAGGCCGTATTCGCCCAGTAATGAGGAAAGCGCCGACAGGTTAATGTCGGCGCACAGTTGGACGTTAGGGGGTTGGCTCATACGGGTTCGCCGAGTTTGACGACGAGGACGTCGCAGTTGACGCCGGGCAGGATATCGTCGGCGGTGGCGCCCAGCAATGAGGCGAGGCCGGTACGGACGTGGCGACCGATGACGATGAGATCGGGTTTGGTTTTGTTGCAGTAATCAAGGATGCCGCGCCGGGTGGAAAGGGCGGTTTCGACGTGGGCGTCGTCGGCGATGATGTTGTGCCGCGCTAGGAGTTCCTGCATTTTGGCGCGTGCGCCGGAGATGATTTCGTCTTCGTTGTTGTTCAGCGGAATGATGGGGACAATTTCGTAGCCGGCGGTGAGGACGGTTTCTTCCATAACGTGCAGGACGCGCAGTTTGGCATCAGGGCTGTCCAGCATGCATTTGGCACGGCTGGCAACGATGTCGCTGTCTTCACGCAGGTCGGTGACGAGTAGTACTTTTTTGTAGCGCATGACGTTCTCCTGTTGGGTTGATGGGTGTGGCTTTTTGCTGTTTCCACGCTTTTATTTTAACACGTTTCCTCATGGGCGGCGTGAGGTTCACAGGGTTTGCAGCATGACGGTGGTATTTTTCAGGGTGCGTTCGATGTAGGCGGCAAGCGAGGGGTTGTCGGGCTCTTCGAGGCACATTTCCACCAAGCCCCTGAAGATGACGCCCATGTGGAAAAAGAGGTAGTCGGGATCGGTGTTCGTGCGGAAGCGGCCTTCGGCTTTGCCGCGTTCGACGATTTCGCGGCATTGCTGCTGCCAGATGAGTTTGTAGTCGCGGTGTAGCTGGGCGAGCGGCTGGGTGCAGCCGTGCTGGTTGAAGACGCGGAAGAAGCGCAGACGGGCGGGATGGTGGATGAGGGTTTGGAAGAAGATGATGAGGTTGTCGCAGATGGTCTCCCAGCTGTTCGGTCTGCGCACGGCATCGGCGTTTTGCTGCATCAGGTCGTGGAATTGTGCCTGGGCGAGGGCAATGAGGATTTCGTCTTTGTTTTCAAAATGCCAGTAAATCGCCCCGCGCGTCACCCCGGCCTGGCGGGCGACGCTGCTCAGGGTGGTCTGGGTGTAGCCCTGTTCGTCGAAGAGGGTCAGGGCGGCGTCAAGAATGGAGTTGCGGGTTTGTTCTGCTTCGCTTTTGGTCCGGCGCATGGGAGTGGTGGTGTGGTGGATGCCAGCCGCGCAGTATAGCCAAGCTTGCTGGTTTTACACACAAGCTTGTATATAATACGCCGCTTGCTTTTTCTTAATGGCGCTGCCATGTTGACGCCGTTTTTAAACTTTTACCGGAGGAACTTATGGAGATTCGTTTGAAACACGCGCTTGCTGCTGTCGCTGTCGCCGCCAGCCTGCAATCCGCGCTGGCGCAACAGGGACCGGGCGGCGGTGAGCAGAAGCCGCCGCAGGCGGGGGTGATTATCGTCAAGCCACAAACGGTGGTGCAGACGAAGAACCTGCCGGCGCGTCTCGAAGCTTCGCGTGAGGCGGTAATCCAGCCGCAGGTGAGCGGTATCGTACAGAAACGTCTCTTTGAGGAAGGCGCGATGGTGCGCGCCGGGCAGCAGCTCTATCAGATTGATGACGCGGTCTATCTCGCCAACCTGCAATCGGCCAAGGCGCAGCTCGCGCAAGCGCAAGCAAACAAGGCATTGGCACAAAGCACCGCCAACCGCTACGCCCCGCTGGTCAAGGAAAAGGCCGTGTCGCGCCAAACCTATGATCAGGCGTTAGCCGAAGTCAAGGTGGCTTCCGCCAATATCATGGCGGCGGAAGCAGGCATCAAGCAGGCGGAAATCAATGTGCAGTATGCCAAGGTGCTGGCGCCGATTTCCGGCGTCATCGGCAAGTCCAATGTGTCCGAAGGTTCGCTGGTGTCGCCAAATAGCACAACTAGCATGGCCAAGATTCAGCAGCTTGACCCGATGTACGTCAACATCGCCCAGACTGCCGCCGATTTGCGCCGTATCAAGAAGGAATTTCAGTCTGGCGCGCTCAAGGGCGTGGATTTCTCCGTGCAGATTACGTTTGATGACGGCACGTCTTATCCGCACAAAGGCCGCCTGCTCTTCGCGGATCAGACGGTTGATCCCGGCACCGGCGAACTCTTGCTGCGTGCCGAAGTCCCCAACCCCGATGGTGAATTGTTACCCGGGCTGTATGTACGCGCCGATATTCCGCAAAGCCAACTGCAAAATGTTTATGTCGTGCCGCAAAGTGCGGTAACGCGAGGCGCGAAAGACACGCTGCGCGTCGTGGCCGAAGACGGCTCTTTTGCCTCGCGCGAGGTGAAAGTTATCGGCGAGCGCAAGAATCAGTGGATTATCGGCGAGGGTCTGAAACCGAATGAAATGGTGATGGTCGATACCCTGTCGCAACTGATGGCGGGCGCGACCCACATCACACCGGTCATCTACGGTGACGACGGCAAACCGCTGCCGCAGCAGCCCGCTGCACCGCAAGCCCAATCTGCCACCCAGCCCCAGCCCGCCACACCGGTAGGCGAAAAACCGGCTGCGCAGTAACGGGGGGAATATGTCCAAGTTTTTCATTAACCGCCCCGTCTTTGCCTGGGTTGTCGCGATATTTATCGTTATCGCCGGTCTGCTCGCCTTGCAACGTTTGCCGGTCGAGCAGTATCCGAACGTCAGCGCGCCGAAAATCACCGTTAGCATCCGCTATCCGGGCGCGAGTGCCGCCGAAATTGAAGAATCCGTGCTCTCCATCATGGAACGCGAGATGAACGGTATCGACGGCCTCGACTACATGGAAGCAACCGCCGATGCCAGCGGCAGCGGCTCGCTGTCGCTGACCTTCGTCTCTGGCACCGATGAAGACATCGCCCAGGTCAACGTGCAAAACGCCGTGTCGCAGGTAACATCCCGCTTGCCCGGTACGGTGACGCAAAACGGCATCACTGTCGGCAAACAAAGTGCCAACTTCCTCATGGTGGTCGTCCTGCAACGCAGCGAGAATTCCAGCCTGACCGTGCGCGAAATGAGCGACTACGCCCAGCGCAATATCATCCCGGAACTGCAACGGATCGACGGTGTTGGCGGCGTCCGCCTCTTCGGCGCGGAAACCTCGATGCGCATCTGGCTCAATCCGGAAAAACTGCGCGGCTATAACCTCTCTGCCGCCGATGTATCCGCCGCGATTGCCGCGCAGAACCGCTCCATCCCGACCGGCAGCCTCGGCTCGCTGCCGGCCCTGCCGGGGCAAAGTTTCTCGGCAGTTATCAACGTCCCCGGCCAACTGCGCAACGTCGCCGAATTTGAAAATATCGTCCTGAAGAGTACCGAAGGCGGCGCCACCGTACGCCTGAAAGATGTCGCCCGTGTCGAACTTGGTCAGGAATCGTACATGGCGTCTGCCCGCCTGAACGGTGAATCCACTACCGGTATGGCCGTGCAACTGTCCAACAGCGGTAACGCGGTGGCGGTAGCGAAAGCGGTCAAAGCACGCATGGCGGAACTGCAACAATACTTCCCGGAAGGCATGCACTGGTCAGCACCGTATGACACCTCGCTCTTCGTCAGCCTCTCGATCGAACAAGTGCTGCACACCCTGATGGAAGCGATGGTGCTGGTCTTCATCGTTATGTTCCTCTTCCTGCAAAACTTCCGCTACAC
>ERZ773077.1965-NODE-1965-length-13634-cov-6.270712_pt1 | contig 13634 bp, 14 predicted proteins | sample MGYA00580612_ERZ773077 | MGnify/ENA primary metagenome ERZ773077 (study PRJEB29015, sample SAMEA2737971) | human oral metagenome | biome: human oral; feature: human-associated habitat; material: dental | place: China | collected 2021 ...
TGTAATCAGGTTGTTTTTCTTTTGTAAATTGATTGATGAGTGTGAAAGCGTTAAACATATGATGCTTGGAGAAAAACGCTTGTCGCTGATAATAAGTGGCAACATTGAACAAGTTCTTACAAAGAAAGGCGTACTTATCCAGTAAATCGTAAAGCGGATGTGTCGGTTTGACATGAATACTGGCGGTTAGGTACATGATTGCAATTATTTGATTAACTGATGGTTGTGAAACTTGTGATTTTTATGGAAAACCATATCAAAGTTTTCCACATTGTACCACGTTTTAAGTGAATGTAATCAATACACGCCATTTTCATCAGTAAGCTCTTTGTCGTTTTCAATATGTACAACTTTGGCATTCGGATAGGTCTGTTGAAACTCGGCAATCAGCTTTGCCGCATAGGTGGACTTACCAGAACCTTGATGTCCGCGTATTAAAACGAATTTTTGCATGATAGGTTTTCCTTTGATTTTCTGTTGGTTTTGGACACAAATTCCTTTGAATTTATGTGTTCAGGACAGCCAATTTGTTTTTAATTTGTGCCTCCACATCACCGGATTCACTGACACCTTTCTCACCAAAGTGCTGCACAATAGGCAAGTCTTTCAGATATTTCTCAATGTCAGTCGGTGTTAGGAAACGTCCATGCAAATCCCAACCGACGTTCAAGGCACGACCTTTAATTTGCGCCAAACGGTTATGTAAGTGTCCATACAGGTGATACCAACCTTTATGACAGCCATTCCATTCATGAATCGGATAGTGAAACAACACAAGTTTGTTATCCAATTGCGGCAGTTTTAATTCCAAGTAATCCTGAATAGAGGAGAAAATAGGATGACCATCTTCTTTACATCTATACAGGAAATCTTCCTTATTACGTTCAATCAAGCCATCATGATTTCCTAATATCAAGTGATGCTGTCCATTCAAACGGCACAACACGGATTCTACATGACTTAAATCGCTTGCAAACGACACGTCACCCAAGTTGTACACCACATCTTCAGGCTGTACGACTGCATTCCACCACTTAATCATATAGTCATCCATCTCTTTCAGACTAACGCCAGTAAGACGGAATTGCGGGCAAAACCGTGCGATATTGGTGTGCGAAAAGTGTAAGTCGGATGTGAAATAGATTTGAGACATGATTGTTTTCTAAACTTTTAGTTGAATTTCAATGTTGGCTATTTTACTGCACACGCCAGTGCTTGGTACGTTTTTAGACTTTTGTTAGCCAAAAATATTGGTCCCATTTCCAAAATAACACGATGCACAAAAGCAAATGTTCACACACTGGTAGTTCGGTAGTAGAATTGTCATCTTGAACGACTTATTACATTCAACACCAGCATATGAATACCCAAGAATACCGTGCCTTAGCACAAGCATTAACCGATTTCTATCAAACATGGTTTGCTGAAGCCGAACGCTTGCGCGGCAGCATCAAGCAAGACAAAAACACACTGGCTTCCATGCCACTTAAAACCGAACTGATGCAGCAACTGCAATTCATGTTGCAGCAGAAAAACATTGCATTCTTTTCAGACCTGATTTCCGAATTAACTGAAAATGTCATCCAAAACAGAGATTTGAAAAAGCGTATCAACTTTGATTTGAGCATCAAGAACAGCATGCCTGCCCTGCGTATCAATGCTCTGGCGGACAATAATGTGGAAGATATTACCAGTGGCGGTATGAAAAACGTGATTGCCACCGGACTGCGCGTGCTGTCGTTGTGGCGTTTGACCGGCGGCACAAACGACAGCCACAAGGGAACATTTATACATCGCAAATTCCTCTTTTTAGATGAGCCTGATTGTTGGATTGCCGAAGCGGCAATGCCGCAGTATGCCAAACTGTTATCACAGCTATCCATGAATTTCGGTATCCAAATCTTGATGGTCACACACAAGAATCCCAACTATTTCAAGCCTTATGCCAAACTGTACCACATTGAAAAAACGGATGCCGGTTCTGAATTTGAGTTGGTATCCGAGCCTGAATGGCTGAGTAGGAATCCAAGTAACAATTACATCAAATCGTTCAGCTTGAAAAACTTTAAAGCATTCAAACATGCCGAACTGGAACTGTCCGATAAGTTCACTGTGATTACAGGGAAGTCAGACACAGGTAAATCAGTCGTCATGGAAGCCTTTAATGCCTTAGTGAACAACCAATCAGGTGATGAGGTTATCAGGCATCACGAGAATAAGGCTACTGTAAATGTCAAACTGGTTCGTGATGGGGCGGAGGAAAATGTGGAATGGGAACGGGTGCGGAAGACCAATCAGAATTTCCCTCAAAAGGTTCGATACCGATTGTTTGATGAAACCGGCAAAAATACGTTCAGCGAGTACAACAGTTTTTCCGTGCCCGACCAAATCGCAGCCGTATTGCAAATGAGAAAGCAGGACAAGGTGGATATTCATCTTGGATTTCAAGACGACATGTCTTTCCTGTTTAACCCGCGTATTACTGACCAAGAACGTGCCAAGATTTTGTCTTTGGGCAAGGAATCCTCGTATGTCACTAAACTGATGGAACGCTTGAAAAGCGATACGCGCGAGCTGAAATCACGCATCAAGGTCAATGAAACACGCTACACCACGGTGCGTGAAGCAGTGCTCATGTGCAAATCGCCGGAAGAGTTGAACATTGAGACCAATTTGAAAAAACTGGAACAGTTCGATAAGGCGGAAGAGCAGATTGTTAAAGAAGAAAATCAATTATTGAGCGATGTTGAGCATGTGGAACGTATAAGCGCGGCAAGCGAAGCCTTGCAGGATAAATCGGTGGCCGTCACGAAACACCAATTCCAGTTCTATGACTGTGAGGCTTTGGTGCTCGCGGCAAAAAAACTCAAAGCCCTTTCATCCCTACCATCCCTCATTAAGGTGGGTACAGAGTTACCCCAGATTGAGGATTTATCCTTGTTGGAACGCTATCTCCGCGCAAGTGAAGCTGTAACTGGTTTGAAAACGGTTGAAATCGTAAAACACAACATTGTATTGCATGATGTGGAAGCGTTGATTGCCGCAGGAAAAACCTTGAAAACCATGCAAACCGCATTGGATAAAGCAAAACAGGACGCGGATGCAATACAAGAATTATTGAGTGAAAAGAAAGCACGACTACGCCAATTGGAACAGGAACTCGGAACGTGCCCTCTGTGTAAGCAGTCGTTTGGTCAACATGTGCATTAGAATTAAGGTTTTGACGTTTTTGTGATTGACTTGCTTGCATTAATGCGTTCAGGAATGACGAAATCTGTGTACGTCATGTTGATTGCTTTATCAAGGTATTCTTCAAGCTCGGTGTATTTTGGGAAAACTAAATGCGCAATAACAGGAGTTTCCTCGCTATCAAAATGGATGACATCTACATGATAGCCACTATTCCATTTGATTTCAAAAGATAGTGAATTATCATCGCTGATTAAAATCTCACCTGATGAATAATCAAACACGTCAATCGGTGGACGTATTATATTTTCGTCAAGCAATTCAACCAAATTATGTCTGGCCTGTTGAATACTTTCAAAGTCTTCATCGGTTAAAGTCAAACGTGAGTATAATGCTTCTGCATCAATAAGTTGACTTTTCAAACCTGCTGTAAGCCAACTTTTATCATTTTCAGCAAAGCGTAACAATTTTGATACTGCAATATCATTAATGTGCGGAATTTGTAACACAACGCCGTTACCAATTTTGTATAACTTGGAGCGTCTCCGCCATCCATCCGGTAATGCAGCAACTCCAATAGATAATGGGTCAGCATACAGACCGGTTTCATTGTGAAATTCACCGTTTTTTCGATAGGTATCTGCCAGTTCAAAAATTCGGTCTTCATCATCAGGTGTGCACAAATCCATATCTGGCGAGTGTAACATTTCCATAGGAACTGGTTTGCTTGAACCAATAGCGGCAAGACTGCCAAGCAGACCAAATTTTTTTATACCAGTGCGCTCTGATAATAATGCAATTGCGTTCTCAATTTCTTCTTTGGTTGCCATTATTTCCCCCTATTGACTTCAAACAACACTGATGCTCTAATCAGTGATTCTTTATATTGATGTTCTAAAATGAAAATCTTGATTTGTTCCGGCAACAAAGTAAGCGCATAGCGCCACGCCTCATCTATTTGGATGGAAACGAAGGGTTTTTGCTTTTCAACCATCTGCCATCCATGTGCTAACATTTTTTCTTTGAACACGCTATCGCGTTCCATTTTGTTTAGGATGCCCAACAAATATTGTTCCTGTTGCTCGTTCTGTTCACGATGGAAGCGTTCACGATTGAAACGCAAAAAACGCATAAAACGAGTAATGACAGCTTGCCGTCGCTCATCTGAATAGGATAGCAGTCTGTTTTCGTATTTTTTCATTGCATCTGGGCAGACTTTGTTTCTAAATAGCTTCCAATTGGTCGTCCTTTTCATATTCATGCTCGCAATCTCAAAAGAAAATGCCTGACTTCTCAGGCATACATTTTCACATCATTGTCGCAGTGCTTCAATCTGTTTCAGAAAGTCACTGTTGCTTTTGCGCTGTTGTTCTACACGTTGTTGGATTTGTTCACGTTCAGCCTGTGTAATCGGTGGAAGTGGAGCAGGTTGCGTGGTTGGTTGACCAGTCAGTTCAATACCAGTTTGTTGTGCACCACTAAATGTTGGGTATGGATTGCCGGTGGCAGCAGGTAACACGAACGGCGGAATGGTGCTTGGCATAACTTGCGGAGATGGTTGTATCACTGAATTTTGACTGACAGGTTGTGCCGGTTGGTTTGATTGGTCATCGTGAAGATTAAGCGCAAACATGACAATAACTGTTACGAGGAATCCCACTGTGGCAATAGTCAGTATTTTTGATGAGTTGGTAAGCCAATTATGTAGACCTTTATTTGCACCAGCTTTCAACAGACTTACCAATTCATCAATTTCTGCATTATTCAGTTCTACATCTTCACCATTAATCTTCATCATGTTGTCTTTGATGAAAATTTCTTGCGCTGGAAATTCATACACTTGGACAGTTGCGCCGCGTCTGCGCACAAAACGGATAGGCGTATTTGCTTGGTCAATAAAAGAAAACATATTTTTATTTGTTCTTTAATGTGTTACAATAAACAAATTGTAACACATTACGTTCACATGTATCAAGTTCTCCGATTACGAATATACCGCAAGCACAATGCCAAGTTGAACAAACTTGCCAGTGCGGTGAATTTCGTCTGGAACTATGTGAACGATTTGTGCCTGCAAATGTGGCGCAGGAAACGTGTTTTCCCTTCTGCTTACGATATATCTGAATACACCAAAGGTGCGGGCGAAGAACTGGGTCTGCACTCGCAAACTATTCAGTTCATCGGTGAGAAACACTACCAATCACGCAAACAGCACAAAAAAGTCAAACTGGCTTGGCGTACCAACCGCCAAGATGCAAAACGTAAATCTTTAGGATGGATTCCGTTTAAAGCCTCTGCCGTCAAAGTGCTCAGGACTTACTCCACCGGCAAAAAGGCGTTGAAGTCACAAGTACAACTGTCATGCGGCAAAGAAAAACTGATTTTGACTGTATTTGACCAGTATGATTTACGTCGTTATAGCGATTTTCGCACGGCGGAAGTCGTGCAGGACAGTTGCGGCGACTGGTATCTGTGCCTGCTGGTTAAAGTAGAGGAAAAAACTTGTACTGCTACCGGCGAAATCGGCATCGATTTGGGTTGTAAAACTGCTGCCACATGCAGCAACGGTAACAAACTGGAAACTAAGTTCACCAAACAATACGCCGAAAAACTTGCCACCGCGCAACGGGCGCGTAAGAAAAACAGGCAAAACGGATACACCGCAAAATCAAGAACAAACGTGCCGATGCAACACACAAGTTTACCGCTCGGTTAGTAAAAGAAAACCGGCTGATTGTCGCCGGTAACGTAAAATCAAGTTCGTTCACTTCAGGCAAACTGGCTAAATCGGTATACGATGCCAACTGGTTTGCCATTAACCGACAACTGGAATACAAAAGCAGACGTGCGGGTTGTCAGTTTATCGTGGTAGACGAGAAATTTTCAACCCAAACCTGCGCCAACTGTTTGCAAATCACAAACAGTTCTCCGAAAGGAGTTGCAGGTCTTGGAATAAGAGAATGGGTTTGCGACTGTTGCGGTCAGTTAAACGACCGTGATGTTAACGCCGCGAAAAACATTCTCCGTTTCGGACGTGAAACGCTTGCAGAAGGAAGCCACGTCCTTTAGGACGTGGAGTACGTCACTCCGAAATTTAATGACCAATATGTTACGCTGGGGCGATTGGTGTTGGCAAGAAAGTAGCCGTTTTTCTAATCGGAAATCTCGTCGCTCTCATCTGTCTCATTGTTGAAATTCACATCTTCCAACGACGTAATGGCAATTGCAATGTCACCTATAAACATGAAAAATGGGAATACGCAACCGGTCTGTGCCGCATGTACAAACACGTTTTCAGTGCCGCGTGATTCTATGATATTCAAGCGGGTCATATCAGCAGGCTCGCTTGTTTGATTGTCTTTAACGCGCCCGACAATCACGACATATTCGTTGTAGTGTGCCGACACCACTACTTCATTTTCCGTGTCATTCAATGCCTGTGCAATGTCCTGCATATCAGCGGTAAAGCCTTCCATATATTTGGCTACTTGCTCGTTCACATTCTCATCTTCTTTAAACAAGTATTCCAACAAGGATTGTGCTGTACTTTGTGGCTCAAGCAATTCAATTTTTTTGGTGTTTTGCTCTTGACTCATATGTGCTCCGTGAATGTTTTGTTAAATCGCTATTCTAATCTTGGAAAATGTTAAGATAGGTTAAACGTTCTGTATTTTAAGGTCTAAATCGCTTACCACTTTGCGCAATCTTTCCAATTTCACTAGACAACTGTTCGTTACATTCTTCAAGTTCTCCAATTTCATTAGACAATTGCTCGTTACGTTCTTCAAGCGCTTGTTTTTCATATTGCAAATCTGAAACAAGGTTTTCCAACTCGGAAATCCTGTATTCTAAACTTTTAATTGTATCGTTCTGGTCTTTGATTGACTCTTTCGCTTCCTTTAATTCTTCCTCTATGTCCGTTTTCTCCTCACACAGCGAGATATACCCTCTGTGATATTTTCCAAGCTCATAAAGAATATCTTTGTCGTGACAAAATTGATACAAACTAACCGGTGTTCGGACTAATCCGTACTCAGACTCCTGCTCTTCAAACGGAAATACTTCAACATCGCGCATTGCGTTCAAAAGTAATTCATCTCGTTTGTTTTTTGGCATACTGGTATCCCAGAACAGCTTCAGCACTTCAGGTGTTCCGGTATCAATTTTCAGGTAAAGCCGGTTATCCCATTTTTCATTAATGGCGGTTTGTGAGGCATGACAAAGTGTCAATGTGAAGGCGCTACCAATCAAAATATCTTCAGGCAAAATATAATCGACAGGCTTTCCATTTAATTCGTTTAGAAAGCTATACTTGGTCACTTCGTCACCAATATTGACTTCAACATGATAGCTGTCAATTGCCATTGAATCGAAAAGCTCAACTATGTCCTTTTTTGTTTTGCCTGTTAAATCAACCAACATTTTTTCGTTCATTTGTGCCACAATATCCCCATAGTATCTCTGAGTTGCTATTATGACCAATCACGAACAAGAACTTATCAAAAGCACCATAATACATATAAACAACAAGAATATCCCACTTTTCTTTGTATACAGGGTGATGGAAAATTTAGATTCGCATGACTTTTTATTGGGTGCATGGGTAAACACCGAAGATGAGGAAATCAAAGAGCGCCTGTTGAAGGTTATTTGTCACTCGAAAGTCTGCATACGTTCAACTGCAATGTTAGAAAACATGGTTTCCTTTATCAAGGCGAACCGGTTGCCCATGAAAGATGCGTTCGTTCCTGTCTATTTACCTGCAGAACAATCTGCTATAAACAACTATCTGAAAGACCATATTGATGATGCTTGGGTGTTCAACCCCATAAAGTTGGCACTCATGCCAACCAGACAAGCCATTGGTCTGTTTTCCACCACAAGCAAACTTACTGACCGACAAGCAGAAGTCGTGGTCAAAATGCACGAGTTACCTGAAGATGAAGCTCTGTCTACTGAGTTTTTATTAAAGGGATTCGTCTATTTGTGTCAACAAGGCGCTCCACTGTTCTCTACCGTGCCTCTCTTCGGTCAAATTAAAAAATCCATTCCTGTTGGAAAACAGGACTATGGCTTCATAGAAACCTTTTTGAGCAAGCTCAACAAAGATTTTACGTCAAATGAAAGGGCACAAGACACAATGTCAAGTTGGTCAAAATCAATTCTGTATGGCATGCTGAATCACTTTGACATCCAAGACGAGGGACACGCACATGCCATTATGAATGACCCAAAAGCGAGTGAGTACCTTAAATTGGTCGAAGTGTCTGATTTTCAAAAAGAGCGTGGTATGCGCGAATTACTGTATCGCTTTGCCAAGTTTGAAGAACAAGATTTGGCGGCGAGGTTGGAAGAGGATGCTATCAATGTTATCCCTGACAGGGATAACGACATGCGCCCGCAAAAATTCATCGCCAATATGCACGCTTCATTGGATTTGCTTAACAAATATGGTGCAAGAATACCGCTGGACAAAGTAAAAGCGTTTGAGAACGTACACTTGAGCGCTAACGCGGAACGTAGCACATACAAAATGTTAACGGAGGCAGTGGAGGCGTTTCCAGAGATGTTTTACTTGAAAGATACCAATGCCGAGTGGATGAACAGTTTAAATGCCCGTCAACTTGCTGTAATTGGCAGAATGGACAAGCTGGATGGTCAAAATACAGATTGGTTTGCCTATGCCGTATTACAGAAAAATCCGCGCAATAATAGACAGTCGGTATCTGCCATTTCAGAAACAGAACAGCAGTTGTTTGATGAACTACAAAGCGCAGCAGAACGATTCACACTTATTCAAAGAACGCATGAAGCGCAGGAAATCAAACAATCAGATGGGAAAACAGGCAAGTCAAGAAAGAAACTGATTGTTTAAAACACGCAGAGACCACTTGAATTAAGACAAGCGGTCTCTTTTAATTTTGTCTTGCTCGTATGGCATTTTTAATTCTTGCTGACGACATCAAAAGAAGCGTGCACGGACAAGCCGGTCATTTCAAACACAGTTTGAATCAAAGTATTCGCGCCAACCACGAACAGCAATGGCGCGTTTTCCATTTGGTTCAAAGCAAAACAGAGTTTCTCCGCAATCTTATCTTCAAAGTAGTCCACCTCACTCATATCCAAATACACGGTCTTACGTCCATCAAAGATATACGATTGCAGGCTCTTTAAGTCATATTGCCCAGCCAGTTCGCGCGTGCGGATATGCAAAACCACATCGCTGTATTCCTCAGAATATTGGGCAAAGAAACGGTTGTCCGTTTGATGGGAAACTGGTCGTTCATGCTCAGGCAAATAAGTCTGTGGTATTTCACTGTACCGCTGCATATACTCGTATGCCAACTCAATATAGCTTTGCTCATGCCCACGCCACTGACAGATTGCCATTTTCAGCAAATAGCAAAGTTTGACTACCTCATCCGCTTCATTACATACCTTTTGCTTCATCTCATCGCTTTCAATGCGAATCAGGTTTGCCTTACCAAAAGCCGGTTGTCCATTCATGGATTTGTACTCCATGACCAGTTCGTCATCATGGTTGTCATTGGTATCCACTGGATAATGGAATACATGTTCATACAGCATGATACCGTTGTTCACCTTTTCTTTGAGTACGGTAAACAATGACAAATCAAAATCCAGTATGCCATTTTCACCCATCAACACAATTTCCCAATCATCATGCTTTTGAATTTCAGCAAATAAATCTAGGAATACACGAAAGGTTTTAGCATTAGATTCCAATAAACGAATGCGATTCATGTCTATCCTGCCAAACCCTGTTTTCTCGCAGTGTTGCTGGAAACGCTTGATTTCATCTTCGTAACGCCCGTTGATGCCACCGCTAATCAGTAAAGCATTCTGTTGGGCGAACGCTTTTCCACTTGGGCGAATGCGCCACTGTGGGGCAACATTACCGGTTACATCGCTATAAACAGTGGCAAGTTTCAAGAATTTTTCTTCATTGTTGCAAATTTGATACAAATCGAAAAGTAGCCGGAAAAACACATCATCGACCTTCCCCTGTTCTCTGTTAATGAAATTCCGACACATTTCTGCAGCCAAACGGTAGTCTTTTTGCTGATAAACCATTGCTATATCAAATTTCAGCTTATGTGTGTCATACATACGTCTTAACGCCAAATTTAGTTTTTCAACCATATGTTAAAAAACTGTTGACGGCCATTTTCCAATCAGTATAATTCCTCTTGACAAACAAAGAAAATTGTGATGCAAGTTGAAAAATTGAACGATGTAGTAACTTTTTTGCGTGAACGAACCTTTTTCCCGTTCACATCCCAACAATATGATGCAGCCAAAGACAAACTGGACGAACTCGTTGAGTTCCGAATGGACTGTTGCAGCCCTGAATCGTTTTGTTCGGGAAACATTACGTTTAATGATGCAGTCAGTTCGCATGTCGCCAAGCAGTTAAACCAGAGACAGATGTTTCTGCTTGCATGCGAAGGAATGAAAAGCGGATTAACGCGGGAAGATGAGAAGACCAATGTTTGGATATGCAAATTGGTACACAATAACAAGCGAAAATTCGTGCGCATTATGAAATATTTTGAATATAAACAAATAGTTGGCATTGCGTGAAGGTTTTAAAATGTATCCAAAGCCAGAAATAATCATTACTCGACCGGCATACATTCCATCAAAGGAATCAGAAACACAAATTGCTACTGCATTTGAAATGTTGCGATTAGCAAAAAAGCTAGACGCGCTTTCCAAACAATTGACGAAGCAGACCGGCATTTTGATAAAAATCATTGAAAATCAAAATGAAAGCGGAAAATCTATTTTGATAAAAGATTGAAAACAAGAGAAACACACACCATCAAAAGAAAACGTCTTGCTTAATGCAAGACGTTTGTATTTTTAAAACAAAAATCACGGTCTCATGCGTTTAGGCTGGCTGGGCACACGCGCCGGTTCACTATTTTCAACGTCAATCTTGCTTTCCATCTTCGGCAAAACAGAATTAAGCGACACCAATTGGCTTGCCAATTCAGGCGGCACTCTGTCTTGCTCTTTTAAAGACACGACCGGAAAACTCAAACCCTGTATGTCGCGCTGCATATCGGCAAAATCACGCCCGCCAAGAGCGTTTTTTTGAATGGCATAGTAGGTGTGCATTAAAACACGAGAGTCTTCCAGCGCGTCATGGACTTCTTCACGTTTACTGGTATCCACGCCAAACTGTTTTGCCACACTGTTCAAAGAAACATGATTCTTGTCAGCCACATTAAAAGCCAATAATTGTGTGTCTTCAATACTGAAAATGTCCGCCAGAGAATAAAACTTTTTCGGGTCAAACATTTCTTTCAAAGTGCGACCTGTATATACATACTTCTTGGTTTTCTCATCAAAGCTATACCGACGTTCCGATTCCAAGATGTAATCAGGGTAATGCTCTGCAGCATACGCCATCGGGTTATTACCGGCTTTGAACATACGGTACATTTCCTGTGAAACAAATACACAGTCAAAGTCGGCATTATGTGCCACACAGGAAGACACATTTTGCCCGATGGTAGCATCAATGAACTGATGACAAATTTCAGAAAACTTTGGTGCGCCTTTCAGCATTTCATCAGTCAAACCATGAACCCTTGCCGCGTCAGGGTTGGATTTGCGCTCAGGATTGACCATGCTGTAATACTCATGAATTACTTTGTCATGCTCACCAACCACGACACCGATGGAAACTACACGGTCATCTGCAAAATCTACACCGGTCGTCTCGGTGTCGAAGAAGGCTTTTCTTGGGCTAACATATCGCATTACAGGGTCAACTCCGATTTCTGATTTGAATTACTTTGGTCTCGCAGCCACTCATCATAAGCCAACTGAATCATTTGTGCCAACTGGTGTGCATTGCGCGGCATTTCCGCATGTCGAACCAAGTAAGTCTTGAAATCTTTGATTTTGTTTAGCTCTTCCCGCTTCATTTTACGGATGTTATCCCTGTATTCGGCGAATGAGGGATGTAGTGGAGAGAGGTGTTGGAGAATGGACGGGATGGAAAACTCACGCTCTGCCAGACGTTTCTTTACCACCTCGTCTTTTAAACGTTTCAACTTGGCGGTGTAGTCTTCAAACGGTGTCAGCACCAAGCGGTGTTCGGCGCGTTTCTGATACCGCAGTCTCATAGCCGCATTCTCCGCCGCAATCACTTCTTCCATACTTACCTCCGGTTTGTCAACCAATCGGTCAACGTGCATGTAGAATTGAGTGGCATCAACAATGTTTCTACGGATGCGGTCGCGTCTGTCTGTTTTGTGGTTGATACGAGTGGCAAACTCAGCCAAAGAGAAATACTCGGATTGCATAGGAAAGCGGAACAAGTCTTCCCTACTGTAAATGATACCCATGCCTTTCTGACTGTATGGCGTAAGTCCTCCTGTGTCTTTCTCGTTTCCTAGTAAAACTTCTTCATAAGCATGGCAAAATGTGGTGATATGCTTTTTCAGGTCTTCTTTACTTTCGTAGATATACAAAGGTAAATCAAGCATAGACAAGGCTTTCGCATAGTCCTGTGTCAGATACAGTTTTTTCTTGTCGAATACCTTATTCATGTTTTGCTGTTGCTGTTCGTCCCTGTTGAGTCTCAATTTGGGAATATCCAGTACATTGGCATCGGTATCGAAGTAAATTGTTTTGGATAAACCATCATGTCCAAAATTCAAATCTAAAAAGCTCGCTACCTTTCCAATCAGAGCGCTCAAGTCATTAAATGCGTAGTAGTTATAGGCAAATTCAAAGTAAGCCTCATCAGTATAGATATAGTCAATCTGTACTGTTTTGCCGGTTTTACTGTCGCGCACACAGAAGTTCAATTCATTCGGATGGTTTTTCACGCCTAACACATTGAAGACTTTGTTGGATTTAAAGAAATCCAAGATGGTTTCTTTTGGTACTGTCCCAATCAAATCCATGTCGCCGAAATCTTGTTTTGTTCTATAATGGCGCACGATGCCGAAATAATAAGGATGTTGTTCTTGTTGCCAATAGCTATGCTTGTTTTGGTTTTCAGAAGGTTCTTCTTGAAACTTTCGCTGCATCATCAAGTAAGCATTGAGTGAGTAAATCAGGTCGCTGCCGATTGAATTGTAGGTCTGCAAATCGATACGTTCTGTTTGTGGGAAAGCGTTTCCACCCATGTCAGTGTCTCCATGTTTAGTTGTTCAAATAGTCTAGTGGGGCAATGTTTTTCGTCGGTTGGACTTTGTGTTTGGTTCGTTAAACCTCTGATTGCCAGCACAAAGTCACATCAATTGGCTAGAATATCTACATTATAGCTTCAAAGTTTTTATGTTTTACTTAGAAACTTTGATTCAAGGATTAACATGAGGCGGTTTGCCACACATTAATTTTCTTCGGCGTACTACACACCACTATCGGGTCAAACTTAAAATTCCCGATTACTTTTCTGA
>ERZ773077.1976-NODE-1976-length-13601-cov-7.978075_pt1 | contig 13601 bp, 15 predicted proteins | sample MGYA00580612_ERZ773077 | MGnify/ENA primary metagenome ERZ773077 (study PRJEB29015, sample SAMEA2737971) | human oral metagenome | biome: human oral; feature: human-associated habitat; material: dental | place: China | collected 2021 ...
CCGCCATGGCTGTGCCTGAGCCGTGCAGCATGAAGGCACCGGCTCCCATGACAGCTGCCACCGGCAGTGCCAGAGAGCGCAGTAGGAAGGAGCCGCGGGGCTTGTGTTTGCTGATGTGCTTGGTGGCTGGTGCAGTGGATGATGTGGACTTGCTGGTTGTGTTTCTCATGGCATCAGCGTCGCAACGCCACCCGGCCCTTCGCCCCCGCCGCAGGAACAGGATCACCTGTCCAAAAGGACAGCGCCCGCGAACCTCAGGCGTGCAGGTGCTCCTTGTGCCCTTGGGCGACGTCCTCCGACTCCAGCTGCAGCGTGCAGTGCTCGATGCTGACTTCGTGGTGTGTGGTCAGGCATTCTTGGATCTCGGAGAGGATCTCCTGCGAGTGGCCGTCGGTGAAGCACTCGTCGGCCAACACCACGTGTGCGGTCAGGACCGGCAGGTCGCTGGAGACGACGGAGGCGTGAAGGTCGTGCACCCCCTTGACGTGCGGATGCTCCGACATGTGCTGCCGCACCTTCGCCAGATCCAGACCCGTGGGGGTGGTCTCCAACAGGATCGACCCCGACTCCTTCAGCAGCTTCAACGCCCGCGGCACGATCAGCAGCGCCACCAGAAGACCAGCGACGGTGTCGGCGCGTGTCCAACCGGTCAGGGCTATCACGATGGCGGAGACGATCACCGCCACCGACCCGAGGGCGTCGTTCAGCACCTCCAGGAAGGCGGCCCGCATGTTCAGATTGCTGTCCCTCCCACCGAGCAGCACCAGCAGCGACGCCACATTCCCGAGCAGACCGATCACACCGATGAGAGCCACCCCGCCTGCCTCCACCTCCGGAGGGGCGAAGAGCCTGGTGATGCCCTCGAAGATCGCATACCCGCCGACGCACAGCAGGATCGCGGACTGTGCTCCCGCCGACAACACCTCCGCGCGCTGCCAGCCCCAGGTGTGCTGCTCCGACGGTGGCCGCTTCATCAGCGTCGCGGCGATGAGAGCCACCACCAGACCCATGGAGTCAGTCAGCATGTGCCCGGCGTCGACGAGCAGCGCCAGGCTGTCCGTCACGATCGCCCCGATTACCTCGGCGATGAAGATCAGCCCCGTGATGCCGAGGGCTATCCCCAGGCGCTTCCGGTTCGTCGAGCCGTGCGCATGATTGTGGCTGTGGCCATGTCCATGGTCGTGACCATGGCTGTGTGAGGAGTGGTCGTGATCGTCGTGGTGCTTGCTCATTGTGCGTCCTCTTCCGGTTCGCAATTGACTGGGACCTCGCCGGTTGCGACCAGCAGGTCGTCGGCGGCCGCCAGGAGATTGGTGATCAGCTCAGGCTCGGCCAGGGAGTAGAAGGTGGCCCGGCCCCTCACCCGAGCGCTCAGCAGACCGCTGTCGCGCAGCCCCCTCACGTGGGCCGACACCGTCGACTGCGCCAGCCCCAAATGCTTCACGAGGTCGGCCACCCGATGCTCTGACAGCATGAGATGCCGGACGATGGCCAACCTGTTCGGGTCAGACAGGGAACGGAACAGCGTCGTCGCCGTCTCCGTCTGCGGGGGAGCGGACCCCATCTCGTTCATCGTCACACGACGATGATAACGCTGCTCGGCGATGAAAGCTAGGGGTTTTGGCGACGAATTTCGCCGTGTACTCTCCAACGGGTAAGCCTCACCTTGTCTGGACGGAGAGCGGAATGGGAAACCCCTGGGAGATCTACGACACACTGATCAATGCGATCCCGGAGGAGGTGACCCTGACAACGGTCAACGTCGGCGCCCAATGGACGCGGGTCATCAACTCCGCAGGCGGCGCAGGCATGGCATGGACGATGAACGTCAAATCCCGACCCGACATCTTCCCCGGAGTCACCCTCGACGGCATCCCGCTGCGGGAGGCCGCTCAGCTGGTGCGCAGCTGGAACCTGGCGGAAGGCTCCATCGGGCAGGCTGCCATCAACTCCTGGCATAGCACCCCCTCAGTGGCTGAGGCCAACGGCTTCGTCCCCACCGGGGAGGGCGTCAACTGGGGTATGGTCTTCGACCCCTACGCGACGGAGGTTACGGGCAAGAAGGTGGCGGTCATCGGACACTTCCCCTTCGCCCAGGCAGCCCTGGAGTCGGCGGGGGAGTACATCTGCCTGGAACGGAACCCGCAGTTCGGCGACTACCCGGACTCCGCCTGCGAATACCTCCTGCCCGAATGCGACTACGTGTTCATCTCCGGCTCTGCCTTCGTGAACAAGACTGCGCCACGCCTGATCGAGCTGTCGCGCAACGCCCACACGGTGCTGGTCGGGCCGTCGGTGCCACTCAACCCCGTGCTCTTCGACTACGGAGTCGACACCATCACCGGTTTCGTCTCCCCCAACCCGCAGCAGCTGGACCGCGCCCTGGCGGGAGTCAACATGAAGGGCATGTTTGCTGCCGGCTACCGCGTCCACCAGCATCGCCCCGCCTGAAAGGAGCAGCTCATGTCCGAGCACACCCCGTCCGACACGACAGTGCCCGTCAACACCCCCGACGTCTTCGGAGCCCCCGAGGTGTCCCCGTCCGGGACGATGACCGTCATCGACTCGGTGGCTGCGGCTCCGGAGACGGACCCGTCGCGCAACCGGCCCGGAGTTCGCCGCCACCTTCAAGGCGACGGAGCCAACATCATCCTGATGAACTTCGCACCCGGCCAGTGCCTCGACGACCACCAGTCCGCGCATCCCATCACCGTGCAGTGCACCCAGGGCAGGCTGCTGTTCACCTGCGGTGACGACGTGGTCGAGATGCGTCCCGGCGTGGTGCTGCATCTGACCAGCCACCTCACCCATCGGGTCGACTGCCCAGCCGACGCCCCGGAGCGAAACATCCTGGTCCTGACCATGCTCACCGGGGAACGACACCAGTAAACCCCTGGAATGCGGCCCTCGCAGGCGGACGGTGATCCCATCCGCCTGCGGGAGCCGTCACATTGTGGGGGAGGCTGGACGGAGGAACTGGAACAGCGGAGCCTCGTCGCCCTCCGGATGCAGGATCCGCACCTCCACGCCGTAGACCTCACGGATCAGGTCGGCGGTCAGCACCTCAGCCGGCTTCCCCAGGCAGACTGCCTGCCCCTGATGAATCACCAGCACCTCGTCGCAGAAGGTGGTTGCCAGGTTCAGGTCATGCAACGCCACCACGACGCTCACCCCCGAGTCCCTCAACGCCGCGAGGATCTCCAGCTGATGCGAGATGTCCAGATGGTTCGTTGGCTCGTCCAGCAGCATGACCTGCCCCTCCTGAGCGAAGGCCCGTGCCAGATGCGCACGCTGCTGCTCCCCGCCAGAGAGGGTCTGCCAGTCCCGGTCCAGCAGATGCTCAATCCCGGTGCGCTGCGCGGCCTGCGCAACCATCTCACGATCCCTGGGGCTGGGCCCCGACCAGCGACGACGGTGTGGGATACGACCCAGGTCGATGACATCCCGGACGGTGACGTCCTGGTCCGTGGTGGCCTTCTGCTGCACCACAGACATCCTCCGGGCAACCTCCACGGGCGGCCACTGAGCCTGGGGCTTCCCGTCGAGGAGAACCATCCCGGCTCGCGGCTGGATGGTGCGGGCCAGCATCCCCAGCAGCGTTGACTTGCCGGACCCGTTCGGCCCCAGCAGCCCCAGGATACGGCCAGGCATCGCGGGAACGCTGATGCCGTCGACGATGATCGTGTTCCCGGCCATCCAGGTCAGGTCTTCCGCTTCCAGCCTCATCGTTTCCTCGTCCTGATCAGGATCACCGCGAAGATGGGCACGCCCACCAGCGCCGTGATCACACCGACTGGCACCTCCAGGGGAGCGAAGGTGGTGCGGGCTATGGTGTCGGCCCACAGCAGGAACACCGCGCCCAGCACAGCAGATGTGGGAAGCAGCCTGCGATGCCGTGACCCGACGAGGAGCCGTGAGATGTGCGGCAGCACCAGCCCGACGAACCCGACAGCCCCCGACGACGACACGACGACCGCCGTCATGAGAGCCGCCCCACCCAGCAGGATGATCCGGGTGCTGTGCACCGACACCCCCAGGGTCGCAGCCTCCCGCTCCCCGAACATGAAAGCATCCAGCGACCCCGACATAACCAGGGTGAGGATGAGGAACGCCAGCAGCGTCACCGCTGAAAGCCCCAACTCCTCCCAGGACACGTTCGCGAACGAGCCCATCAGCCAGTACAGGATCCCGCGTGTGGTGTTCGCGTCGGCCCCGATCATGATGATGAACGACGTCAACGCCGAGAACCCCTGGGTGACGGCGACGCCCGCCAGCACGATCTTGTCGGTGGTGCCGCCCGCCAGCCGCGACAGGGCGAGAGTCGCCCCGAAAGCGGCAAGCGAGCCGACGAAGGCCCCAGCCGGGAAGGTCAGCAGCCCGCCGCCGATGCCCGCCACCAGGATCAGCACAGCACCCGTCGAAGCACCTGAGGAGACACCCAGCAGGTACGGCTCCGCCAGCGGATTGCGCAGCAGAGACTGCATGATGACGCCACACAGGCTCAAACCCGCGCCGGCCGTAGCCGCCAGCAGCACCCGGGGCAGCCTCAGCTGCCAGATCGTGGCAACCCGCAGGGCGCTCAGCTCCGGGTCTGGCCCCAGCCCCAGCTTGTGCTGCAGCACGCTCAGGACCTCGGGGATGGAGAGATCCGATGGGCCGAACGTGATGGCGGTCACAATCGAGAGCAGCAGCGCCGCCAGGCCGAGCAGCACGACCAGCGTGGCCGGGAGCCTGCGGCGGTCAATCCGGGGGGTCTGGCTCACTTGAGCCCGAACTCTTCCATCCCGGCGACGAGCTTCTCCGCCAGGTCGACGGTCCGGATCGACGGGTTCATGTCGCCGCCGGCCACTCGCACGAAACGCTCGTTCTTCACTGCGTCCATCTCCGCGGTGACGGCGTTCTGCTTCAGGAAGGCGATCTTCTCGTCGGCGGCGTCGGCGGTCTGGCTCTTCCGGGACAGGTCACCCATCACGATGATGTCGGGGTTCTTGTCAGCGACGTCCTCCCAGCTCACCTGTGGCCACTCGTCACGCTGCTCCGCATAGATGTTCGTGACCCCCAGCAGGCTGCTGACGTGCTGCGATGCGCCGGAGCCGCCCGCGACGTAGGGGGCCTCGGAGTTCGCGAACCAGAACAGCACCTTGACGGGCTTGTCGCCCTTCTTGGCCACCGCCTGCTCCAGGCGGGACTTCAGGCCGTCGGTCAACTGCTGCCCCTGCTCGGGAACGCCATGTATCCGCGACAGCTCGTCGATCTCCTGATACACCTTCTCCATGGTGAAGTTCTCGGCGGGGGCGTCGTCGCCGCTCTTCTTGCCGCACTGGTTCGGCGCGAGATAGGCCGGCACACCGAGGGCCTCGTAGTTCTCGTAGCTGCCGGACGTCTTCTCGGACAGGGTGCTGGGGAATGACGCCGTGACGAAATCGGGCTCTGTCGCGATGACCGCGTCCGTCGACGGGCCGCCATCGGACAGGCGCTTCACCGTGGAGTTCGCCTCCTCAAGGTTCGACAGCACCGGATCGGTCCAGGTGCCGGTGCCGACGATCTTGTCCCCGACCCCCAGGGATAGCTGAATCTCAGTGGAGGACTGGTTCAGCGACACGGTCCGCTCCGGGGCCTTGGCGAAGGTCAGCTGGTGGCCGCAGTTCTCGATGGTCAGCGGGAAACCAGCGCCCTCGCTCGAGGTGTTTTGTGCGCTGCTTGCCCCGGATGTGGTCTGCTGGCCGCTGCCGGCGCAGCCTCCCAGCAGGAGAGCCGAGGCTACGGCCAGGGACATGAGAGGGCGTGTGAGATGCATGTTGTGTTCCTTGGAGTGGGGGACAGGGACGCAGACAGCGTGAAAACCTGTTGCGGGTCCCGCGGCCTCGGAACCGATGCAGGTTAGTGAAGGCTAACCCGAGAAGGGCTTATTGTCGAGGAACCCCTCAGCCTTGGACCGGACGCAGCAGCGGATACAAGATGGTCTCGCGGATACCCGCCCCCGGCCTCAGCAGCATCACCAGGCGGTCGATTCCCAACCCCATGCCGCCCATCGGCGGGGCACCGTACTCAAGAGCCTCCAGGAAGTCCTCGTCGAGTTGCATCGCCTCCGGATCACCGGCCGCGGCCGCCAGCGACTGGGCCACCAGCACCTCACGCTGGATCACCGGGTCGATGAGCTCGGTGAAGCCCGTGCCGCGCTCCATGCCGCCGATGATCAGGTCCCAGGCCTCCACCTTTCCCGGATCGCAGCGGTGTGGGCGGGCCAGCGGCTGCGCCACCGACGGATAGTCGAACACGAACGTTGGCTGGATCAGGCCCGGCTCCACCAGATCCCCGAACAGCTCCATGGCCAGCTTGCCGGCCGGCCACTTCGGGTCGTACTCCACCTCACGTTCGCCCGCCAGCCGCTGCAACTCCTCGACGCCGGTCTCGACGGTGATCTCCTGGCCCAGTGCCTCACTCAACCCGTCGAAGAACGGCAGCCGCCGCCACTGCCCGTCGAGATCGATGACCTCCTCGCCAGCGTCCACCTGCCGGGAGCCGACGGCGTCGGCGGCGGCCTGGATCATGTCCTGGGTCAGCTGGGCGATCGTCCACTGGTCACCCCACGACTGGTAGGCCTCCAGCATCGTGAACTCCGCCGAATGCGACGAGTCGATGCCCTCGTTGCGGAACACCCGCCCCATCTCGAACACCCGGTCCGCGCCGCCGACCATGGTGCGCTTCAAATGCAGCTCCAGCGCGATCCTCAGGCTCATGTCGATGCCGAACGCATTCAGATGTGTGCCGAACGGCCGGGCCGCCGCGCCGCCATGCACCAGCTGAAGCTGCGGCGTCTCGACCTCAATGTAGCCCTGCGCGTGCAGCGTCTCACGGATGGCGCGTGTGATGGCTGCGCGGGTGCGCACCATCGAGCGGGCCTCCTCACGGGCGATGAGATCGACGTAGCGTCGCCGTACCCGCGACTCCTCGGACAGCTCCCGGTGCAGCACCGGCAGCGGCCGCAACGCTTTCGACGCCATCCGCCACGTGCGCGCCATCACCGACAGCTCACCGCGTTTCGATGAGATCACGCGACCCTCCACCCAGACGTGGTCGCCCAGGTCGACATCTGACTTCCAGGCCGCCAGGGCCTCCTCCCCAACCTCCGCCAGCGAGAGCATCACCTGTAGTCGCTCACCGTTGCCGTCGGGGGTGAAGCCGTCCTGCAGCGTCGCGAAGGCGAGTTTGCCAGTGTTGCGGATGAACACCACCCGACCCCCGACGGCGACGATGTCATCGGTCTCCTGCGCGGCCTCCAGATGCCCCCAGCCTGCGCGGACCTCCGCCAGGGTGTGCGTGCGGGCCAGGTCAGCGGGGTAGGGCTGCGTCCCGCTGGCCAGCAGCCGCTCACGCTTCTCCTTGCGGACCGCGGTCTGCTCGGAGTCGGCGGGGTCGATGGTGGTTCGCGCATCAGTCACGGGAGGGGATTCTACCGTTTCGGCCCCAGCGCGCTGTCGTCACAGCAGGTGCGACGCTCAGGGCTCCGTCGCCACGAGAACCCGGATGCGCTCCCCCACCTCCCAACGCACATGCGACAGGTCTGGCACGTGCACGTCCGCGCCCAGTGCGTCGGCGTCGGCGTTGCTGAGGATACCGAGCGACGGGAACCCCCCGGCGCGCGCACCCGCCACCCCGGCGGGGGCGTCCTCCACCACCAGCGCGCGCGACGGCTCCACACCGAGTTGCTTAGCCGCCAGTAGGAACGTGTCCGGGGCTGGTTTGCCATGGGCCACCTGATCACGGGTGATCACCACCTGGGGCAGAGGCAGCCCCGCAGCGCGCATCCGCGCCAGCAGCAGCCGTGAGGTGCACGATGTCGCGATGGCGACGGCGTCGCGGGGGAGAGCCCCCAAAGCCGCTGCCGCCCCCGGCATCGCCACCACTCCCTCGGTGTCGGTGACCTCCAGATCCTCAATCCGCTGCGCTGCCTCCCGCCACCGGTCTGCCGCCACCAGGGCCTTCGCGATGGTGGCGCTCGGCATCCCCAGATAGCGGGTCAGTGTCGTCGCATCCACGTCGAACTCCTCGGCCCAGCGGCGATAGGAGCGCACAGTGGCGGCGTGGGACTCGACGATGGTGCCGTCGTGGTCCAGGATCACCGCGTCGAACTCGCCGATGACATCCCCAGCTTCGTGTTTCCAACCCATCGGCTTCCTTTCAGGGCCCGCGTGTCGCTGATTCGTCGGCGTCACTTCCAGAGGGTCGCCAGACCAAAGGAGACCAGGATGAGCCCCAGGCTGATGAGGACGTTCCATCCGCCCAGCCTCAGCATGAAGGGGATCAGTGTCCCCGCGAGATTCCAGACCACCATCCACAGGATGCCCAGCAGACCGACGGTCCCGAAGGCCCACGGCACCCACCTCCGTTCGGTGGTCGCTTTGAGGCGTTTACGCTCCCTGCGCTTCTCCGCGAGCTCTTCCTTACGCTTCTTGTCTGCCTTGCTCTTGGCTTCCTTGCGCACCTTGGACTCGGGCACCACGCCCCTCCTTCCATGAATGTGAGCTCCCAGATTAATGGAGCCACCCCGGGAAAGGACACTCGGCGGACCCCACCGCGTACTCTGAAGCCATGGAAAAGGCTCAGGGCAGCAGGTGGGGCAGGCTCGCGTCGCGTTTCCTGACCCGCCGTGACGACTCGCCGCGCAGCCCGCAGGGACGGGCCGCCACCATCCTCGTGTGCGTCCTGGCGGGCCTGCTGATCACGGTCTCCGCGCTTGCCGCGCGCGGCACCGACCTGCGTTCCGACCGGAACCTCTCACTGCGGGAGCTCGTCGCCCAGCAAGCCAAACGCAACGAGGAACTGCGCGGCGACGTCGCCCGGCTGCGCTCCGAGGTCGAGGGCCTCGGACATCGGCAGGGAGCATCCCCCGAGCTTGAGCAGGACATGGCCGACGCATCGCTCCACGCCAGCACATCCCCGGTCTCCGGGCCGGGGATGCGGGTCGTCCTGACCGACGCCCCCGTCGACGTGAAACCCGCCGGAGTCGATGACGACGCCCTCGTGGTGCATCAGCAGGACATCCAGGCCGTCGTCAACGCCCTCTGGCAGGGCGGGGCGGAGGCCGTCAGCATCCAGGGGCAGCGGGTGATTGCGACCACCGGCATCAAATGCGTCGGGAACTCAGTCGTGCTGCACGGCATCCCGTACGCGCCGCCCTACGTGATCGAGGCCATCGGCGACGGCAACCGACTGGCTGCGTCCCTCGACGCCTCAAAGCCGCTGACCGTCTACCGCCAGTATGCCGACGCCTACGGTCTGGGATACAGCGCCTCCAAGGTGACTGGCCTGTCACTGCCCGCCTTCGAGGGCGCGCTCGGCGTCACCCACGCCACCCCCGGCCAGTGACAGCGACGACTCAGGCCCTCGCCCGCTCCAGGGCGCGTTTCCTGGCGGCCTCCGAACGTTCGGCGATGCGCTGGGCGTTGTTCTCGTCCCGGGTCAGGTTGCGGCCCGTCTCGGGATCGAAGACCATCAGGGAGTCCGGCATGAAGTACAGGCTCGCCTCCTCGCCTTCCAGGATCTGGGATCTGGGATCGAGGTTCACGACGAACTGCGTGCGCATGCCCTCCCCGTCGAGGTCCCGGTCCAGCTCCTCCAAAGTGCTCTGCACCGAGGGATCAGACTGGAATGGGATGTAGGCGTACTGCTCGTTGCCGAGCCACTCAGTGACGTCGATGACCGAGCTGAAGGACACCGCATCCTCCGGTGGGGAGGTGACGTCGGCATCTTTGATGTGCTCTGGTCGCAGGCCGACGATGACGACCTTCTTGTCGGTCAGCGCCTCACGGGCGTTCTCCGGGATCGGTGCCTTGACCATCGGAAGCTCCAGGTGATCCTCCTGCACTGTGGCGGGCAGGAAGTTCATGGGCGGGGACCCGATGAATCCTGCGACGAACAGGTTGATCGGCTCCTCGTACAGCTCCCGCGGTGAGGCGCACTGCTGCAGCAGCCCGCGTTTCAGCACCGCGACCCGGTCGCCCAGTGTCATCGCCTCAGTCTGGTCGTGGGTGACGTAGATGGTGGTGATGCCCAGCCGGCGCTGGAGACGGGAGATCTCGGTGCGCATCTGGCCGCGCAGCTTGGCATCAAGGTTGCTCAGCGGCTCGTCGAAGAGGAAGGCGTCCGCCTCGCGGACGATGGCGCGCCCCATCGCGACGCGCTGCCGCTGCCCACCCGAGAGGTTCGCGGGCTTGCGTTCCAGGTGCTCGGTCAGCTCCAGCATCTCGGCTGCCTGATCGACGCGGCGTCGAATCTCCTCCTCGTCGACCTTGTTGCGGTTGAGCCGCAGCGGAAAGGCGATGTTCTCCCTGACGGTCAGGTGCGGATACAGGGCGTAGTTCTGGAAGACCATCGCGAGGTTGCGGTCCTTGGGCGCCAGGTCGTTGACGCGCTGCCCGTCGATCTGCAGCTCGCCGGAGGTGATGTCCTCCAGCCCGACGATCATCCGCAGGGTCGTCGACTTCCCGCAGCCGGACGGGCCGACGAAGATCATGAACTCGCCGTCGGCGATGTCCAAGTTGATGTCATTGACCGCCTTGAAGCCGTCGCCGTACTCCTTGACGATGTTCTTGAGGGTGATGTTGGCCATGATTTTGCTCTCCTAGTCGGGGTCAGCCCTTGACGGCGCCGGAGGTAAGACCGGAGACAATCCGGCGTTGGAAGATGAGGACGAGAACGACCACTGGTATCGTCACGACCACACCGGCGGCGCAGATAGCACCGGTCGGTGATTCAAACTGACTGGCCCCGGTGAAGAAGGCCAGCGCGGCAGGCACCGTGCGCGCCTTGTCACTGGTCAGGGAGATCGCGAATACGAAATCGTTCCAAGCCGTGAAAAAGGCGATGATTGCGGTGGTGAATACCCCTGGGGCGGCAAGCGGGACGATTACCTTGCGGAAGGCCTCCCAACTCGTGGCGCCATCGACCTGGGCGGCCTGCTCCATCTCCCACGGAATCTGCTGGAAGAAGGCCGACAACGTCCAGATCGACAGCGGCAGGGTCAGCACCAGATAGGGCAGGATCAACCCGGGAATGGTATCGAACAGGTGAATCCGACGCCATAGGTCGAACAGCGGGGTGACCAGTGAGATCACTGGGAAGAAGGAGACCGTAAGAGCCGTGCCGAGGATGAGTCGCTTGCCGGGGAAGTCCAAGCGCGCGATGGCGTAGGCACAGAAGGTGGCCAGGATCACCGCGATCAGGGTTGCGATTATGGTCACCAGCACCGAGTTGAACAGCGCCGGCAAGAACAGGTCCTTGGCCCCACCCGCAAAGATCAACTCGTAGTTCTCCAGAGTCGGGTGATGGGCCCAGAACTTGCCGTCGGCCCGGTCGGCGCTCGGCTTGAGCGACATATTCAAGATCCACAACAGCGGGATCACGGTATAGACGATAATCACCACGGTGGCGACGATCTGCCAGAATTGCTGGCCCCTACTGAGTTCTCGATTCATCGTGACCTCACCTCCTGCCCCGAGCCAGATCGACACGGAATCCCTTGACGAAGATCACCGCGATGATCACTACGCACAAGAAGAGCAATACCGAAACCGCTGAGCCCAGGCCGACCTCGGTGCGGGAGATCGTCTGGTTGTAGGCGACCAGGGACAGCGACGCGGTGTTGTGGCTGCCGCCGGTCATGATGAAGATGTTGTCGAAGATGCGGAAGGCATCCAGGGTACGGAACAACAGCGCCACCATGATCTGGGACTTCATGTTCGGCAGGATCACCCGCCGCAACCGCTCACCCCAGGTGGCGCCATCCACGATGGCAGCCTCCTCCATGGCGCTGTCTATCTGGGTCAGCCCGGCCAACAGCAGCAGGGACATGAAGGGTGTGGTTTTCCAGATCTCCGAGACACAAATTGGCACCAGGGAACTCCCGAACCCACCGAACCAGTCGAAATCGGCTGGGAAGACACCGAATGTCAGCCGGTTCAGCAGCGGATCCACGAAACCGGTGTCGGTCGCGAAAGCATAGAACCAGGAGAACGCCGAAACCACCGTGATGATGGAGTAGGGGATCAGCACTATGGTACGCAGCAGCCCACGCCCATGAATCACCTTCTCCATGGCCAGCGCGATACCGAACCCGAGAATCAATTCGATGACCACGGTGATCAGCGTGATTAGTGCGGTGGCCCCAAAGGCCTGCCACCACAGCGGATCGGTCAAGATGATCCCATAATTGCGCAGGAAAACGAACTCCCGGCCGCTCGGGTTGGTCAACCGATAGTTGAACAACGAGGTGTACACCGCCTGCGCGATCGGGTAGAGGGTAACCAGTACCATGATCACGAATGCTGGCCCAGCCAGTCGCCAGCCCAGCCGCCGTTCGGCCAAGGCTCGATCGGTGATCCTGGCCTTTGCGAGGCTGGAGGTATTGGTTGTGCTCACAGCAGTGCCTCCCCTTGCAACACCTTCATGATCAGGTCGGTCGATTCCGCGGGCGTGGTCTCGGGACCCACCTCATCGGGCGGTGACCAGGTGCGCTGGATCGCGGTAGACAGATCGCCATAGTATGCAGTGCGGGGCCGCTGCACCGCGACATTCAACGAATCGCGGATGGCATCGGCCATCGGGAATTCGGCACGGATCTGTGGATCGTCGAAGACCGCGGATCGCGAGGCCGGGTTGCCTGTACCCAGCATGTATGCCTTCTGGTGCTCGGCACTGGTGATACAGGCGATGGCCCGCCAGGCCAGATCCTGTTTCGTGGACGCGGTGTTGACACCCAACTCGATGCCACCAAAGGGCGGCGCGGACTCCTTATCGGCGTCCACCCGTGGATAGGTCGTCCAGGCCACATCGTCCAGGAAGGGCACCTCATTGGCCTTCATGGCCGCATAGACATACGGCCAGTTGAGCATGAAGCCCGAGGTGGCATCGTCGGAAAACATATTCAGCGAGGTGGTCTCGTTCATCGACGACAGGGCCGGCCCGACCACACCCGAGTTGGCTAGATCCTGAATCACGCTGGCCGCGCGCCGTCCGGCATCGGTGTCCAAACCAAGCTGGGTCTGGTCGGCCGGCGCCCCCTCGTTCTGGACTATGGCACCGCCCGCCCCGGCCACCAGGGCATTGACGAAAACCGTATAGCCCTCGTAGCGCTTGGCCTGGACGGCGAGGTCGGTGCCGGTGGAGCGGGCCGCCGCGGCGAGTGGACGTAGACTCACCACATACGTGTCCGAGATCGTCACCGACCCTTGGACCCTGCGTCTGAGCACGGGCTCCCGAGCCGGTGCCGGGACCGCTCAGAGCTCGATACCCAGCCAGTGAAGGACCACAGCAGTGACGAGTGCCCCCCTCCGCCAGCAGCGTCGCCTCATCGACCTGCAGAGCCTCGACTCCCGTCTCGCCCGCCTCACCCATGAGCGGACCCACCTGCCCGTCCTGAGCCGCATTGAGGCCACTGTCGGGCGTCTGCGCTCCAACCGGCGCGACGCCGCTGTCGTCGCCGGGGCCCTGGCTGACGCGAAGGCGGAGGCCGCGCGTGCCGAGGGCGAGGTCGGGCAGGTCGTGCGCCGCGCCGCGATTCTGCGGGAGCGGCTCTCCTCGGGTACCGCCGCGGCCCGTGA
>ERZ773077.1985-NODE-1985-length-13552-cov-6.500259_pt1 | contig 13552 bp, 12 predicted proteins | sample MGYA00580612_ERZ773077 | MGnify/ENA primary metagenome ERZ773077 (study PRJEB29015, sample SAMEA2737971) | human oral metagenome | biome: human oral; feature: human-associated habitat; material: dental | place: China | collected 2021 ...
CTTAAAAAAAAACCGGCATTCATGCCGGTTTTTTTTGAGGGTTTGTTTAGCGGCTCATGATGCGGTTAAAGCAGGCGCTGACGGTTTTGACGGCAACGTTTGTAACGGCTTGTGAGCGGGTGGCGGGGTTGATGACTTGTATCATTTCTTCACCGCTCATTTGTGATGGTGCTTCTTCGCTGACGCAGCCGCAGATTTTGTTTTCCCATTGTTGTTTGATTTCTGCACCCATGAGTGCGGAAGCCAGTTGCCATTCTTGGCGTGCGTTGAGTTGGCTATGGCATTGTTGTTTGACCAGCGGGCTGATGAGTTCGCGCGCCAGGGTATTTTGGTTGATGCCGCTATTGGCAGCGCAGCCGCCGAGCAGGGCGGCAAGGTAGAGGATTTTGGTTTTTTTCATGGAGGTTTCCGGTTGTTGGTGTGGTGAGGGGATGATGCGGTCGCGATGTGTTTTGTTCGCGCGTCCCACGCTCCCCCGCTGGGCGGGGGAGGTGGGTTTTGTCCCCAGGCTCAGAATTTTACCTCGACGCTGAGGGTGCCTTGCAGGTCGTTTTTGCCTTTGCGCAGGTTGTCCGAGACGCCGGCGCGGATGATGACGCCTTTCGCGGTCTGGTATTCGTCGGTAAGTCCCGCGCGCACGGTGTCCGGGTTTTTGTCGGTGCGCAGGGTGAAGCCGCTGTCGCTGCCGTTAAAGCGCGCTTGCAGGTCTTTTTCGCCGCTGGTGTGGATGTAGTCCAGCGAGAGTTTGCCGCGCAGTTCGCCGCTGCCTGCTTTGGTGCTGTAGGTGAGGTCCTGGCCGATGCCGATGTCCACGGTGTTGATGCCGCGGCTGGCGATGGTAAGGCCGCCGCTGCCGTTTTCGTTCACGCTGCTGGTTTTGAGGTGGTTGTAGGCGAGGATGGCTTTCGGCTCCCAGGCGAGGTGGTCGTTCAGGCGCAGGGTGTATTTGCCTTCGGCGTAGGCGCTGGTGACGCTGGGCTTGTTGCGCGCGGCATGGCTTTGCGCGTCGTAGCCGTTTGGCGCGTGCGTCGATGCTGAGGTCGCCGGAGCCGTCGCCTGCTTTGAGATAGGCGTCGCCGCGGATGCTGCCGCGGTTGTTGATTTTGCCAAGGCGGGTTTCGACGCGCGGGATTTGGGCGTTGAAGGTATCGCTGTAGAGGCTGATGCCGTTTCCGCTGCCGGTGGCTTCGCTGCCGCTCATCATGTGCGGCGAGTTGTAGCCGCTGTTGTTGCCGGAGATTTGGCGGATTTGTCCGCTGATATGGCCGTCGTTATTGACGTTGTCCAGCGCAACGCGGGTGGCGTTTTTGGCAAAGCGACCGGTGCTGGCAAAGAGCGAGACGCCGTTGCCGCTGCCTTTGCTCTTGGTGTAGGTGTGGGTGGTGCGGGTGCCGCCTTCGAGGGTGGCCTGGCCGCGCATGTTGCCGCTGTTGTCCAGGCTGCCGAGGTGGACGTGGTTCTGTTTTTCTTGTGAGTAGGTCTATTTGTCCGGGGTTTCGATGTAGTTCGCCATCGAGACGCCGTTGCCGCTGGTGATGAGGCTGACGTCGTAGAATTGCGGGGTGTAGCTGTTTTTGTTGAGCGGGCGCTTGAGTTGTTGCGCGCGGGCGGTGATGCTTCCGCTGACGCTGCCGCTGTTTTGTACGCGGGCGACGGCAGTTTTCAGCGTTTTGCCGTACATGTCGCTTTTGTCGGTGTTTTTCGGTGAGCGCTCGGCGTCTTCGTCGCCTTCGAGCAGGGCGAGGAGGTCGTCGTCTTTTATTTCGTCTTCGTCGTTATTGATGCTGGCGCTGCCGCCGCTGCTGCTTTTGCCGGTCGCGCCGCTGCTGCCATCCACGCCGCCTACGCCCGGTTTGCCGAAATCGGCAAGCGCCACCACGGAGATGCCGTTGGCACTGCCAAAGCTGCTGACGTTGCCGTGCACGCCGGCCAGTCCCGCCTGCAATACCGCTTCGCCGACCGCGCTGCGGCGGTTGTCGATGGTGGCAAGGTGGATGTCGATGTCGTTCGGGTTGCTGGCAGGCGTCCAGCCGAGCGCGTCAATGGCGTTCGCCTAGCCGTTCAGCTCAACGGTCGAGCCTTTTTCTGTTTTCTTGGTGGTCAGCGTGCCGGTGGCGACGACTTTGCCGTGAATGTGGCCGTTATTGAGCGCGCCGGTTTGCGCGATTTTTCTGTCGGCGTCGTTCGGGTTGCCGTACCAGATGATGCGCACCGGGTTGCCGCTGCGGTTGAAATCTTTTTCGCTGGTGCCGACCGGGCTTTTGCGGTCGGGTTTGCCGTCTTTCTTGACGGTGGCGGTGATGGTATTGACTTTCTCGACGCGCTCACCGGCATCCACGGTGGCAGTCGCACTGCCGCCCTGCTGATAGGGCGCGGCGCTGGCGATGACCGGCAGCGCGGCGAGCATTTGCAAAACTAGGGATTTGCGGATAAAGTATTGATTACTCATGGAATTTACAGAAATTCAGACTAAAAGAAACTCCCGAACAGCCGCTTGCCATTCAGGAGCCCGAAAAAAGTGCGCGGATTATAGCCAAATTTCCGTAATGAGAATGTCATTTTTACGCAGATTGCAACTGCGCCTGAAATGCCGGAGAAAGGATGCGGTGAAAATCGCCATCGCGCCGCGTGACCCGGCAAACGGCCAAATCCTGCTGCGTGGCGACCGCCCATGCCGCTTCCGCGCCGAGCGCATACAGCCCGGTGGCAAGCCCATCGGCACGCATTGCCGTTGGCGCCAACACCGACAGCGAGGCAATGTCATGCCGCACCGGTCGGCCGCTGCGCGGGTCAATCACATGCGACTGCATCGCGCCGTTATCATCGACAAAAAAATTGCGGTAATCGCCGGAAGTGGCGAGCGCCAGCCCGTCCAGCGCGACCACCGCCACATGCTGCGTGCGCTGCAACGGATGCTCAACGCCGACCCGCCACGGTTGCCGCTGCGGATTGACCCCGCGTCCGTACAACTCGCCGCCAATCTCCACCAAAAAATCGCCAATGTCTGCCGCCGCCAAGACACCCGCGACCGCGTCCACGCCATAACCCTTGGCAATCGCGCACAAATCCAGCTGCAACAGCGGCGCGTGCTTGCGCACAAACCACATCCCCGATTCCTCCGCCAGCTCAAACTGCCCCATACCGCTTGTGCGTGCGGCGATGGCATCCGGCGGAGGAGGGCTGTCGCGGCGCGGTTCTGGACCAAAACCCCACAAATTGACGAGCGCGCCCAGACTCACATCCAGCCCGCCTTGCGTGACCTCATGCAGCGCGACCGCCTCACGCAGCACCGTGGCAAAATCGGGCGGCAACAAAAACCAGCGGTCATCGCGTAGTTGATTGAACTGACTGATGGCCGAATCCGGCAAATACGGCGACATCTCGGCATTAACCTCATGCAGGCGGCGCTCAATCTGCGCCTTGATGGCGGCGGGCGAGGGCAGGGCGCGGCCATCGGCCCAGTCAATATACTTGACGGTGTAATCCGTCCCCATCGTCTGCCCTTGCAGGATAATCAGTGCGGCTTCTTTACGCATAAAAACTCCGGTTAAGAGGCGGAAGATTATAAAGAAAACCGCCACGGCCAAGCGCAACAACCCGTTTTTCCGACGAAAAGAGAGGCGTATCATTGCGCCAACTTCATCCAGAGAACCCATCATGAGACAAAAAATCATCGGCATGCTGCCCGTCCTCTCCGTCGTCATCCTCGCCGCCCTTGCCAGCCGCGAGGCGCATCTGGCGCGGATGGGACTGAGCATGCTGACCCTTGCCATCCTCATCGGCATGCTCGTCGGCAACACCCTCTACCCGCGCATCAGCGCGCATTGCCACGAAGGCGTGGTCTTCAGCAAAGGCCAACTGCTGCGCCTTGGCATCATCCTCTACGGTTTCCGCCTGACACTCGCGCAAGTTGCCGCCGTCGGCATGAACAGCATCCTCGCCGACGCCATCATGCTCACCACCACCTTCCTCCTCACCTGCTGGATTGGCATCCGCTGGCTGAACATCGAACGCCACACCGTCTGGCTGATGGGCGCGGGCAGCGGCATCTGCGGCGCCGCCGCCATCATCGCCACCGCCCCCGTGGTGCGGGCAGAATCGCACAACGTCATCGTCGCCGTCGCCACCATCGTCATCTACGGCACCGTCGGCATCTTCCTCTACCCCTACATGCACACGGCGCAGTGGTGGCCGATTGCCGACGCGCCCTTTGGCATCTACATCGGCTCCAGCGTGCACGAAGTGGCGCAAGTCGTCGCGGCGGGCAAAGCCATCAACGACACCGTCGCCAACCTCGCCGTCACCACCAAAATGATCCGGGTGATGATGCTCGCACCCTTCCTCCTCGTGCTCTCCTACGGCATGAGCCGCTACACCCACCACGACAGCGCCAGCCGCCGTATCGTCATCCCGTGGTTCGCGCTCGCCTTCATCGGCGTCATGCTCATCAACTCCCTCATCCACCTGCCGCCCGCCGTCATTGAAGCCATCAACACCTTCGACAACTGGCTGCTCGCCATGGCGATGGCGGCGCTGGGCATGACCACCCACCACAGCACCCTGCGCCAGGCAGGCATCAAACCGCTCATCCTCGGCGCCATCATCCTCATCTGGCTGGTTGTCGCCGGTGGCGCATTACAAACCTGGCTGACGCGATAACACCGCCCTGCTAAAATCCCCTGAAAATCCCGTTATCTTTGCGGGATTTTACGTATAAACACCTGAACAAACATAGGAAAACAGCAAAATGAACACACCAACAGCCAACGCGCTAGACGCCAAAACACAAGCCTTCCTCAGCGACCTCGAAGCCGACCTCTGGAAAGCCGCCGACAAACTCCGCGCCGAGCTAGACGCCGCCAACTACAAACACATCGTCCTCGGCCTCATCTTCCTCAAATACATCACCGACAGCTTCACCGCGCAGCGCGAGCGCATCGAATCCGAACTACAAGACCCGGCAAGCCCTTACCACCTCGACCCCGCCGACTACCCCGGCACCTACAAAGAAGCCATCGCCGCCGAACTCGAAGAGCGCGACTACTACACAAAAGACAACATCTTCTGGGTACCGCAACAAGCGCGCTGGGACAAAATCGCCGCCGCCGCCACCCTCGAACTCGGTGCCGAACTCCCCTGGGGTGGCAAATACGGCGGCGTCGCCAGACTCATCGACGACGCCTTCGACGCCATCGAAAAAGACAACCCCAAACTCAAAGGCGTCCTCCAGCGCATCAGCGACTACGGCGTCAGCAACGCCACCCTCATCGGCCTCATCCAGCTCTTCTCCAAAAACAGCTTCCACGCCCACGGCGCGCTCAGCGCCAAAGACATCCTCGGCCACGTTTACGAATACTTCCTCGGTCGCTTTGCCCAAGCCGAAGGCAAACGCGGCGGACAATATTTCACGCCGAAATCCATTGTTTCCCTGATTGTCGAAATGCTCGAGCCCTACTCCGGTCGAGTGTATGACCCGGCAATGGGCAGCGGCGGCTTTTTCGTGCAAACCGAACGCTTTATCACCGCCCATCAAGGCAATATCAACAACGTGTCCATCTACGGGCAAGAATTCAACCCGACCACTTGGAAACTTGCGGCGATGAATATGGCGATTCGCGGCATTGATTACGACTTCGGCAAGCACAACGCCGACAGCTTCACCCAGCCGCAACACATCGACAAAAAGATGGATTTCATCATGGCAAACCCACCCTTCAATATCAGCGATTGGTGGAGCGAATCCCTTTCCGAGGATCCACGTTGGGCATACGGCACGCCGCCGAAAGGCAACGCCAACTTCGCTTGGCTGCAACACATGATTTACCACCTCTCACCAAACGGCAAAATGGCATTATTGCTTGCCAACGGCTCCATGAGCAGCCAAACCAACAATGAAGGTGAAATCCGCAAAGCCATCATCAATGCCGACTTGGTGGAATGTATGGTTGCCCTGCCCGGCCAACTTTTCACCAACACCCAAATCCCCGCCTGTATTTGGTTCTTAAACCGCAACAAAAAGCGCAAAGGCGAAGTATTGTTTATCGATGCCCGCCAAATCGGCTACATGAAAGACCGCGTGTTGCGTGATTTCACCGCTGACGACATCGCAAAAATTGCCAATACTCTCCACGCTTGGCAACAATCAGACGGCTACGAAGACCAAGCCGCTTTCTGCAAATCCGCCACTTTAGAAGAGATTGCGGGCAACGACTTCGTCCTCACTCCGGGACGTTACGTCGGCACCGCAGAACAAGAAGACGACGGCGTGCCATTTGCCGAAAAAATGCAAAATCTGACCGCTCTTTTAAAGGAGCAATTTGCGAAAAGTGCGGAGTTGGAAGCGGAGATTAAGAAGAATTTAGGGGAATTGGGGTATGAGTGATATTGAATGGATTGAAACAACTGTTGGAGAGTATTGCCCATTTATTTATGGAAAAGCATTACCACAATCAAAACGTATCTCTGGAAATATTCCTGTTTACGGCTCAAATGGAATTGTAGATTTTCACAATTCAAGTTGTGTAAATACTGCAGGAGTAATTATCGGAAGAAAAGGCAGTGTAGGGGCTATCCATTTATCTGAAAAGCCTTTTTGGGTTATTGATACAGCTTTTTATATTGTGAATGATGACCTTGAAGAATTAAAGTTTACCTATTATCTATTAAAAACCTTGGGATTATCAGAAATGAATTCTGACTCTGCTGTTCCAGGCCTAAATAGGGAAAATGCACACTCATTAAAAATAAAAATACCAAAAGATAAATTTCATAGATGTGAAATTGGAAAAAGGCTTTCTATTTTTGACCAAAAAATCCAGCTCAACACCCAAATCAACCAAACCTTGGAACAAATCGCCCAAGCCCTGTTTAAAAGCTGGTTTGTCGATTTCGATCCCGTACGTGCCAAAGTCCAAGCGCTTTCAGACGGCCTTAGCCTTGAACAAGCAGAACTGGCAGCCATGCAGGCAATCAGCGGAAAAACACCCGAAGAATTGACCGCACTTTCACAAACACAGCCTGACCGCTACGCCGAATTAGCCGAAATCGCCAAAGCGTTTCCGTGTGAGATGGTGAAGGTTGATGGGGTTGAAGTGCCGAAGGGGTGGGAGGTTAAGCGAATTGATGAAATTGCAAATATAATCAAGGGAAAATCTTATAAAAGTAGCGAACTTGAAAAATCAAAAACTGCACTAGTCACTCTAAAATCTTTTAATCGCGGCGGTGGGTATCGATTAGATGGTTTAAAAGAATACACGGGTAAATATAAATCAGAGCAAGAAGTTTTTGCTGGAGAGCTTATTATTGCCTATACAGATGTAACACAAGCAGCGGATGTAATTGGTAAGCCAGCTATGGTAATGTCTGATTCTAACTATCAACATCTAGTTATTTCACTTGATGTTGGCGTTGTAAGACCATTCAATGATGTATACAAGCATTTTCTGTATTGTCTTGCAATGACAGATTCATTCCAAGCTCATACTAAATCATTTTGTACAGGTACAACAGTTTTACATCTTGGAAAAGATGCAGTGCCAAGTTTTGAGTTTATAAATCCAAGCAATGAATTATTACACGTATTTTACAAACAAACTTCATCTATTTTTGAAAAGATTAATCTTCATATTGAAGAAAATAAGAATCTTGAGAAAGTAAGAGATTTATTACTGCCTAGCTTGTTAAGCGGGAGGAGTTAAATGACTACGTTAAACGAAATCCAAAATAATCTAAATAGAATTAAAGAAACATTACTAGAAGCTGACGTAGAGTTCAGAATATATTGTCATCTATTGAAAATGAAAAGTAATTATAGAAGAATAAATTTCTATAATGAGCATATTACTTTTTTTCATTACCAACAAAATTCTCTTTTATATAGTTTCATAATGAAAATAATGAAACTTTGTGAACCTGCTGAAATGAGAGGTGGAAGAGATAAAAATGCAACATTTCTCTATTTAAATGAAGAACTTTTCTCTAATGCTACACAAGATGAGAAAAAAGAGATAGACAAAATTATAAAATACCTTAGAACCAAAACTAAAAAGTTAGACTTAACAAGAAATAAAGAAATTGCACACTTAGATAGAAAATCAAAGAGAAAAGACTTTTTCAATGAAAAGATTGTAGTAGTAAGACGGATCTTAAACAATCAGTTAAAATTATTGAATATTTACAATAGGATCTTACATCGAATTAGCTACCAAAAAATTCATTTTGAACCACGATTAGGAGAAGAGCTAAAAAAATCATTTAGTGTTTTATTTAAAGAATATAAACATTCTTTGAGTAAAACTAAAGAACAACATCAATTAGATAAGAAAATTAATTTAGCAATAGCTAAATCTAAATTTTCTGAGCATATTCAAATTGAAAATAAATTAAATGAATTAAAAGGTTAGGTTAGTTCATTTCTAATAAATCTCCCCTATCCCCTCTTTGCTAAAGAGGGGGACTATTTGGGAGGTTTGTTAGCTGCAAGCGGTCGGATTAACAGCAAATTACTCATGAAAAACACCTAAACTAAAACGACGCTCAATACCATTCCCCTCTTTCGTAAAGAGAGGTTAGGGGAGATTTAAAGCCAAACACGCTCAGGAATCTATAATGCTCAATAAAAACATCACCATAGACAAATCCGTCAAATCGCCTTAGTATTCGCCTTATATTTTAAGGCAAATAGAAGAGGTAATCGCTGTATGATGAATGAGAAATATATTTGGCAACAGAAAAATTGGACAACATGGAATTATGATTTAACCGCATTACTGCCCTTGCTCAATCAAGCGCACTATCAGCAAGGACGACTATTTGGTCGTTTATGGGATATTGGCTTTGAGGAATTGGCACAACTGGGTCTGCAATCGCTGACGCATAGCATCGTCAAAAGCAGTGAAATTGAAGGGGAATGGCTGAATCCTCAATCAGTGCGTTCTTCCCTTGCGCGTCGTCTTGGCGTTGAAATCGGCGGTTTGTTGCCGGTGGATCGCGCCGTTGAAGGCATCGTCGAAATGACCCTCGATGCCACGACCAATGTAGATACGCCCTTGACGTTAGAACGCTTATTTGCATGGCACGCTGCGCTTTTTCCGACCGGTTATAGCGGAATGTCGAAAATTAACGTTGCGGCATTGCGCGATGACAAACAGGGCGCAATGCAGGTGATTTCCGGCAACATGGGAAAGCAAAAAATCCATTTTGAAGCCCCACCGGCAGAAACACTAGACGTTGAAATGCAACGTTTTTTAACTTGGATTAATCGCGAAGAAAAAGGTGATCCCTTTATTAAAGTGGCGATTGCCCATTTGTGGTTTTTGACGTTACATCCTTTTGAAGATGGCAATGGACGTATTGCCCGTGCGATTGCGGATTTTTTACTGGCAAAAACAGAAAAAAACGCTCCGCGTTTTTATAGTCTTTCCGCACAAATTCAAAAAGTGCGGTCGGATTATTATGAGATTTTAGAAAACACACAAAAAGGCTTCACAAATATAACAACGTGGATTGCATGGTTCATTCAAAATATGATTGAGGCAATGCATGCTACCCAAGAGACCTTAGATCAGGTGTTAGCCAAACATCGTTATTGGCAAAAATGGCGAAAATTCGACTTAAACGAACGCCAACGCAAGGTATTAAATCGTTTATTGGATGATTTTGAAGGCAATTTAACCAATAAAAAATATGCCGCATTAACGAAAGTTTCGCGCGATACGGCACTGCGCGATCTCACGGATTTAGTTGCAAAAAATATTTTGCGTGCAAGTGGCGGCGGACGAAGCCTGTATTACGAAATCGTGCCGTAGAAAACTTGGAGGGTTAAAGTCCCCTTACAAGGGCTCATGAACCATAAGGCTGATTTCACTTCTGCCAAATCTCCCCTAACCCCTCTTTGCTAAAGAGGGTGATTTGAGCGAATGTTGATTGGCTGAATATGGTCGAATGAATAAATAATTTGGTGGGCTACAGTGCCCCTTACAAGGACTCATAAGCCACAAGGCTGATTTCACTTCTGCCAAATCTCCCCTATCCCCTCTTTGCTAAAGAGAGGGATTGAATCGAGGGTAATTTGAATTTTGGTTTACCACTTTAATATGCGATGAAAGATTGAAATTTTCTTAAATTAGCAATGAGCCAGTTGCCGGCAATTTACTCAAGGAATCCCCCTCTTTAGCAAAGAGGGGTTAGGGGAGATTTGGCAGTATCAATAAACGAAGAAATTAATCCATTAGCTCCCCAAAGACAGCAAATACACAAAAGGAACACATCATGCTCAACGAAAACGACATCGAACAACTCACTCTTCAACGCCTGCAATCCCTCGGTTGGGAATATCGCTACGGTAAAGACTTGCCTGTTCATGAAGGCGAGTTTGCCCGTGGCGATTTGAGCGGCGTAGTCTTTGTTGAGCAACTGCGTCAGGCGGTGCGTAAACTTAATCCGCAGCTGCCTGAAAGTGCGGTGGATTCTGTGGTCAAATCGGCGACGAAAAGTGATATTGGCGACTTGGTGGTGCGTAATCAGGCGTTTTATAAACTGTTGCGTGATGGCGTGCGGGTGGAATATCAGGTAAACGGCGAGCAAAAAATCGAGATGGCACGCTTGGTGGATTTTGAGCATGTGAAGAACAACCGCTTTGTTGCCGTCAATCAATTGGAAATCCGCAGCCGTAAAGGGGGCAAACGGATTCCCGATATTATCGGTTTTGTAAATGGTCTTCCCTTAGTGGTGTTTGAGCTGAAAAATCCGCTGCGTGAATCGGCGGATTTGTTGCAGGCGTTTAATCAGTTTGAAACCTATAAAGATGAGATTGCCGAGCTGTTTGTTTACAACCAAGCCTTGATTATTTCAGACGGCATTGCCACCCGTTTGGGTTCGCTTTCAGCAGATTTCCAACGCTTTACACCGTGGAAAGTGGTGGATGAAAAAAATCAAAGCGCGCGGTTATATTTTGACGATGAATTGCAAAGCCTGCTCAATGGCTTGATGAAGCCTGAGGATTTATTGGACTATATCCGCTATTTCGTCTTATTTGAGCGGGATTCCAATGGTAAAACCATTAAAAAAATCGCGGCATACCATCAATATTACGGCGTGAATGAGGCGGTGGCTTCCACCATTCGAGCAACTTCAGAAAAAGGCGACCGCCGCATTGGCGTGATGTGGCATACGCAGGGTTCGGGTAAGTCGATTTCTATGTTGTTTTATGCTGGCAAACTGCTTGCGCAGCCTGAATTGAAAAATCCCACCATTGTGGTGGTCACCGACCGCAACGATTTGGACGGTCAGCTCTTCCAAACCTTTTCTTCAGGCAAAGATTTAATCAAGCAAACACCGCAACAAGTGGAAGATCGCGATCAACTGCGCCAACTGCTCGCGCAAAATGAAGTAGGCGGTGTGTTTTTTACCACGATTCAGAAATTCGCCTTAAATGAGGAAGAAAGCCGCTTCCCTGTTTTAAATGAGCGCAGCAATATTATTGTAATTAGCGATGAGGCACACCGCAGCCAATATGGTTTTACGCAAAAATTGCATAACGGCAAATTTCAAGCAGGCTACGCCCGTCATTTGCGTGATGCGCTGCCAAATGCTTCGTTTATCGGTTTTACCGGTACGCCAATCAGCCTAGAAGATAAGGACACGCAAGATGTGTTCGGGCGCTATGTGTCGATTTATGATTTACAAGATGCGGTGGAAGATGGCGCAACTGTGCCGATTGTGTATGAAGCACGCCAAATCCGCTTAAACGAAAAAGAACACGATGAGCTATTCAAAGAAATTGATGATTTGCTGGAAGAGGAGCAATCCCCTGTCCTGCGTTTACAAGAAAAGTTACTGGGTTCGCAAGCCCGCCTTGCCGATTTAGCCGCGGATTTTGTGCAGCATTTTGCCAAACGCAATGAAGTCGTCGACAGCAAAGCGATGATGGTGGTTTCCAGCCGTCAAATTTGCGTGGACTTATACAATGAAATCATCAAACTGCGCCCTGAATGGCATTCGGACAATATCAACGAAGGGACGATTAAAATTGTGATGACAGGTTCTGCTTCCGATGCGCCGGAAATGCAGAAACACGTTTACAGTAAACAGGAAAAACAAACGCTGGAACGCCGCTTTAAAGATCCGAACGATCCGCTGAAAGTGGTGATTGTACGCGATATGTGGCTGACGGGCTTTGATGCGCCTTGCTGTAATACGATGTATATCGACAAGCCGATGCAGGGGCACAACCTGATGCAGGCGATTGCCCGAGTAAACCGTGTATTCCGCAATAAAAGCCGAGAAAACGGTGGCTTGATTGTGGATTATGTAGGCATTGCTGACGAGCTCAAAAAAGCCACCCGGCAATACACCAATTCGCAAGGCAAGGGCAAGCTGACCGATAGCGTGATTGATGTATTCTTTAAAATGAAAGAGCATTTAGAGTTCGTCCGTAGCCTGTTTGCAACGCCGGTTGAAGAAAAAACTTTTGATGTTCAAGCCGCCTTAGAGAAGGACGAGCCACATGAATTACTGATGGCGATTCGTTTTGCCGCCAACCATATTTTAAGTCTCGATCAATTGCCTTTTGATGGCAAAGCGCACGAGCAACATTGGTTTAATAAAAAAGAAGCCGAGCCACGCAAAAAAGCCTTTTTGAAAGCAGCGGGATTAGTGAAAAAAGGCTATATGCTGTGTGGTGCCTTAGCGGAAGTTGAGCCATACAACCAAGAAATCGCCTTTTATGATGCCGTACGCGCTATTCTCACTAAGCGTGAACAAAACGGTTCAGGCACAAATGAAAGACAGATTTTATTGAAAAAATTGGTCAATCAAGCCGTCTATTCCGAAGGTGTGATTGATTTATTTGATCTGCTGGAAAAACCGCAGCCACAAATCAGCCTGCTTTCCGAAGAGTTTTTACAAACCATCAAAAACAGCCCAACAAAGAACTTATGGGTCAGCGCAATGGAGCGGTATTTGGCAAGCGAAATCAAAGCCAAATCAGGCGCAAACCTCACCTTGCAAAAAGACTTTGAACAGCGTTTAAAAGAAGCTTTAAACCAATATCACAACCACAATTTAAGCGTCGTCGAAATTTTGGATGAACTCTTCAAAATGAGCCAAGATTTTCAAGCACGCCTAGCTTTAGGTGAAAAGTTAGGCTTGAAAAAAGAAGAACTCGCCTTCTACGAAGCACTTGCACGAAACCAAAGCGCTCGGGAACTGATGGGCGATGAAGTGCTTTCCAAACTAGCCAAAGAAATTACTGATACATTAAAACGCTCAGTTACAATTGACTGGCAATACAAAGAAGGCGTTCGTGCCAGAATGCGCATTCTTGTGAAACGCGCCTTGCAACGCTACAAATATCCACCGGATAAACAAGAAGAAGCCGTGAGCTATGTGATTAAGCAAGCGGAAGAAATTGCAGAAGAATTAGCCCAGTAAGGGTCTATACTTCACAAGCCACTCAAGGGGCTTGTGAAAACCGGTAACCGTGTTTATTTTCATATTACTATTTTAGTGAATCGTAGCGTGCAACTTGTTGCACGAAATCATGAATGCCCGA
>ERZ773077.1987-NODE-1987-length-13533-cov-22.692388_pt1 | contig 13533 bp, 13 predicted proteins | sample MGYA00580612_ERZ773077 | MGnify/ENA primary metagenome ERZ773077 (study PRJEB29015, sample SAMEA2737971) | human oral metagenome | biome: human oral; feature: human-associated habitat; material: dental | place: China | collected 2021 ...
TCGGCCGCACATTCATTATGCCGGGGCAAGCGCAGCGAGTGAGTTCTGTTCGTCGCAAATTGAATACCATTGCCTCTGAGTTTAAAGGTAAAAACGTGTTATTGGTGGATGACTCTATCGTGCGTGGAACTACTTCCGAACAAATCGTGGAGATGGCTCGCGCTGCCGGTGCGAAAAAAGTGTATTTTGCTTCCGCCGCACCGGAAATTCGCTATCCGAACGTCTATGGTATCGATATGCCAACGCGTAGCGAATTAATCGCCTATGAACGTAATACTGACGAAATCGCCAAACTGATTGGTGTGGATAAATTAGTGTTCCAAGACTTAGCGGATTTAACCGGTTCCGTACAACAAGAAAATCCGGCTATTCAAGCATTTGATTGCTCGGTGTTTACCGGCTGTTATGTTACCGGCGATATTACAGAAGCTTATCTGGATAACATCGCAGAACAACGCAACGATGCGGCAAAGAAAAAACGCGAAAAGGATTCCTCGAATCTTGAAATGCACAATGAGAGATAAAGAGGAAGTAGTTTAGATAAACTTGTCCAAGTTAGACGATACAAAAAACGCAGCGTTAAATCTGCGTTTTTTTGTATTGGGTGATGAGAATCATACTTTTTCGGAGGGAACTTCACAGAAAAAGCGATGTAATACATTGATCATCTCGACAACTTTCGGATCTTTAATGTAATACACGCGCTCCCGATGTTGGACCTCGCTTGCCACTAGTCCGGCTTTGCGCAAAAGGGCTAATTGGTTCGACATGGCTGCTTGCGGCATATTCAATTTGACGGTTAACTCGGTGACGTTATAGCGTTGTTCGTGTAAACAACACAAAATCGCCAAGCGATTCGGATTGGCTAACAATTTTAAAAAGGTACTGGCTTCGTGACTTTTTTCGAAAATATCTTTCATCAGATCCTATTTCAGTATTTACACATTGTGGGAATGAGAGCGATCATTTTACACGTCCTATCCGCTGAAACCAATAACTGATCCGTTTTTTTAGCAATCCCACGCACTAATTGGTTAGCGTCGGTTCCATGGCATGAGAGAGAGAAGTTTTGCCATACCACAAAAACCGCTTATTCCGGCAAAGGTGAGACCGGCACCGACAAATGCGGGTAGCCAATAAAAATAAGGCGAAATCCACCATCCCAATAATGAGCCCAGTAAAATTAAGCTTCCTGCCACGATTTGGACTTGGCGCATAATCTCAATGGGTTGTGACGGATTAAATCGCGTAGCAAGCCCGGCGTTTTTCCAGCCGGTTATCCCATCTTGAAGCAGATAAGCCTCGCAATGATTTTCTTGTGCCAACTGTTTCAAAAAGTCAGCTTGGCCGGCGGTTCTTGCCCCGGATTTACAGTGAAAAATAAGGCAACTTCCTTGTTTTAAGGTTTTGCTCAATCCTTGATGTTGTAATTCGGTCAGCGGTTGTAGAATTGAACCGTCGATATGTTCGCGGTGATATTCTTCCGGTTGACGAATATCGATTAATATGGCACCAGCAGCTAATTTGTCTTTTGCTTCCATGGCGGAAATGATGGAAATCGTCATAGTATGTGTTTTTCTCAGAATCAATAAACAAGCGGCATCATTACCGAGAGGAAATGATGCCTTAATGTGTTATTTTTTTAATGGGCAGGTGTTAATGCCAAGTAATGAATAAAGACCACAGCGTGAGAAGAGTCCGGTCAATAACGGCACAACACCAATCCATCCCCACCAACCGATGACGTTCGTTAACGTGAGTGCGATAAGAGCGACTCCTAACAGGATGCGAATGACTTTATCTATACCACCAACGTTTTTGTTCATATTTGTCTCCTTAGTTTACAGTAATAATTAACAAAGATTTAACATATAAAAATTATATTATATGATGTAAATAATTGTCAAAATTTTTTTACGCATTGAGCTTATTTTTTATAACAACAAATGAGGATCGGCATGAGAAAGCTTCATTTGTCATATTAAAACAATAAAAAAACAGACCGCACTTTGATTGCTTAGTCAAGTGCGGTCTGTTTTTGGGGTATTTTTACATTAAAGAGAAAACACAAGGCCATCTAAATTTAACGTTTTTTTCTCTCTTTCCAATTTATCTTCAGCAGATCCGATCATCAAGAAACCGATGATTTTATCTGCAGTATCGCATTGGAATGCTTGGCGTAAGTCGCTCCCGTCCAGCCAAGGGCCGCTAACCCAAACGTTTTTAAAGCCTAAAGCGTTTGCCGCTAATTGAATGGCATAGGTCGCGCAACCTGCGCAAAGCAGTTGTTCCCATTCCGGCACTTTTTTAATATTCGGATCGATTTTGGCAACAACACCAATGATCATCGGGGCGCGGGTCGCTAGGTTTTCGGCTTTTTTCAAGCGTTCTTCACCCAAATTCAACTCATGCACCGCACTTTTTAGCAAGTCGCTGAAAGTGGTCATTTTTTCTTCTTCGATAACAACAAAACGGTAGGGGCGTAATTTGCCGTGATCCGGCGCGTGTAACGCCGCTTGGAAAATTTGCGCTAATTGGTCTTTATTGGGCGCAGGTGCACTGAGTTTTTTCTCGGAGTAGCGTTCGGTAAGTAATTTTAATGCATCCATGATGATCCTTTATTTATCAAGTAAAAGTGCGGTGGATTATAGCACAGTTTATTTCCTCCGCTTGTTTATTGTGCAAGCGGTTTGTGGTATTTTAAGCATCCTTTTGGATCGCTTTTTGAGGTGGTATGAACGTCATTTTATCTTGTATTAAGTTCGCTTGGCGAATATTAAATTTTATTCGTGATTTGGTCATGAATTTGGTGTTTCTTGTTTTCGTTTTGGTGCTTTTATCTGTTGCAACCTTGATGATTGGCACAGATAAGTCGGAAAAAACTGTGCTAAGAGGTGATCAAGGGGCTTTATTGCTCAATTTAGATGGCTATTTGGCCGATAATCGCGATGAGAAAAACGATTTCAAAACCCTTTTAAAAGAGCTGGATGGGCAGAATATTCCGCAACAATATTCTACTTTTGATCTGGTATATGCGATTGATTCTGCCGCACAAGACGACAATATTCGTGGTTTAGTGTTGGATTTAAACTTTTTCCAAGGCGGTGATTTGCCGGCGCTTGAATATGTGGGCGAGGCGATTGAAAATTTCAAAGAAAGCGGCAAACAGGTGATTGCTTATGCGGATAACTATAATCAAGCGCAATATTTCCTTGCCAGTTATGCCGATGAAATTTATATGAACCCGACAGGTTCCGTGTCTATTGATGGTTTGGCACAGGAAACGCTGTATTTTAAAGATATGCTCGATAAACTCGAAGTGAACCCGCACGTCTTTCGCGTCGGCACTTACAAATCGGCAGTTGAACCGTATTTACGCAATGAGATGTCCGATGAAGCCAAGGCGAATTTACAACGTTGGTTAAATACCATGTGGAATCATTATAAGCAACGTGTGGCAGAGAATCGTGATATTCAGCAAAGTGCCGTTGCACCGGATGAGCATACGTTTTTAACCGAATTGAAAGCGTTAAAAGGTGATACTGCGGCCTATGTGAAGCAACGCAAGCTCGTAACCGGCGCAATAGATCGTTTAAATTTAGATAAAAAACTGACCGCACTTTTCGGTGAAGATAAGGATCATCAACCGAAAATGGTGGATTACGAGAGATATTTAGCCTCTTTGCCGGATCGTATGCATGGGGAAACCGACAACCAGATTGCGGTAGTGAATGTAGAAGGCGCGATTATTGATGGCGACAGCGACGAAGAAAATGTGGGTGGCGATACGGTTGCCAAATTGTTACGCCAAGCTTATGACGATGACAAAGTGAAAGGCGTGGTGTTGCGTGTCAATAGCCCGGGTGGCAGTGCGTTTGCTTCAGAGATCATTCGTCAAGAAGTGGCGCATTTACAAAATGCCGGCAAACCTGTGGTGGTTTCCATGGGCGGTATGGCGGCTTCAGGTGGCTATTGGATTTCCTCTACAGCCGATTATATTGTCGCCGATAAAAATACGATTACCGGCTCAATCGGCATTTTTGCCATGTTGCCGACCTTTGAGAACACCATTAAAAAAATGGGGATTACCGCAGATGGCGTGAAAACCTCTGATTTAAGGTTCAGTTCATTATTTTCACCTTTATCGCCAACCTTAAATGATGTTATTCAGTTGGAAATTGAACATGGCTACGATCAATTTTTAACGAAAGTCAGTGAGGGTCGCCATTTAACCAAGGCGCAAGTGGATAATATTGCGCAAGGTCAGGTTTGGCTAGGCTCTGAAGCGCTTGAACATAAATTGGTAGATGAGCTTGGGACATTAGATACGGCCATCGGTAAGACGATTGAATTAGTGAATGAAAAACGGGCAGAAAAAGATAAACTCGATGAAGCCTCATTCTCAGTGGAATGGATTGTGGATGAAGACAGCTCATTATTGAAAAAAATGTTACGTGACTTCAAAGGCGATGCGAAAACTTGGGCGCAAGGTTTCGTGCTTGAAAGCGTTGGGTTACCGAAAGCGTTCACACAATTAACCAAACCGCTTGGCACATTAACTCGCTTTAACGATCCAAAAGGGCAATATTTGTATTGCTTGACGTGTGGTTCAGTGAAGTAAAGTGCGGTCAATTTTTCAATCATTTTAAATCGGCGTGATATAGGGTTTCTGTAAAACAAACCGTTATCCCGCCTTATTTGAAACTGGTATAATGCCTCGCTATTTACTCGGAGAGTGAAGAATATGAGTCAATTTTTTTATATTCATCCCGAAAATCCGCAAGCCCGATTGATTAATCAGGCAGTTGAAATTCTGCGTAACGGTGGCGTCATTGTGTATCCGACCGATTCCGGTTACGCCTTGGGATGTATGATCGGCGATAAGCACGCCATGGATCGTATCGTGCAAATTCGCCAGTTGCCGGAAGGGCACAATTTTACGTTGGTATGTAGTGATTTGTCAGAATTGTCCAATTATTCGTTGGTGACCAATTCTGCCTATCGTTTAATTAAAAATAACACGCCCGGTCGTTATACGTTTATTTTAACGGCGACGAAAGAATTGCCACGTCGTTTAATGACATCGAAACGTAAAACCATCGGCATTCGTGTACCGGATAATCAAATTGCCTTGGATTTATTGAAAGCCTTAGGCGAACCGATTTTGTCTTGTTCTTTGATGTTGCCGAATGAAGAACATATCACGCAATCGGATCCGGAAGAAATCCGTGATCGTTTGGAACGTCAGGTGGATTTAATTATTCACGGTGGTTATTTAGGGCAAGAACCGACAACAGTGGTGGATTTAACCGATGATACGCCGGTGATTTTACGCGAAGGCAGCGGCGCCATTACACCATTTATTTAATCGACAACAGACGCTTGGGAAAGCGACAACGAGGATTTATGAAAGCCACAACACAAAAACGCACGTCAAATCGACCGCACTTTTCCGCCAATAATAAAGAAAAAACGGTGGGAGCCAAACCCCGTCAATCTGCGCTGAAATCTGTCAATAAATCCATGGCAGCAGAGGGCGAAAAATTACAAAAAGTCTTAGCCCGTGCCGGACAAGGTTCCCGCCGTGAAATCGAAGCCATCATTGCAGAAAATCGCGTGAGCGTGGACGGCAAAATCGCCACCTTAGGCGATCGCATTAACGTGCATTCCGGTGTAAAAGTGAGAATTGACGGCAACTTGATCAATCTTACCCAAGCACAAAAAGAAGTGTGTCGGGTGTTAATGTATTACAAACCGGAAGGGGAGCTTTGCACTCGCCATGATCCGGAAGGGCGCGCAACGGTGTTTGATCGCTTGCCTCGTTTAAACGGTGCACGTTGGATTGCGGTCGGGCGTTTGGATATTAACACGTCAGGCTTGCTGTTATTTACGACTGATGGCGAACTGGCGAATCGCTTAATGCATCCAAGCCGTGAAGTGGAACGGGAATATTCTGTGCGTGTTTTCGGGCAAGTGGATGAAGCGATGTTAGCTCGCTTAAAGAAAGGCGTACAATTAGAAGATGGCCCGGCAAATTTTAAAGACATTAAATTTGTGGGTGGCGTGGGGATGAACCAGTGGTTTGATGTGACGTTGATGGAAGGGCGCAACCGTGAAGTTCGTCGTTTGTGGGAATCTCAAGGCATTCAAGTCAGCCGCTTGATTCGCATTCGTTATGGCAATATTAAATTAATGAAAACCTTGCCGCGTGGCGGTTGGCAGGAAATGGCATTAGATGAAGTGAATTATTTGCGCGATTTAGTGGGGCTACCACCGGAAACGGAAACGGAAACGAAATTAGACGCGAATAAACAACGCCGTAAACCAAAAGCCGGACAGATTCGTAAAGCGGTCAAACGCTATTCGGAACTCAGTAAGCGTTACAAAAAATAGCCGTATTATTAACAAGAGGAATCCATGAAATTTCAGCAACTTCGCTATGTGGTTGAGATTGTGAATCAAAATTTTAATGTGACGGAAGCGGCAAATGCCCTGTTTACTTCACAGCCGGGGATCAGTAAGCAAGTTCGCTTATTAGAAAGCGAGCTTGGATTGGAAATTTTTGAGCGTAACGGCAAACATATTAAAGGCTTAACGCCTCCGGGAAAGCGCATTGTCGCCATTTCTCGAGAATTAATGATGAAAATGCAAGGCATTCGTTCAATTGCCGATGAATATACGAAGCCGGATCATGGGATGTTACGCATCGCCACAACGAATACGCAAGCACGTTATATGTTGCCATCGGTGGTTGAGCGTTTTTCTAAGCGTTACCCGAATGTGAGCCTGCATATTCACCAAGGTTCGCCTTCACAAATTTACGATGCGCTATTATCAGATGAAGTGGATTTGGCGATCACCACCGAAGCGCAGTATTTATTTGATGGGGTAGTCTTATTGCCTTGTTATTTATGGAATCGTTCTGTGATCATAAGGCCTGATCATCCCTTAGCGAAATGTGAACAGCTGACCATTGAAGAATTAGGCAAATACCCACTGGTAACCTATACGTTCGGTTTCACCGGCGTATCAGATTTAGATTATGCGTTTAATGGTGCTGGGATTTTGCCAAATATCGTCTTTACGGCAACGGATGCCGATATTATTAAAACCTATGTACGCATGGGATTGGGCGTAGGTATCATGGCATCCATGGCGCATACTGCAGCAGATACGGATCTCATTGCCATTAAAGCGGATCATCTCTTCCGCCCAAGCATGACCCAAATCGCTTTTAAGAACAGTGCGTTCTTACGTAATTATATGTATGATTTTATTACTTATTTTTCACCGCACTTAACCCGTGAAAACGTAGAAAAAGCAGAACGTCTGCACGATAATAATGCGGTAAAAAAACTTTTTGATAACGTCACATTAGATGTTTTATAACGTTTATTTAACTCACATTGATATAGGAAAAAACATGTCAAATTTACAACAAATCATTGAAAATGCGTTTGAAAAACGCGCAGAAATTACACCGAAAACCGTTGATGCACAAACCCGTGCCGCCATTGAAGAAGTGATCGAAGGCTTAGATTGTGGCAAATACCGTGTCGCCGAAAAAATTAATGGCGAATGGGTCACTCACCAATGGTTGAAGAAAGCGGTGTTGCTCTCTTTCCGTATCAATGACAATCACATTATTGATGGCGCAGAAACCAAATACTACGACAAAGTCGCCTTAAAATTTGCCGATTACACAGAAGAACGTTTTCAACAAGAAGGCTTCCGTGTCGTACCTTCTGCTACCGTTCGTAAAGGGGCATACATTGCTAAAAACACAGTGTTAATGCCATCTTATGTGAATATCGGGGCGTATGTGGGCGAAGGAACGATGGTGGATACTTGGGCAACAGTCGGCTCTTGCGCACAAATCGGTAAAAACGTGCACTTATCCGGTGGCGTAGGGATCGGTGGCGTGTTAGAACCCTTACAAGCCAATCCAACCATTATCGGCGATAACTGTTTTATCGGTGCACGTTCTGAAGTGGTAGAAGGGGTGATCGTTGAAGACGGTTGTGTGATTTCCATGGGTGTCTTTATCGGCCAATCTACCAAAATTTACGATCGCGAAACCGGTGAAATTCACTATGGTCGCGTGCCGGCAGGTTCCGTTGTAGTGTCCGGTAGCCTACCGTCAAAATGTGGTAAATACAGCCTTTACTGTGCTGTTATCGTGAAAAAAGTCGATGCCAAGACTTTAGGCAAAGTCGGTATTAATGAATTATTGCGTTCTATTGAAGAATAGTTAAAACATAATAAAAAAAAGACCGCACTTATACCATCAAGTGCGGTCGTTTATTTAAACGTTTTTAAATAATACTATAAGTGCGTAACGTGCAACTTGTTGCACGAAGAAACCACATACAGAACGTTATTTACCCCTTTCGGGTTTCACAATTTCGTGCTTAGCGTGCATCTTGATGCACGACCAAACCACGTACGGAACGTTATTTAACCCTTTCGGGTATTCACGATTTCGTGCAACAAGTTGCACGCTACGATTCAATTAAAACACAGTAAAAAAATACCGCACTTTGGCAATCAAAGTGCGGTATTTTTCATTGAAATTTTAATTTAGCTAAATATCGCAGAAATAGACTCTTCGTTGCTAATGCGGCGAATAGCTTCTGTCAGCATGGAAGAAAGTGTTAATACACAAACTACCCAGAACATCTTAAAATTCATTAAATATCAATATCTTAACTTCTTATCCTTATCCCTATCTTTAGTACAAATTTTAAACGGTCGCGAGGGAGTATACTCCCTCTTGTTCTCTCTTTACAGAGAGAACAAAACACCTTGGAGAAGAAATTTTTTCTCCAAAGTGCCTATATCTGGGATACTAAAGTTTATGTATTCGTTAGAGGTAGGAAATAGTTGGTCGTAAGCCACAAAATATATTGTAGCTTGTGAAGTTTATTTTTAACTTAGGAGGATATTCTCATGAATAAACAATATACGTGTAGAAACTTTTTGGAAAAACTAATGAGAGGTAAATCCTATGAAAAGAAAGGAGAAAAATCGTTCTACACGTAAAGTAGAAAAATCAAAAACTGCATTTTCTAAAGAAAATGGTTCATTCGTTCTAGGTGGCTTTAATGGTTTCTTCTTTTACAACAGAAAAGGAAAATCATTCCCTCTAGTTCTTTATTGTGTCATTAAATATGCAGTCGGTTTTATAGGTTTTATTGGTGCAGCGAAAATTCTAGATTTATATCAGGTTTTCAGCTTATGCCCAATATAGCAAGAGAACCTAAGGAGTAAATAATCATATATTGCAATTATTTTAATTTTATCAAAAATACAAAACGATCCTTGAGCCTGTATTTAGACACCTTGTCTAACTATTTAAGCCTGCGTTTTGTATCTAACGAAGCTGAAATTACTCACACTTAGACTAATTCTTTAACAAATTAGGAATGGTCTTAGCGACCGTAATTTCAGCTTTTTTTACACTTAAATATCTTTATTAAATTAATCCAACATTACGCAGGCAACCTAAATGAACAAAATCTTTAAAACTAAATACAATTATCTCACTAAAAATTCTGTCGTGACATCAGAATTAGCGAAAAACAGAGGTAAATCTGGTTTGGTGAAAACCGCCTTAGTGATTGCTGCTTTGTCAGCTTCTCACTTTTCAACGGCAGCTCCGATATATCATAATGAATTTACTCGTGAATTACAACAGAATGCAGATGGTTCAGTAATTTATTTTGATCGTGGCGATAGAGGTGGTTATTATTATTTTGATAAATTAGATATGACATCAGCTAGTCCTAATGGTATAGCTTTGGCGTTAAATTTAGATTCTATTGGGTATCCCGCTGTTAGCAACGATTCTTCTGCTCGCTTTAATTTGCAATTAATGGTTGGTAAAGATTCCTTTATACATAAGAGCCCACGCCAGAGGGACATTTTTATTCTTTTAGGTGAAAGAAATTCAATTAAAGCAAGTGGTGAAAATGGTATAGCTATTAAAGTACAGAACGAATTTAGAAAAGATAGACACGATCCAGCATTTTTAGCATTATCTGATGAAGATAAAGCCAATAAAATAAAAGATATTTATGAAAATCTTTATACTAAAATTATCATAGAGAATCGCGGTCATATTTCATCGGAAAAAGGGAATGTTATTGATTTTTCAGCATTTAATCGTAAGGATTTATTTGGGAAAGCGGTTAAAAAACTTGAACTTGCTTTGGGCCCATCTCCTGTGGGCACAATTGTAGCTAATTACGGTGTCATTTCAGCCCCGGAAAATAAAGCAGCATTTATTGGCTCGGATTATCGAGATAATCTTGAGTTATATAAAGGTAGTAAAATTGAAGGAAATATTTACTTAGGTAAAGGTGATGACTACATTCATTTATGGGGCGCTGATATAGCTAAACTCAAAGTATTAGATGGCTCTTATAAAAATAATCCTGATGCTTTAGATAATGCGGAGAATAATTATCTTGAACTTAGGCAAGAATTAACGGGAAGCAGTGAAAGCGTAGGCACATACGAAGATAAAGCAATTCGTAATTTTGGAAGCATTAAAATTTTTAACGGCGGTATTTTAAATTTAACCGGAAATATGACAAGTAATTCTGGTAAGGTTGGTTATATTTCGATTTTTAAAGATGCAGAGTTAAATATTGCCCCTAAAAATACCCCTTCAAATATTCGACTTGATTACGATATTTTTAATAATGAAGGCATAATTGATTTATCTAAAAATAATCTTCCAAATGATACTTTAACAATTAGTGGTGATTATGGTAAATTTGATGGTAAGGAAAACAGTGGCGAACTTCGCGTTAACACCTTCTGGCATAACCCCGATATCCAACAAACTGATAAACTGATTATTGAAGGCAATCACGAAGGTACCACCACCGTTAAAGCCTACTACCAAGGCAACGAGAGCATTTTCGGTGATGTTACCCGTTCGGATGTAGAGAAAAACGGTGGTTTATTAACCCCTGTGGTGGAAATTAAAGGCGAAGAAAAGGGTAAATTTGAAGGCACCGCCCCAACTACAAACGCAGGCGAAGCCCAATTAGTGCAACATGGCAATAAGTATTATTGGACGTTAACGGCATTAGAACAACCTGCACCGCAACCTGAACCTGTGCAACCAGTGCCGCAACCTGAGCCTGTACAACCAGCACCGCAGCCAGAACCAGTGCAGCCTGCACCACAACCAGAGCCTATGCAACCTGCACCACAACCAGAACCTGTACAACCAGTGCCGCAACCAGAACCTGTGCAACCAGCACCGCAGCCAGAACCAGTGCAACCAGCACCTGTACAACCTGCACCTGTACAACCTGCACCTGTACAACCTGCACCACAACCTGAACCTGTGCAACCTGCACCACAACCAGAGCCTGTGCAACCAGCACCGCAACCTGAACCTGAGCAGCCTGTTCCACAACTAGAACCTGTACAACCAGCACCACAACCAGAGCCTATGCAACCTGCACCTGTACAACCTGCACCTGTACAACCTGAACCTGTGCAGCCTGCACCGCAACCAGCGGTGCCAGCCAACAACGGTCCGATGATTTATGCGGAACAGATTGCCGGCTATGTACAAACTCAACGCATTGCTAGGGAGGCGTTATTGCAAGAAAACGGTAAATTGCAAACCCGAATGGGCAGCTTGCAAGCACCGTTAACACCGCAAACTTGGGCACGCGTAGGCGGTGGCTATACCCAAGAACAGGGCAAAGATCGTTTAGCTTATAAATCGAAAGCGAAATTTGTGCAAATTGGCTCAGATTTATTCGTGAACAGCAATGAAAATGGCGTTCGCCGTGGCGGTGTGATGGCATCGTTCAACCGTGCGGATAACAAATTCTACGACAAATATCACGCCCAAAATGGCTATATTGTGGCGGATAAATTGGTGGGCAAAGGCAAGTTAGAAACCGCAACACTGGGCTTATATTCCACTTGGTATGGCAATAACGGCTTGTATTTAGATACCACCGCAAATGTGGGCTGGATTGGGGCGAAATATACAGCACAAAACGGCAACAAAGCAAAAAATCACGGCTTCAGCTTTATGGCAAATACCGAAGTGGGTAAGGAAATTGCGATTTCTACTGATGGCAGATGGAATTTTGTACCACAAGCACAACTCACCTTGCTTAAGACCAAAATGGGCGGATTTAATGACGGCATTCGTGATATGAAATCTACCCATCAAACCGTATTACGCGGACGTGTTGGGGCAGGTGTGAGCTTTAATGCCGAAAAAGGCAAAAACGCCAATAGCTTCTTTGCTTCACTGAATTTGGTGCACGATTTTATGGGCGCAAAAACCGAATTAGAGGTAGGTCGTGACCGTATTACCGAGCGTTATGCCCCAACCTTCGGTGAAGTGAGCATCGGCGGCGTTTTACCATTGGGTAAACAGTTATCGGCGCAGGCAAATCTGAATTACACTCGTGCACTAAGCAAAACCAACACCTTGTTTAGCGGCAGCGGTAAGGAAGCTTATCAAGGATATGTTGGTTTGAAATATATTTGGTAATTGTCGTCGGCATATACTCCCAGACAGCGCGCGTCTCCTGACGCGTGCTTGTATCTATCTAAAAATAAACAAACTGAAGTTGTTCATGAAAATAGTGAAGATTTGAATCAAACTAAATTGATGTTTTTGGCACGCGTTAGGAAACGCGCGCCATCGTGCATTCACAATTTCGTGCAACAAGTTGCACGCTACGATTCAATTAAAACACAGTAAAAAAAGACCGCACTTATATCATCAAGTGCGGTCATTTATTCAAAGGTTTTTAATAACACTATAGGCTTTTCGGTAAACGAATTTTTTGACCCGGAAAGATTTTATCTGCGTCTTTAATTACTTCTTTATTTGCCGTTACGATGGCAGTATATTTGTTGCCGTCGCCGTAATGTTTTTCAGCAATTTTCCAAAGGGTATCGCCTTTTTGGATAACATAAAATTCATCATCGCCGGCAAGGGTTTCACCGTTTTTCACGGTCACGTCATCAATATTGACGTTACTGATACCGATGATGTTACCCGCCATTAATACCGCTTTTTCTAACGCATCGGCAGAGCTTGCCACGCCCGAAATTTTCGCTACGCCGTTTTCGACTTTCACCGCCACATCCGCAACACCCGGGTTGTCTTCGTTAATGTGTTGGGTTACTGCGGCGGAAGCCTCTTCTTCTTTGCTAAAAATTTTTTTGCCAATATCGCCGACAAAATCAAATAATCCCATTTTCATCTCCTTATTGATTAATTGAGGGAGCCACAACATACCCAATTCAGCCATATAAGTCTAGGAATAAAATGTTAGGCGGAAAAAAGGGTTCTAGATTAGAATAGCGCGGATTTAACTTAAAGATAGGAAAGCTTATGCGTTGGCAAGGTCGTAGAGAAAGTTCAAATGTGGAGGATAGACGCTCCTCGGGCGATGGTTTCGGTGGCGGAAAACCGACCGGTATTTTGGGGCTGATCATTATTTTGGTCGGCGCTTATTATGGCGTGGATTTATCAGG
>ERZ773077.1989-NODE-1989-length-13528-cov-15.016255_pt1 | contig 13528 bp, 9 predicted proteins | sample MGYA00580612_ERZ773077 | MGnify/ENA primary metagenome ERZ773077 (study PRJEB29015, sample SAMEA2737971) | human oral metagenome | biome: human oral; feature: human-associated habitat; material: dental | place: China | collected 2021 ...
GGTTCCCGGGGAAACCCCGGTCAGGGTCAACAACGCCTCTGCCGGGGCGTAACCGCCGCTGATGAGCAGCGAGTCGCAGCTGCTGGTGTTTCACCAACCCTGCACCAAGTGTGCGGACACTGATGAGGATTCAACCGCTTAGCAGCGGTTGGGTCAAGTCGCGGACATCGGCGGGTGGCATCATGTCGAGGCTCGTGGGCAGGAGGGACTCCCCGGAGGTTCTGCATGTGATCAGCCCCATCGTTAACTTCAGTTAGTCAGTGATGTGGTCGAGTGGTTTCCTGCCGGGCCGGCTCCTCGAGCTGGATGAAATCTGCCCGTCAGCTCGTGGAAACCTCGAACGTGTGGCCTTATGGAATGCGGGATTGACAAGGGTTTTGATGTTCGGATCCTGTTGGTTAACATCCCGCGAGAGTGGTGTGCTCAGATGCTCGTATGGACTGTGCGGATGCCTTTCCCGGGATCATCCGGGATAAATCAAATCTTCAAGGAAAATTGTTCGCAGGACGCGCCCTGAGCGGTGAAGCCGGTAGTCAGAGGGAATTGGATGTGGTTGGGAAGGGAACTTGAGGAAAATCTGCCGCCCGACACGTAGAGGCTTATTTACAGGTGGCGTGTCGACCAGCAAAACCCCTAGTCGGGGGGCAGTTGAGGGTGGCTGTGAATAAACCTCCTGGTGACAGTCCGGGGTCGACCTGCTACGCTGCCCACTAATTCGATAAGAAGAAAAGGGCATGAGTATGGAACAAGGAAATGGTTTACTGACCCACGATGAACTTCGCCAATGGGGGTACGGTTGTTATTATGATTTCTCTCACGGGGGAGAGGAAACATTAGATGCGCTGAGTCGGCTGAACACCTTCCGAAAGGGCCTTGATGTTTTGGCCTTCCCTTCTGACTATTTTCCATTAAGAATCCTCAGTAAATTGGAAACGATCAAGTCGAAGTGGATGGCGGATGATGGTGGTGAGGAATCGGAAACTGGAAATTCTTCACCGCTTTTTGTGCTAACGGCACGGAAGATGGCCTGCCTGTATCAAACGCTTTACGAGGTGGGATTCAGGCTCAGTGGCGACTCCAACAAGGGCGAGCACGGCAAGACTGATGAGCAAATTTTGGGCAATGTTATCAGTGACAGGTTCGCCTTCCTCGAGCCAAACCTTAAGGAAATCAAGTCAAAGCTCGATGAGTTTGAATCAAAGCTCGAGGAATTCAAATCAAAGCTCGAGGAATTCAGGTCAAAGCTCGGCGAGTTTGAATCAAAACTTGCCAGACCCGAAGCAAACCTCGACAAATTCAAATTAAGCCTCGGCGAGTTTGAGTCAAGCTTCGACAAATTCAAATCAAATTTCGGTGAATTCGAATCAGAATTTGCCGAACTTGAACTAAGCGTCGTCGAAGTCGAATCAAGGCTCGTCGAACTCAAGAAAGGCCCCATATATCTCATTGATGACCTCTCCAGGAGGGGGGAGCAGCTGAAGCGCCGAACAAGTAATTTCAGTGAACATCTGAAGAAAGAGCCCGAAACCGAAGTGCTCATCGATCTCAAGAACAATCGTGTTGATGCTGAGCATTTCAGGTTGATAAGCGGGGATGACGGAGTCGGCATGATCCGGGCCTATGCCCGCACATTTGCCAAGGCGTTGGTCCCTTATTTTACAGATTTTCCGGTCACGGAGAAAATCAGACTCGACGCGGACCAGTTCGAGCAGTTCACGAAAACTTTGGAAAATTTCAACGTATACGAAGTCTCCACAAGTGTGGGGATAGACGAGGGGCTGCGAAGCTACACGCTGGATCTCACCGAGGTGTTGAAGGGCGACGAACTCGTCGAACAACTCAAACAGATTTGTCATGTGATCAAATTTCGAATCTTCGTCGCCGCCCCGAGCGACCCAACTCAATCTGACGCGAAGTACAGGATCAGAGTGATCATTAAGCCCGTGTTCCGGAGAATCTCCGCCAAAGTGCTGCATGACATTGGATCTGATAATGGTTTTTTGGAGGAAAATAAAAAGTGCACGCTTCATCAACTCGGACAGGTCTTCGGAGTTCTTCAGTACTTGGCATCGTGGGCTTTGCTGAGACCTGCGCTAGAGAAACTCGGGCTTTATGAAATCGCGCTTTGTGGCCTCGGACAGGTTTCGGAGAAAAAAACCATTCAGCCTTCGGAGGAAAGCTGTGAATCAGGTTGCGTCGATGTTGCCTTCAGCCAGATGGTGTTGGGAGAAAACCTCTACAAGTTGCTACGGAAATACATCGAGCGTGATGAATCCGGAAAATTGAAGCGTGCTGAGAAGATCGAGAAAATCGTAAAGGCAGTTGAAGATTCTTTGAAAACCGTTAAAAGGGGGTCCTTTAAAGATGATGTAGAGCCTTCTGGGAACTATGTGGAGGAAAGTGGGGAGCGCGATAGTTGTCCTCCGGCTTATTTGTATACTCTCGGTGATGACATCATTCAGCCTCTTGACAAAATAGTGAGTGACCACACTCGCGCTGGCCGCAACAAACTCAATGTCCGTTCATCGGAAGAGACAGAAACGGATGCCGAGAAGGATGATCCGGGCGCCGAGAAGGAATGGCGCAGACAGAGTTTTGACGACCTCGTCGAAAAAATGAAAGGTGACGCGACTCTCTCGGCGAATGAGGGCAGGCAAGATGGGAAACTGTCCCGCGATGAGGTAAGTTTTATCGTTGGGCTGGGATTGGACACCCTCACCGACTGGGGAAAAATTGTTCCCGATCAACAAGCCGTGCGAAAGAAAAGCAAAGGGCAAACGGGCGATGGAGCGGAGCCGTTGCCTCGACTGAAAGAGATCGATGCAAAGAATCTGGAATCCATATACATAGAACGTTGTTTCCGCGCAGGGGAAATCACTGCTCTCGTCACCGCAAAAACGCTTACTGGCGGCGCGCTGAGCATCTCCGCGACCAGCCGTAAAAAGGTGCAGAGGGAAAAGAGAGAAGAAAAGAGGAAATCAGAGGCCTGGATCACTTGGGCCGGTGGAAAGATCACCTGGGCCGGCGGAAACAAGGAAGAAGAGAAGAAAAGAAAAACTGAAGTATCTGATTCGGGTAATAATAGAAACTGGTGTAAAACTATCTGCGAATGGCTCCGACCAAAGGTTTTCCCGGAAGATGCGCCGCTCGCGGATGAGTCTCGTGATGGAGAAAGTTCTTCGCCGAATGATTTTCCCTTGCCCAAGGATGTCTGCCTTTCTCTGCTGGATGTCCTGCGCGAAATCCCGGAGCGGATCAATCTCGGAGTGAGCAAGAAAAGAGAAAAAGGGGGAGAGAAAGAAGGGGGCTGGGAGAAAAGCTCCTTGGTGGAAATCATCGAAAGAACGCGAGGTCAGTATCGTAATCTACCTTGTCCGGCCATAGCCATGACGGACAATCCTGAAGGGGTCGAGTACGCACTAGACATTTTTAATCATTTCTACAAGCCCTTTGGGAAAAATGACAAGAGGAGCAATGATGAGAGAGACAGGGTGAAAAAATTGCTCGAGCAAGAATCTGCTCTCTGGGAGAAGCAGCACGATTGTCTGGGGGAGATGGGAGTGCCGTGGTCTTTCCGGTCTTTCCGACGGCTTCGCCGAGCCGTTCTCGCCGTCGACTCCCTCCTCGCGTTTCTTCACCCGATACTGACTGCGGAGAACAAGGCATCAGACGCAGACGGCGGTAATCTGAAGAATGCTTATCGAATACTGGACCGCGATGCCGATTCTTACAATGATGGCGGCGAAGACAGTGTCGGTTCACTGACGACGAACGATGTCTGGGAGGACTGGGTACACAAATTGGATGGCCCTCCCGCCCCTCTGCGCTACTCCAAATCAGATATTTTGGATTCAAACGAAATGAATCAAGCCATAGTGGTTGCGCTTCCCGACCTCTTGGGGGATGCGTGGCATGCGTTGACGCACGCCTTCCAAGCACTTTGTTTGGAAACTGAAACGAATAAACCATACCTTTCTCATCGTGTCTCCATACAAGGGGTGGTTGAAAAAATCTGGACCGCGGTTCGAAAACATCTTTCCGACCAAATGCTTACCGAGCTTCCTTTCGGCCAGGAGCAGGGTAAACCCGAGGACTGCGACACGTGTGGCCAGGAATCTCGGGGTCAAGCCAAACAGGTAAACGGTGATGGTGGAACAGAAACTCAAAAGAAGAGAAGCCGTGACTCCTCGGCTGTAAACATCAAATACAGTCCGTTCGCAGAGGGGGATGTGCTCTTGACCGCATCGCAAATCATCGGACGGGAATGGATCTTCAGATCCGGTTCTCAATGGTTCCCTTTCGGGTTCTCCGATCTCAAACACTTGGTAGACTCCGGGAAGGTGATAGAAGTTGTTGACTGGCAGGGCGGAAAGAGATATCCGAGCTATCAATTCGTGCGCTTCTGTCTCCGCGAAGGAATCTGGGTTTCCGCTGACGGTAAGCCGGTCAAAGCTACTGAGCTGAACGGGGAAGCGCAAGTTGCCGGCTCGAATAAGAGTGGGCGCGCCATCTTGTGTACTGATCCCGATTATCCCTTCCTGCGGCGTGATATCAGCGAAACCATGTCCGGTTCTTCGATGGCGGTTTCCGGTTGGTCGGCCGCGCTGTGGTTCGGTGACATGATTTCCAAGACGCTCCTGCCCCCGGACGAGGACGCGAAGGAATCGCAAAACACTCCGTCCTACCTCGGCTTGCTCTTCCGCGAGTCTCTTTCGCAAAAAGGCTTGTGGATTGACAACTGGCTCTCTGATGGGCGACACATCCTCGGTGGAAATGGTGACGGATTCGTGCGCGAATCTAGGAAGACCCTTGAAGCGGCAGGTTGGTCCAAGGGAAGTAAAGCCCTTTATCGAATCACGAGCGCATCGTACGAATACCCTGACTGGTGGGCGTCAAGCATTCCCTTTGAAGAAAAACTCGAATTGCTGGCGGGATATCGAAATAGAACAATTCCCGAAAGAAAACTCAGAGGTGAGCCTGAGTTTTCTGCCGGACGATTTGATCCGGGTGAAGTTTCTAGTGGACCTTGCAAACTGTACGAGGCTTCCGGGGGGCCTGTTGATGCGTTCGGAGCACTGTATCTGGCTGACTCCGTCGAGGGGTGTGTACTCGAGGTATTTGATCGCAACATCGCCGTGACATTGGACGATGTTCTTTCTCAGAGCATTTATGTCTATCAAACCTACTGGGACATTAGGGCGCAGCAGTGTTTCGACCTTTCGGGCTGGCCCGCATTAGTGTCCGCAACGCCCATTCGATCCGCCACCCAGGCGCTCGCCGGTTGGATATGTGAGAATCTTTCTCCTTGCGAAGTTAAACTGATCCAATATCCACTTCGAACCTCCATGGAATTGCGAGGGTTCGTGGTGCTGGAGCCCACCTACCTGGAGACGAAACCCGGGAATGAGACTCGATCCATGGTACTCCACGAGGAAGGCAGAAACAATCTCGAAACGACTGCAAATCATAAACCGACATCGAAGGTTCACCATGGCGAAACCGACGGCGCCGCCTTGTGGTTCGAGAAGAAAAGCCAGTCCTGGGACTACTGGAGGGGGCTTGAAAGCCTGAGGCGGCAACCCCATGATTCCGTCGTCTGTTTCAGGCGTTTCCCATGCCCCGATTCGGCCGACCTCGATGGTGATGTATAGATCCACGGGAGTACACACTGACACGGCTGGGGACCTGTAGGATCGCGCGCTCCTCCACGGGACCGGATCGACCGGACATCCGTGAGACGTCATACTTCCGTAAGGATTTCTCCCTGTTCCGCGTCATCCCGGCGGCGGAAGACTCCCCGGTATGAAGAAATACCTCCTGCCCCTGGCCCTGTCAGCCGTCATCGTGCTCGGCGGCTGCTCCCAAGCGAACTCGTCCTCCGATGCCATGTCTTCCGCGAAGTCTCCCTCCTCGGCCACGTCGCACAGTGATTCGGCGTCCCAGTCCTACATCACCTACGACCAGTACCAGGCCTCCAAGGACAAGTACGCCGACTCGAAGGTAGTGCTGTTCTTCAACGCCAAGTGGTGCCCCGACTGCCGGGCCATCAACGAGGCGCTGACCTCCGATCCCGGGAAGATCCCCGCGAAGACCACCGTGGTGAGCGTCGACTACGACCAGCACACCGATCTGCGGCAACGCTACGGGGTGACGACGCAACACACCTTCGTGCAGATAGACACCAACGGCGAGAAGACACGCCAATGGGTCAGCACTTCGGTGGATGCCCTGCTCAAGGAACTCCAGGGCTGAGTTCATGATCGTCACCGCTCTGCTCTCCCTGGTCGCAGGTGTCCTGACGGTGCTGGCGCCGTGCGTGTTGCCGTTCCTGCCGGTCATCGTCGGCGGAAGCCTGGGACACGGTTCCAGGCGCCGCCCCTACCTGATCGCGGCCTCGCTCGTCGTGTCGCTGCTGGTTTTCACGCTGCTGCTGAAAGCCAGCACCGCCTTCCTCAGCATCGATCCGCGCGTCTGGGCCATCGGGTCGGGCGTGCTGGTGATCCTGCTGGGGGTCGCGATGCTCTTCCCCGGTTTGTGGGCCCGGGTAGCCCGGTGGACCAAGCTGGAGGCTGCCCACGGCCTCCTCGGGAAGGCCCGCAACCAGCGCGGCGAAACCGCGGGGGCACTCCTGACCGGCGCCGCACTCGGGCCGGTGTTCAGCAGCTGCTCGCCAACCTACGCGTGGGTCATCGCGACGGTACTGCCCGCCAGTCCCGTCGCAGGCATGATCTACCTGGGTATTTACTGTGCGGGCATGGCGGGGGCGCTGCTGGGCATCTCCCTGGCGGGCCGCAGGCTCGTCGATCGGCTCGGCTGGGCCTCGAACCCGCGCGGCTGGTTCCAGCGTGCCATCGCGGCACTGTTCATCGTCGTGGGTCTGTTCGTTTCCACGGGCCTGGACAAGGCACTCCAGACCTGGGCCGTCGACAAGTTTCCCGCGCTCACGGCCTTCGAACAAGGACTCATCCCCCAGAGCAACGCGGCCCCCGGGGTGGCGGGCAATGCCGAACAACGGCAGCTCGGCCCGGCCCCGGAACTGGCCGGTATCTCCCACTGGGTCAACAGCAACCCCACCACCCTGGCCGACCTCAGGGGCAAGGTCGTGCTGGTTGACTTCTGGACCTACAGCTGCATCAACTGCATGCGCACCCAGCCCTACCTGAACGCCTGGTACGACCGCTACCGTGCCGCCGGACTGGAGATCATCGGCGTGCACGCGCCCGAGTTCACCTTCGAAAAAGTGCCGGAGAACGTCGAGAAGGCGGTGCGTGACGCGGGCATCAAGTACCCAGTGGCCCTGGACAACGACTTCGCCACCTGGCGCGCCTACCACAACCGGTACTGGCCCGCGAAATACCTGATCGACAAGGACGGCAACATCCGCTGGACGCACTTCGGCGAGGGCAGCTACGACGAAGCGGAGAAACAGATCCGCGACCTGCTCGGCGAAACCGGGGACAAGGCCGGGGTCACCGGGGAAACCACGCAGCCCACGCGGGGGCAGTCACCGGAAACCTACCTCGGTACCCGGCGCGCATCCGGTAACGAAACCCGGTTGGAGACCGGGGAACGCGACTACGGCCAGAACCCCGCACCCGGTGCCACCAATCGGTGGAGCCTGTCCGGGAGCTGGACGGCCGGCGACGAATCGATCACCGCCGCCCGGGACGGGGCGCAACTGAACTATCGCTTCGCCGGGCGTGAGATGTTCCTGGTGATGGACGGTCCCGCAGGGGCGAAGGTGCGCGTCCAGGTCGAGGGCGGTGGTCCACCCGGTGGGGCCGACGTGCAGGGCGAGGAGGTGACGATCTCCGGTGCCCGCCTGTACCGGCTGGTGCGGCTGCCCGAGGCCACCCGGGGAACCACCGTCACCCTGACCTTCGACAAAGGCGTGAGCGCCAATGCATTCACATTCGGATGAGCAGCCCTACCCTGAGCCCATGGGAAACATCCTGCTCGTCGACGACGACCCGACCGTGCGCGGTGTGGTCTCCGACTACCTGCGTGCGGCCGGGCACAGCATCACCGAGGCATCCGACGGGATCAGCGCCCTGGGACTCGCCGACGGCTGCGACCTGGTGATCCTGGACCTCATGCTGCCCGGTATCGACGGCCTCGAGGTGTTCCGGCGGATCCGCTCCCGCGGGGTGGTCGCACCGGTGATCATGCTCACCGCCAAGGGCTCGGAGGCCGACCGGGTGCTGGGTCTGGAACTCGGCGCCGACGACTACCTGGCCAAACCGTTCAGCCCCCGCGAACTCGTGTTGAGGGTCAACGCGGTGCTGCGACGACAGCAACCCCGGCCCGAACGGGAGATCATCACCGACGGCGACCTCGCCCTCGACCTAACCGCCCGGAAAGCCACCCTCGCGGGCGAGACGCTGACGCTCACGCTCCGCGAGTTCGACCTGCTCGCCCACCTGGTGACCCATCCCGAGAAGGTCTTCTCCCGTGAGGAACTGATGCGCGTGGTGTGGGGCTGGGACGTCGGCGACGCATCCACGGTGACGGTGCACGTGCGGCGGCTGCGCGGGAAGGTGGAGCCCGACCCGCAGCACCCCACCCGGCTGGTGACGGTGTGGGGTCGCGGATACCGGTGGGAGGCCTCGTGACCGGGCAGCTGCTGGTAGTCGCCGCCGTCACCCTGCTGGTGGGTCTGGGCTGCACCGCCATGACCCTGAGCGTGGCGAGGCGTTCCGTTCGCTGGGCCGCCCTGCTGAGCCCCATCACCGTCGTCGTGACCGTCGGGGTCGGGATGCTGGTCGGGGTGCGGCTGATGCTGATCGAATCGGTGGGGGTGCCGCTGCTGCTGCTCGCCGCCACCGTTCCCGCGGCCCTGCTGGCGGGTGTGCTGGTGGCGTTGCGCAGCCAGCGGGTGATCGCGGAGGCCGCGGCGGCGCTGGAACAGGAACGCCGCCGGCGCGAGGTGGAGCAGGGCAGGCGGGAACTCATCGCGTGGCTGTCCCACGACCTGCGCACCCCGCTCGCCGGTATCAGGGCGATGGGCGAGGCGCTGGAGGACGGCATCGCCCCGGACCCCGCCAGCTACCACCGCGCCATCGTCGCGGAGGCCGAACGCACCGCCGCCATGGTCGACGACGTCCTGGCGCTGGCCGGGCTGCAGTCCGGCACCCTGGAGTTGAACTCCGAGACGGTGACCGTCAGCGACCTGGTCTCCGACCTCGTCGGCAACCTCACCCCGCTCGCCCTGCGCCGCGACGTGCGCCTCACGGGTTCCGTCGAGGGGGATTCCAGCGACGTCACGGGAGACGCGGGACTGCTGTCAAGGGCGCTGCAGAACATCATCGGAAACGCCATCGCCTACACCCGTCCCGGAACCGAGGTGACCGTGGTCGTCAGCGGCGGCGACGACACCGTGCGGGTGCAGGTCCGCGACGGCTGCGGCGGGTTGAGTCCGGAGGCCCTGGAGAAGTCCTTCACCGCGGGTTGGCGCGGCGACCGGGCCCGCACCCCTGGCGCTGGATCGGGAAACGGACTCGGCCTGCCGATCGTCCGCACCATAGTCGCGGCCCATCGGGGCACCGTCGACCTGCGGAACCGGCCGCCGGGCTGCGAGGTCACGATCGAACTGCCGAGAGCAGTTGGAGGGGCCAGGGTCTGCGGATAAACCGACTCGCGCCAAGGCCGGGCGGCAGGACGGGAGCATGACCCGGGCGAACGTCTACGGTCAACGATGGATCATCGGCCGCTGATGGCTGACGGAGATGCTTGAACAGACAACTCCGGCAACGATCCGACCCGGCTGCGTCAACACGCACCGCGCCAACAACCCCTGCCCTGACAAGCAGTGTTGCTGTGACCCGTGGTAAGCGGGGTCACTTACGTGACATACCACTAATGTATTACACTTCTCGACCTGTGAGGTTTGCCTAACAAAACTTACCGAGACGAGGTTGTCGATGACCGAACAGGAGCTTGGCGTGCCGATTCGTTCTGGAGCGGTGATGACGTGGGGCTTGCGATGCTTCGGCACGAACCACCGCAACAGGATGGAGAAGAGCGACGTTCTCCCGGCTCACGATGTTTTTCAGTGATTCGCTGACCACCAGCGTGCCCGCCACCCAGCTGGCCACCGCCCTACCCGCGGGTGCGGATGCCGTCGTCGCGGTGAGGGTACCCGAGGACGAATGGTTCACCAGTTGCCCGTCGACGCCGGAGTCACTGACCGCCGACGCGGTGATCGTCCAACCATGAATCCAGGCTCCTGGGAGTCGGCCGTCAAAGCCGGGGCGGCGTACGAGGCATGTCGTTTCCCCTTGGCGCAACCCACAATTCCACAACGCCGAACCGAAGAAAGTCTAACAAGGAAAGGAAAGGGAGATGGCTGAGACGAACAGACTCAATGGAAAGGATCTGATCAACGTCGGTGTGTATACGGCGATCACGATGTTCACGATGTTCATCGTCGGCGCCCTGAACGCATTTCCTCCCGTATATCCCGCGCTGATGGTGATCTGGCCATTGGTGTGTGCGATCCCGATGATGCTGTACTACACCAAGATCAAGAAATTCGGCATGGTGACCCTCACGGGGGTCATAACTGGGGCTTTCTTCTTCCTGATGGGCTACACCTGGGTGGCCCTCGTCGTCATGGGCGTCGCGGGCCTCGCAGCTGATCTGGTGCTGAGGCTCGGGGGTTACCAACGATTCGTCGCTCATGCGTTCAGTTACGCCGTCTACTGCCTCGGTATGCTCGCTGCCCCGTTGCTCCTCTGGTTCGCGGGTGCCGACTACTGGAACCAGATCGAGAAATCGATGGGGGCCGAGTATGTAAGCGCCGTGCATCAGTTCATGCCCTTCTGGATGCTGTACGCGGCAGTTCCCGTGTTGTTCCTCAGCGGCCTCGCCGGAGCTCTCCTCGGACGCAAGATGCTGCAAAAACACTTCGTGAGAGCCGGGATCGCTTGAACGCCACGTCCGCGGGTGGTGGATGTTTCCCACTGAGACTCGACCCCCGCACCAAACTCGTGGTGATGGGGGTGATCGCCATCACGGAGCTGCTGAACGGCTCCGACTACTTCACCGCTGCCGTGGCGGCGATCCCCATCCTTCTGCTTCTCCAGAACCGTCAGCTCAAAATTGCGGTCTGGTACATCGTGTTGTTCGCCCTGGGGATGCTCGCGAAGACTTTCCACGAGGAGCTGAACCTGCCCATGATCATCAACATGATAGCGGTTCTGCTCATCGGTTTCGTGCTGCGGCTCGCCCCTGCGTTCGCCATGGCCGCGTACTTCGTCGCGACGACCACCGCGAGTGAACTGGTGACGGGTCTCGGGAGGATGAAGGTCAGCAGGAAGATCACGATCCCAGTTTCGGTGATCTTCCGGTTCGCGCCGACGATGCGGGAGGAGTTCCGGTCCATCAACGACGCCATGAGGATGCGCGGAATCCGCATCGGGGCCAAGAAGTTCTGGAGGAATCCGACCGCGCTCCTGGAGTACCGGATCATTCCCCTGATCATTTCACTGGCGAAGATTGGGAACGAGCTCTCGGCTGCTGCCCTGACCCGGGGCCTAGAACGTCCGGGACAACATACGAGCATCGCGAAAATCGGTTTCCGTCCTGCGGACGTGACGGTCCTCATACTGGTGACCGCCCTGCTCGGAATCACATATGTCCTCACCTGATTGGGAGATCCGTAGATGATCGAGTTTCGAGATGTGACCTTCTTCTATGGTGAGGAGACCGCTCCCAGTGTGGATGGTGTGTCACTGAAGATCGACAAAGGTGAGACCGTGGTGCTGTGCGGTGAATCGGGCTGCGGGAAGAGCACGATGACCCGTCTCATAAACGGGTTGATTCCGCATTTTCACGAGGGAAAGCTGGGGGGAGAGGTTCTCTACGACGGGAAACGAACCACGGACATGAGGCTCTACGAGTTGTCCGAGCATGTTGGATCGGTGTTCCAGGATCCACGGACCCAGTTCTACAACGTCGAATCAACTGTTGAGCTCGCGTTCGGTTGTGAGAACCTCGGTGTGCCTCCTGAAGAGATTGAGCAACGGATAACGCGAACCGCGACGAGATTCGGGCTGGAAGAACTGCTCGACCGGAATCTCTTCGCCATGTCAGGAGGGGAGAAGCAACGCATCGCCTGCGGATCCGTGGATGCGACCAATCCGGAGACGCTGGTGCTAGACGAGCCTTCGTCGAACCTCGATCTGTTCGCGATCCACGATCTCGCCCAAGTGGTGCAGCGTTGGCGGGACGACGGGAAAACCTTGGTCATCGCGGAGCACCGAATCTTCTACCTCGTTGACCTTGCCGACCGGTTCATCTACATCAGGGATGGCCGGATCGAGCGGGAATTCAGACCTGACGAGCTGCGCACGCTCTCCCCGGAGGCTTTGGAGGATCTGGGGCTCAGAGCCCCCGACCCCTGGAAGCTCGCGCCTCGGGCGGAGGCGAGGGGAAGCGGGAAGAGCCTGTCCCTCAGGTCGCTGAAATGCATCACTAGGGGGCGCCGGAGGCTTTCTATTCCGGAGTTGACGCTGCCACGCGGTGAGATCATCGCGGTGATCGGGAGAAATGGTGCCGGAAAGACCACGCTGGCCAGGACTCTGTGTGGCCTGGAGAAGACCGGCAGCGGCGTATTGGGGATCGACGGTGCCACCCACGACATCCGAAAACGACGAGACCTCGTCTACATGGTCATGCAGGACGTCAATCATCAGCTCTTCACCGAGGACGTGATCAGCGAACTGCTGCTGAGCATGGACGGTACCGACCCTGATGCCGAGCAGAAACGCGCTATGGAGATCCTGCGGTCGCTGGACCTTGATGACAAATCAGGCCGCCATCCCATGTCGCTGTCAGGTGGTGAGCAGCAGCGTGTGGCGATCGGGAGCGCGATCGCGGCAGGACGGGAGATCCTGATACTGGACGAACCGACGAGCGGTCTCGATCACAAACGGATGACCCAGGTCGCGGATTACCTCACCGCCATGAGCGCCGACGGGAAGACCGTGCTCGTCATCACCCACGACATCGAACTGGTCCTCAGGTGCTGCAGCCACGCCATCTACCTGGTCGATGGCGAGGTTGCGCAGAAGTCACGCATGGATGAGACCGGGGCACAACAGCTGCGGGAGTTCTTCGAGTGAACCCGGCAGGGCCACGCCGGGGCCTGCCGGTGCGGGCCTGAACCGGCCCATCCGCAATGACGCTGCCCCTCGAGGCGGTCTCTATCCTTTCTTCAGGTATTCGGCGACGTAGTCGACGTCCTTGTCGCCGCGACCCGACAGGTTCACGATCAGCACCTTCTCGGGGCTCATCGTCGGCGCCAACCGGATGGCGTGCGCCAGGGCGTGCGCCGACTCCAGGGCGGGGATGATGCCCTCGGTGCGGCACAGCAGCTGGAAAGCGGCGATGGTCTCGTCGTCGGAAGCGGTGACGTACTCGACGCGGCCCGCATCCCGCAGGAAGGCGTGCTGCGGACCGACCCCCGGGTAGTCCAGCCCGGAGGCGATGGAGTGCACCTCCGCCGGGTTGCCGTCCTCGTCCTGCA
>ERZ773077.1993-NODE-1993-length-13510-cov-5.655370_pt1 | contig 13510 bp, 8 predicted proteins | sample MGYA00580612_ERZ773077 | MGnify/ENA primary metagenome ERZ773077 (study PRJEB29015, sample SAMEA2737971) | human oral metagenome | biome: human oral; feature: human-associated habitat; material: dental | place: China | collected 2021 ...
GGTAGCAGGAAGGTAGCAGGAAGGTAGCAGGAAGGTAGCAGGAAGGTAGCAGGAAGGTAGCAGGAAGGTAGCAGGAAGGTAGCAGGAATAACTATGTGGAGAATATTGTGAAAAACTATGTTAGTAACTAATTGCAGCAAATGTGGAGCGTGCTTAATAAATTATTACCTTTGCACCGATAAAAAGATAAAATGGGCTTGTTGCCATTGCCCGCAGTATCACACTTAATAAACATTGAAATTCAGCTGTATAAACTTTGCTAAACGAGGGATAAGCCTGTAGTTTGGCAAAGTTTTATTTTTATGTGGGCTGGGGCTTCACGGGCAGATATAGTGCAATTTTTTTCTATTTAGAAAGAAAAAATAATACTTACGCTTTCGTTTGATTATCAATAGAATATAAAACCTCAAAATAAAATGTTAATAAAATACTAAAAATTGTACAAAAAAAATTTGCTCAATTCAAAAAGAAGTTATAATTTTGGCAAAAATTTAATATTTCAATAAAGTAATGAGAGTAAAAATATCAATGCTATTATTCGTTTTTGCGTTGTTTAGCGGTACGCTATGGGCGCAAACGAAAGTAACTGGTACAGTTACGGGCAGTGACGGGATGCCACTGCCAGGAGTGAGTGTTGTTATTAAAGGGACAACACGAGGTGTATCGACAGATTTTGATGGGAAGTATGAGCTGCAGGCTTCAGCGAATGAGGTGCTTGAATTTAGTTCGTTGGGATATACTTCACAACAGAAGAAAGTGGATAAAAAGAGTGGGACGCTTACGCTGAATATTGCTTTGAAGGAAGAGATGCAGCAATTAGGCGAAGTGGTTGTAACGGCTTTGGGTATCAAGCGAGAAGAAAAAGCCTTAAGCTACAACGTACAACAAGTAAAATCAGACGAACTTACCAAAGTAAAAGAAGTCAATGTTGTAAATAGCCTCAATGGTAAAGTTGCGGGGGTAAATATCCAACGTAGTTCAGCTGGGGTAGGAGGAGCTACCAAAGTGGTAATGCGTGGTTTAAAATCAATTGATGGTAACAACGGCGTACTTTATGTGATTGATGGGGTGCCTATCTTCAATAAACAAACCGATAGTGGTGGTAAAAACTTCGGAGCTCCAGGTGGAGGTGAAGGTATATCTGACTTTAACCCTGATGACATTGAAAGTATCAACGTACTTACAGGACCTTCAGCGGCAGCGCTTTATGGTAGTGAAGCAGCCAATGGAGTAATTCTTATCAACACTAAAAAAGGTAAAGAAGGTAAAACTGAAGTAAACATTTCAAGTAGTGTAGAAATGATGACACCTACTCATCTTCCCGAATTTCAAAATACTTATGGAAGCAGTGGAGATAAGAGCTGGGGGCCACGATTGGCTACACCTTCTAACATAGAACCTCGTAAGTTCTTTCAGGTAGGAACTAATATAATGAACTCAGTTACATTTTCAACTGGGAATGCACAAAACCAAACTTTTGTTTCAGCGGCACAAACTGAAGCAGAAGGACTTATACCCAACAATGCTTACTATCGTTACAATGTAGGCGTACGCAATACAGCTACATTTGCAAAAGATAAATTACACTTGGATGTAAGCGGTAATTTTATTCGTCAAGGTAGCCGAAATATGATGGCTGGAGGTGGTTATTTCAACCCATTAGTAGGATTGTATTTGATGCCTCGTAGTTTTGATTTTAACGACGTAAGAGCTTTTGAACGTTACAATCCAGATAGAAAGATTTATGAACAATATCTTCCTTGGAGTGAAAAGATGGATAGCTACTACAAAGAGAATCCTTATTGGGTAGCTAATCGTCAAAACTTCCTTAACAATAAGAAACGTTATATGATGTCGGCCTCATTGAAATACGATATTTTAAAATGGTTGAACGTTACGGGGCGTGTGCGTATAGATAACGATTATGGTACTTCTGAAAAGAAACTTTACGCCAGCACTATTAACAACTTTATAGGCTGGAAAGATGAATACGGACCTTATAACAAAGGGCTTTACGGTATCAATGAAACTCAAGATGAGCAAACTTATGCAGATATAATGTTCAATATGAACAAGAACTTTGGTGAAAACTATTCACTTACAGCCAACTTGGGTAGTAGTTATAACGATCGTTACAGCAGAGGGTTGAATGTTGAAAATTACTTGTTCAAAGTACCTAACTTATTTTCAGTATCAAACTTTGACCCACAAAGAGGAGGAGCTTCACCAAGCTATTCACGAGCTAAAAACGTAGCAGTATTTGCGAGTGCCGAATTGGGTTATAAGAGTATGCTCTACTTATCGGCTACAGGGCGTAACGACTGGTCTTCACAATTAGTAAATTCGGCAGAGCCTTCATTCTTCTATCCTTCAGTAGGTCTTTCAGCAGTAATATCTCAAATGGTAAAGTTGCCTAAAGCTATTAACTATTTGAAATTGCGAGGTTCATTTACTGAAGTAGGTTCTCCTATCAGCAAAACAGGTCTTACTCCTGGTACTATTACTCACGAGTTGAGCAGTGGTAACTTGAAAGCAAATAAAGTGTATCCTTATCCTGAATTTAAGGCAGAGCGTACTGCTTCGTGGGAAGCGGGATTAAACGCTAAATTGTTTGAAAGCAAACTGACGCTGGATATGACGCTTTATAAGTCTAATACTTACAATCAGTTCTTCGAACAAAAACTATCTTCATCTTCTGCTTACGAGAAATTTTATTTACAAGCAGGTAATGTAGAAAATCGTGGTATAGAGCTTTCATTAAACTACAATCACGAGTTCTTTAATAAAGAATTGAATTGGAATAGCTCACTTACTTACTCTCGCAACGTGAATGAAATAAAAGAATTGGTGCGTAACTATCGCAATCCATTTACAGGCGAAATTATCAATCAATCAGAAGTGCGCTTAACTGATGGACCTATTCTTAGAGAGGGAGGTAGTATGTCCGATATTACTGTAAAAGGTGTATTAGCACGCGATGCTAATGGCAATTTAATAGAAGAAGCTGCACAATACAAAATTGATAAATCACAAGAAATAAAAATAGGAAGAGCTACTCCTGACTTCCAAATGGGTTGGCGTAATAGTTTTTCATACAAGAATATAGATCTTAGCTTCCTATTCAATGGTAGCTTTGGGGGTATAGTGCTTGCAGGTACACAACCTTATTTGAATGCTTATGGTGTATCTAAAGAGTCAGCATTGGCTCGTGAAGCAGGGGGTGTGCTAGTAGATGGCAAACGCTATAATGCTGAAAAATACTATAATACAGTTAAAGACTTGGGTGGTTACTATTCATACGATGCTACCAATGTTCGTTTGCAAGAGTTATCACTTAGCTATTCGTTGAGCGGAGAACATTTTTGGAAAGATGTGAAACGAGTAACTATAGGAATAATAGGAACTAACCTTTGGATGATTTACAACAAAGCACCATTTGACCCACAACAAACTTTTGGTGTAGGTACTTATGCTGCAACTGAGTTCTTTATGACTCCAAGTGCTGCTACCTATGGTGCAAGTATAAAACTTCAATTTTAATTAAAGTAATAATGATGAAAATTAATAAATATATAACAGCAGTAGTGCTCAGTGGTGTATTGGCTGTCTCTTGTACAAAGGACTTTGAGACGGTGAATACGAATCCTAACAATCCTACTGATAAGGATATAGAGAAGGATGGACTTGCTTCTGGTGGTTACTTTGTGGATTTAGTACAACGCCCAATACCTACAGGTTCTGGTGGCACAGAACTTGCCAACGAATACCAAGTAGCTCAAAATATGAGTGTAGATAACTGGGTAGGGTATTTTTCACCTGGGGTAAACAAATGGGATAACAGCTTGAACCAAACAAGCTATTACGTTTCAGATGGTAGGGGGAATGGTACGTTCGACATTTTAGTAGGACACTTAATGACTCCGTTCTTCAAAATCAAAACCTCAATGCACAATGTAAGGAATGAAAATGGACGTTTGGTGTATGAACCTAAAGATTTGAGCAGTAATGCGATTTATCAGGTAGCTCAAATTGTAAAAATAATGGGTATGCATAGGGCTACTGATATGTTTGGGCCTATTCCTTATAGTGATATGGAGCCTGGTAAGCAAAATGCAAAGTATGATTCACAAAAAGATGTCTATGCATTATTTTTGAGAGAGTTAGACGATGCTGTAAGAGTATTGAACCAGTATGGTACTGATAAAAAAATATTAGAAGAATTTGATCCTGTTTATAAAGGAGATACTTCTAAATGGGTGCGATTGGCAAACTCTTTAATGTTACGTTTAGCAATAAGGGTAAGCTATGCTGATAGCAACTTAGCAAACACTTATATTACTAAGGCAACTACCAATGCAGGTGGTTTGATAGAAAATGATGAACAAGCAGGAAAATTGGTAACTTCAAGCAAATATTTATTTTATAACTCATTGGTAACACTATTGAGCTATAAAGAGCTAAAAGCAGGTGCTACAATTATTTCTTATTTGGATGGTTATGCTGACCCGCGAATGGATAAATATTTTGCTAAAGGTAAACCCGATGGTAAAGCAGAAGGTTATTATGGTGTGCGTTCTGGATTGGATGTAGATACAGATCCTAACACTTATGCTAAATTTTCATTGCCAAAAGTACTAAATGCTACACCTACTTATTGGTTGCGAGCATCAGAAGTACAATTTTTGTTGGCAGAAGCTGCTTTGCGAGGATTTTATGGCGGTTCTGCTGAAGCTCTTTACAAAAAAGGGATTGAATTATCATTTGTAGAGAATGGGCTATCAGCTTCAGACGCGCAGACCTATTACAACGCTTCTGGTGCACAAGCTAACTATGTGGATGCTGTAAATTCTAATAACAATGTGAATGCAGTAAGTACTATAGACAAAAAATGGATTGCATCAGGTAGTGTAGAGGAACACTTAGAGCAAATTATCACACAAAAATATATTGCCAACTATCCTAATGGCTATGAAGCTTGGAGCGAATGGCGTCGTACTGGCTATCCAAGAATGTTTAACCCTGTGAGAAATTTATCTAACGTGGGTGCACAGAACATTAATAGTACAGGTAAAGATTTGGGTATGAGACGTTTTCCTTTCCCACAAAAAGAAATTGAAAACAACGGAACCAATGTATTACAAGCAAGAACTTTGTTGGAAGGCAGTGACAATGCAGCTACAAATGTGTGGTGGGATAAAAAAACTAAATAATTTAATACTATGAAAAAAGTAATATATACATTGATGTTTGCTACAGTACTAACTGGCTGTAGCAAATGGACTGAGCCTGAAACGAATACGGAGGAGTTTGAAAAAGCTGCTTTGAAAGAGTTGAAGGAAAATAGAGACAGCGCAAAATGGGTGGCTGAAGCTGAGCGTACAGCAGAAAACATAAAAGCTCAAGATGTGTATTGGGCACAACTAACCGAGTATAAAAAGAGAACTTGGCTTAATACAGGAGAAGCAGGAGGTCAAGAGCCAATTACTTACTTTTGGTTTGAAGGAGGTACTTGGCGTACAGAAAAAGGTAATCCTAGAACTTGGTTACAAGCAGTACCCGACTCGGTAACAGTAGTTTCTATTTGGGGAGGTGCAGAATTGCAACCAAAAATGCTTTCGGCTAACCAAAAAAAGGATATAGAAATTTTCCATAAGAAAGGAAGTGCAATTTTGTTGTGCTGGCAAACGCCAAGCGTAGGACTAAATCTTCCTGCAATAGATGGAAAAAAAGGATACCAAGCTTTTCGTGAACGTTATCCTTTTGCTCAGAATTATGACAAGTGGCCAGAGCTTTATGCACGCGATTTGGCTCGCTACATCATAGCTTTAAATTTTGATGGATATGATATAGACTGGGAATACGGAGTAGGTGATCACGGAAAAAACCATAGAGATCATGCAACAGGACAAGATGTGATAGTATATGCTACAGCTGAGGCTGAACAGGAAGCTATTACCCTGATGTTACCAAGCACAGACTCAGACCCTTCATATTCAAGATTCCAAACAAACCCTAAAAACTATGTGCCAGAGGGAGACCCTAGAGCATTTGAAAATGTAGGTAAGTTTGTAAAAGAAATTGCTAAATACTTTGGGCCTGTAGGTGCTAACCAATTGGTAAAAACAGAAGCAGAACGCCAAGCTAACTTAAGAGCCCTTTTTGATGCTTCAACAGCAGGATTTCTTCCAGCAGAATCAAAATACATCAACGAGTTTAAGTCTATTTTGCCTGCTAACTACGCTACTAAGCGCTATTATCTATGCTGTGATGTTGTGAATAAAGGAGTAGGACTTCCTCCTGTATTCAGAACAGGTGAAATGGAAAAATATTTTGATAAGCACTTTATGCAAAATTATGACTCTGATGATGAAAGACCTTCAAACGGTTGGGACATACCTGTTATGAATGATTTGGGTGGTAAATATTACAACTCTACAAGTGCCAATTACCAAGCAGGAGGATTCATCAGAATGCCTGCCAAAGCTCAAGCAGTTAAACAAGGACGTGTATGGGGCTTAGGAGCTTATCACGGGCAAAGCGATTATGGTAATACGAGCGAAAATAATGCACGATTTAAAAATTATTTGAAGGATAATAATATTAAGCGTAATTATTTGAATTATGCTTGGACACGTGAGGCTATACGTATTGCTAACCCTCGCCCTAACTATTCATTATATAAGGAAAATCCTCCTATTATTATACTCCCATAATTATCAATGACTATGAAAAATATATTTATCAAGATAGCAGCTGTAGCTTTATTGATAGGAGCTACTGCTTGCCAAAAGAAATTAGACGCAGTAGAGAGTGGTGATAGCAATGGCAATGGCAATGGGAATACCCATAACTACTCTGCTGTATATGTGAAAAAGGATATAACAACTATTGCATTTGCTGGCTTTGACGACCAAGGAGATGGACAAATAGAAATATCTTTGACCAACTTGCCTAAAAAAGATGTAAGTGTAACACTTTCAGCAGTTGACTTTCTGTCTGCCTATAACGCAGCTAATAACACAACCTATAAAATGTTGCCAGTGCGAGATTTTGTTCTCTACGAAAAGGGAAATGAAAATAACCGCTCTACTAACGGAACTTTGCATTTTAGTATTAAGGAAGGCAAAGCTATAGCACAAGTGGGTATAAAAGTAAACTCACTTTCTGGCTATTCTATGAAAACAAAATATGCAATTCCATTGCGTATAGTGTCTTCATCATTACCTACACTTACTAATAAGAGTGCTATTGTTATTTTTGAACGTCCTTTAAAGGCTTCAGCTGTTAAAATTAAACAAGGCTATGCATTTGGTGTGAAATTAGACTCTTCTATACAAAGATCGGAAGAGTACACTTTACAAGGTCAGTTTATGTTCTCTGAGTTTCATCCTTATCAAGATGATGCTGTAAATATGAGTTTGTTTCAGGGGCCACTACCTTATACACGTGTAAATAAAGAAACTATACAGGTGAAAGATGGGGGAGGGGACGAACCTGAAAACTTTGCAAAAGTAGACATAGGAGTAGGCAAGTGGAATCAGATTACTTTTGTGTATAAAAATGACTTATTAAAACTATACGTAAATGGTGAGCTTATTAAAACTTACCAACGCCCTGGTTATAAAATAGAGCCTGGAATGCAAATAAACGTAGAGAATGCACAAACTTCCTATAACGGCGAAAGACTCTTCCGTGAGTTTAGAGTTTGGAACAGAGCTCTATCAGAAGCAGAAATAAAGGGTGATTTGTATTTGCCTATAGACCCTAATAGCAAAGGATTGATAGCCTATGTACCTTTTGAAAAAGGTGATGGACTAAAAGACCTTACTAAGTACAATAATACAATGGTTTTTAGAAAAGGTAAATCAGAAAGTAATACAGGGGTACAAGATGGTGATAGTTTTGTATTGGAAGTTGATAAAACCACATTTGAAGGGGGAATAGAGTGGATAGAGAATATCAAGTTCCCTGCTAAAACATTGGAATTTTGGAACTAAAAAATAAATACAATGAAAAAGAATATATTATATAATGCTATGGTGGCTTTGGCTGCCATAGCAACCCTAACGGTTTCGTGCAAAAAAGACGATATAGAAATAACAAAAGCTGATAACAGTTGGGAGGTAGACAAAGGTATTGTAGATAAGGACATACGTACCCACTTGGGTTATGATCCTCGCCTAAACTATATTTTGTTTGACAATACCGTGATTGAAATGCCAATGCTTTCTTTGGGTACTGCAGCTGATAGCCGTACTCATACTAAAGAAGTGAAGGTGCATTTGCTAGATAAACCTTACACAAAAGATGTGCAAGTAACTTTTAAGTTAGACCCTACCTTGTTTGAAAAACTAAAATCATCCTATAGTGGCTATCAACTAAAGAATGAGGATTTGTCGCTTATAAAAATTGATGGAAGTACGGCAACTACTTTTACCAAAACGATTGCAGCAGGACAAACAGAAGTGTCATTTACGCTTACTACTGTCAATGATGTTACATTCAATAGACGTGTGCTTTTCCCTTTCTCGTTTAAAATAAATGAAGACGAAAAAGGCTTGATTATTCCTCAGGGGAAAAATGTAATGGTAGTAAAAGTATTTCCTGAGACTATTAAAATTGAAGCTGAATATGCTAGTGTAAATAGGCTGATAGGGTTACAAGAGAATTTAACCCCACAAATAGATGGGCCTCAAACTGATAATTATGGTTATGTAACCTTTAAGCTAAAGAGTAATTACCAACTTCCAGAAGGGATAAAATTTAAATTAGTTTATGACAACGATGCTGTGGTAGCAGCACCTGCCGAAAAAGCAGATGCTAGTGCTTTGAACTATGCAGTAGATATGGATTTTGATGCGCTTAAAAAAGACTATAATTTTTGGATAAAACCTACTTTTGCAAGTGAAGCTAAAAACTATGTACTACCCCTAAAATGGGTACTTACTGATGCTTTGGGAAATGAACAGCCTGCTACAAATAATAAACTTACAGTAAACTTTACAGTAAAAGGACTCACTCAAGCTACGGATAATGTAGAAACAGCACAGAAAGCTGAAGGAGAGGGGACAAGAATGAAACGAGGTCAAATTTATCCTACTTATACTAATAGGCGACTAGTATATAATTATGCTCGTAATGCTTGGAATTTGTTTGATGGTAATCCTTCGACTTATACATCCTTTAAAGAAAGAGTGGAAATAGGTTTTGTATTTCCTTCAGTAACAGTGATTAAATCTATTGAGATTGCTGCGCCTAAAATTGATGATGAATTTAAAGGTAATATTAAGCAGTTTTCGGTATATGCTACTTTAGATGGTGATATGAATACATTTTTAGAACAAGGGACAGCTACATTGAGCCCTGGAGGTAAATGGATTGTTACTTTTAAAAAGGCTATTCCTGTAAAAGTACTTTATTTCAAAAATTTTGAACGTGTTGATACAGATAATTATTGGATGAATATTAGCGAAGTATCATTCTACGAAGAAAAATAGAACGGTAAAAAAAATAGAATAAAAACTGAGGCTGCCCGAAAGTTTAGGCTTTTGGGCAGCCTCTTTTTTATTATGATTAAATAGAAGACTTAAGGAATTATTTCGCCTTTTGAAAAAGATAGTTCATCACTTCACCTGTTTGTAAGTTTAAAAACTCTTGGTTGGTGGTAGGCTTGTCGAGTCCTCCTAATTTGGGTAGCCATTTGCCTGTTTTTATATAATCTAAGCAGGCGAGTAGTTCGGGGCACTGGCGTTGTACTTGCTTCATATTCAAGCCTGTGTAGAGGGCAGCCTTTAGCTGTTTGCTTTTTACGGTAAGAATATACGAAAGTAACTTTTCGGCTTGCCACTCGCCTCCCATAAAAAGCACACAGCTAATAGTATCTTCATAGCGGTCTATGAGCTTTTCTAACAGTTCATTGCTAAGCACACAACCGCTATTGCCATCCCAAATATATTCTGAATGGCACCCCTCGCAAGCCAACGGACAGCCCGTGATGGTGAAACACAAGGATATCTCGTTGGGAACTTCTTGCAATACAATGTCGTAACTGCTATACCGTAGTATGCCCATAGTAACGAATTTTAGCTTCTTTTTGTCGGTCTTTTGAGAAATTCGTGATACGCTTTAGGTAGCCTATCACACGCGTAGCGTAATCTACATCGTGCGAACCGCAGTGTGTGCAGTGGTCGGTAGTGTGCTTATTGATGTACCCACAATCGTTGCACACTGTTACACGAATATTGAAACAGAAGTAATTACACCCTGTTTTAGCCGCTACATTCAGCAGTTTGAAGAATCCTTCTTGGGTAGGATACTCCTCGAGGTTGCAATGGTAAGCCGACCCACCATCTAAATATTGAATATAGTCATTGCCGTGTAGGTAGAATTTGTCGATAAGGTTCTGTGAGCTGTCTTCTACTATGTAGAAATACGAGTTGTAGCAGTCGCGGGGCACTTGCAAACCATCAGCTTTGTCCCACGCCGCATTCTTCACTCCTAAATTTTCAGCAGGCACAAATTCAGTGTTGAACATATAGCCATATTTAGCTTTGGCTTCTTTGTTTTTGTCGTAAATTACTTTTAAGTTTTTATTGATAAACGCCTTATAGTCAGGGTTGTCGGAGATTTCAATTCCCAAATACTCAGCTGCTTCTACCATTCCGTTGATGCCGATAGTGAGGAATTGTTTATAGAGGCTGATAAATCCGGCATCGTATACCGGCAGCATCCCCGCATCTTTATAATCTTGTACGATAGCGCGGTAGGCTACTTGGTATTTTTGTATTTTATCTACCGTTTCTTCCAAAGAAAGCCCTTTTTGGTACAGGCGATTCATATTGATAGTTATCACGTTGATACTACCAGTCGAAACCCCACCTGCCCCAAGCGAGTAGCTAAAAGTATTGTCGGAAATCTCATTGCGCAGGCGGCAGCAGCTTGCCAAAGAGTCGGCATTATCCGATTGGTATACGAAGAACGCATTGCCCTCGCTAAGCTCTTTGGCACAGAATTGGGCAAAGTGCTCGTCATACACCCGTTTGTCTTTAGTGAGCATCGCAGCCGTTACCACAGGAAAGGTAAGTATTGCCTTAGTGCGCTCGATGTTAAACCAATGCATAAAAAATTGCTGTAGCTTGTCGAGGCTTTCATAGGTAGGCTTACTGCCATCGGGGAATACGAAGGTGCCAAACATCGAATCGAAATAAGGGCGGTCGTAGAGCGAAATGTTCCAGAACACCGATTGATAGCCACGTGCCGCCGCAGGCTGATTGATAGCATACACCACGTGTTGTAGTTCGTTTTCTATCACCTCGCGATGAGTGCTGAGGTAGTTGTCGCCAAAGTCTTTGCGCGCAAAATAATCAAAATACATCAAAAACTCTACCGTAGCCACTGCCCCTGCAAATTGTGACGACACCGAAAATAAGAAGTTGACAAACGAACCGCAATAGCTCGCCAAGTGTTTAGGAGCTTTACTTTCGCCACCAAGCTTTAGCAGCCCGTCCAATAGCAGAGGGTACATCGATACGCTCACGCAGTAAGGTTTCAGGCTCGTTTCATCGTGTACGTAGATTTCGTGACTCTCAATTTGACGGATGTATTCTTCGGCAAGCGCCTTGCCAAAAAGCTGTTCAATTTTGTGCGACACCAATGAGCGGTTCACTTGTATATTGATGTCTTTATTGAGTTCAGCCTCCATCGTAGCGATGTTTTTATGAGCCACATTGGCGTTGGCATCAAAGAGAGAGCCAGTGGCGGCATTGTGTGAAGTAAGGTAATTTTCTATGAAGTTGCGTTTGGTAAGCAACTGTTCTTCAGTAAGTTTGGTAAATTTGCTCATAGCTTTTATTATTATTTTTTTCTGAGGGCAAAGTTACGGAATAAAAGAATAGCATCTCCTAATAACGAAAATACTTATCAACACAGTTTTTAACACCTTGAGAATTCTGAATTCTGAATTTTGAATTTTGAATTGGGGGTGAGGGGAAAAAAACTTTGGCAAACTCTGAAAGTTTGCCAAAGTGTGGGGTGTATTAATTCAAAATTCTGAATTTTAGATACTATTTAAGAACTCTAATAAGTCTTCTCGTTCTTTTTTGGTGAGTTTGAGGAATATTTTTTTAGAACGCTCGCTTTCGCCGCCGTGCCATAGTATAGCCTCAGTGATATTTTTAGCGCGCCCATCGTGTAGAAAGTTGGTGTGCCCACTCACTAAATTTTGTAATCCGATGCCCCATAGCGGACGTGTGCGCCACTCATAGCCATTGGCTAAAAAATCGGGGCGGCGGTCAGCAAGTGCAGGTCCCATATCGTGTAGTAACATATCGGTATAAGGGTAGAAAGTTTGGTTTGCTAAAGCGCGGGTAGGGGCATTGAGGGTGCGTTGTTTAGGAGTGTGACAAGCCGCACAACCTATTCCTTCAAATATATATGCCCCGTAGCGTACCGATTTTTTATTGGCGTTGCGCATAGCAGGTACGGCTAAAGTCTGCAAATAGAATGTAGTAGCGTCTACCAAATCTTTACTAATCTCAGGCTCATCGTTTTCGTTGTCGTATGAATGAGCTTGTCCTTTTCCTATTTCCACCATATAGCCGTGATAAGGATTGGTAACGCCAAGGTCGCCGCTAAAAGAGCCAGCAGCTTCGTCCAAGAGGGTAGCAGTATTAGCTTTCCAGCCAAAGCGTCCTAACCCCATACGCTGGTTGGCTTCGTCCCAAACTCTATTGGCTTTGCCAGAAATACCATCTCCGTTACTATCATTAATGTCTTCTTTGGCTAAAATATCAGCTTCGGGAATATTTTCTAAGAGCCCTAAGCCGTAAATAGGCATACTAGTACGTGGTGAAATAAGGATATTGGCAGGAGGGGTAGCACTTACACCAGTGAGGTTGTAATGAGGCACTTTGAGGGTTACTTTAGTACCATCGCGGAAGGTAACAATAGAGTCCGTAAAGGAAACGTGGAAGCGTCCTTCGGGTTGGAACCCTGTAAGAGCACGATTTTGCACTTGGGTACCAAAACCAGGTACAGGCACAGGAGCCCCGTGAGCATCAGCACCAGGCAGGCTTACCCGCATAAAGAACCCCCGCGAGATAGTAAGGTCGGTGGGGAAAGAAGCTCTACCTTCACCGGGGTGACAACTAATGCAAGAATTGCTGTTGTAAATGGGGCCTAAGCCTCTATAAGGTGAAGTGGCTGAGCTTACAAATTTTATATCAAAAGCTTGGTCGCCAATAGCGTGCAAATCGTCTTCAGCATCAGTAAGGTTGGGGGCAGGAGTACCATAAGCAAAACTATTTTCGCTATAAATGGTAGTTTCGCCTCCTGCTTTTATTCGTTCGTTCAGGTCAAGTAGTGTTTTTCCTTCATACTCATCGGGCTCGTAATCATCGTATTTTTTGCAAGCCGTAGTATTTAGTAGTGTTATGAGTGCTGTTGTTGTTATGATAATTCTTTTCATTTTTCGGTAGTGTTTTTATTAATATAGAGTAGGGGCGAATTGCAA
>ERZ773077.1994-NODE-1994-length-13489-cov-6.478785_pt1 | contig 13489 bp, 8 predicted proteins | sample MGYA00580612_ERZ773077 | MGnify/ENA primary metagenome ERZ773077 (study PRJEB29015, sample SAMEA2737971) | human oral metagenome | biome: human oral; feature: human-associated habitat; material: dental | place: China | collected 2021 ...
TGGGCGCCAGCCGCGTGGAGCTGTACACCGAGCCTTACGCCCTGGCTTTTGCCCGCCATGCCGGACAAGGCACGGCTGAAACCGCGCAAGCGCTGCAAGCCGAAGCCGCCCGCTATGCCGCTGCCGCCCAGGCCGCGCAAGCCGAAGGGCTGCAAGTGAACGCCGGGCACGATTTGAACCAGCACAACCTCACGCCTTTTTTGCAGGCCGTGCCCGGCGTGGCCGAAGTCAGCATCGGTCACGCCTTCATGGCTGATGCGCTCGAAGCCGGCTATGCCGCCACCGTGCGCGGCTATCTGGCCTGCATCGCGGCGGCGTGACAGCTGCTCTGCCGCCTAAGCGCGTCTGCAAATCGGATATTTCTGCCGCTTGATTTCAAACAGGCTCCCCGAAGCGCCCCGGCGACAAGCTGCCGGATGACGGCATCTATGCCCATGAGGCAAAAAGCACCACGCCGAAGGCTGGCCCGTCAGCAAGACATTGGAGCAAAAACAGGAGCAAATTCAAGGGGGCCTAAACATCATTGTGCGCAGGTTCCACTAGGACATATCGCTATGGATAAAGGAGCTGAAATGAGCCAGTCAAGGCCGCCTGCTCAGCTCCGGGCGCGCCGCTTTGCCCAGACCGCCCAATCCGCCCTGTTCATCGCCTGTCTCATCGCTGTCTTCCCGCTTGCGCTGCCGCTGGCTGGTGAAAACGCCCGTACCGGCCCATATCCGTCTGGCTCCCTATCAGCTCTACCGGCCCGCGCTTTTTCAAATCCGGGGGCCGGGCGGAGGCATTTCGGCCTGAAAATACGCGCCTTTGCCGCCTTTTCCCTGATCCGCTTCTCTTTTTCTCCTGCGCATGGCACTGATTACCCGCTGCCCCGCTTGCGCCACCTTGTTCAAGGTTGTGCCCGATCAGCTCCGCATCTCCGCAGGCTGGGTGCGCTGCGGCCATTGCAGGCGCGTGTTTGACGCTCGAAAAAACCTGCAAGACCCCGAATCCGCGCCGCCGCCCCTGCCAGACGCGCCCAAGGCCGCTCCCGTCGCTCCTTCCGCCGTAGTTGCCGCCACTGCCGGGCCGCCTGCGCCATCCAGCGGCACACGCCGCGCCACGGCGGACGAGATGACGCAGTTTCGCGCCCTGTTCGAGCAGATTTCGGCCCAGCAGCATCCCGAAGGCGCGCTTTCGGACCCGGCCCCCATGCCGGAAACCGTGCCTGCTCCCGCCGCGCTGCGCGACGCCGCCGCTGGCGCGGAAGGCGGCGAACCGGAGGAGGGTCGCATCACCTCTCTCTATTCCCTGCTGGAAACTGACGGCTCCGAAAGCACTGATGAAGGCCAAGAGCGCCCCGTTTCAGGCAGCGGAGAAACTGACGAAGAAGGAGACGGCGAAAGCGGCGCTGCCGCCCGTGTTTCTGAAGCCGAAGCCGGAAACGCCGCGCACCAGGCCAGCACCGCCGCCGCGCAGGAAGATGAGGAAAACAAGAGCGTGGCTCCGCCGGCCGAAACGCCCCCGGGCGGCGTGGACTTTCTGCTCAGCGGCATCGGCTCTTATCTGCTGGACCCGGAACCGGCCGCCGCACCCGCGCCGCAGCCCGGGCCAGAACCGCAGCCGCAGGCAGAGGAGTCCCCTGCCCTGCCAATGACCGCGCAGCCCGCGCATGAATCCGCCCGCGACGAGCGCCAGCCCGTGCAGCCGCCCCTGTTCATGCCTTCTGTGCCTTTTGACCCGGACGAGTGGCCGCTTGAGCCGCCTCCCAGCAACAAGCCGCCAGCGCGGCCTGCGCCGCTGGACATTCCCGCCGCGCCGCTCACGCCGTCAGCGCCCGCCCAGCCTGCTCTTGCCGCCGCCGAAGCCGCGCCCAAGAGCCGCGTGGATGGCAAGCTCTCCGAGAAGGCGTCTCGCAGAGCGTCTGACAAGACGTCCGACAAAGCGCATGGCAAGTCCTCCTCTGGCAAAACCAGAAAGACCGCGCCTGAAGCGCCCAAAACCCCGAAATCACCCGCCCCGCACCGGCAGCGCCCGGAAACGGCTGAAGCCGCTGCGGCGGCCGAGCCTTCCTTTGTGCGTGAAGCGCGCCAGCGCGCCATGTGGCAGCGCCCCGGCGTGCGCCTGGCCATGGGCGGCGCTTTCGGCCTGCTGGCGCTGGCGCTGGCGGTGCAGGTCGCCATTCACAACCGCTCCTGGCTGGCTGCGCGCGCACCCGCTACCAGGCCCGTGCTCACTGCCCTGTGCCTGCCGCTGGGCTGCAAGGTGGAGCCTTACCGGCTGCTGGACGCCATCGTCATCGACAGCTCCAGCTTCGTGCGCACCAGCGCCAACACCTTCAACCTGAGCTTTGGCCTGCGCAACACGGCGGATCTGCCCGTGGCCACGCCTTCGCTAGAACTCACGCTCAGCAATGGCGAGGGCAAAACCGTGCTGCGCCGCGTGCTGCCCCCCGCCGAGCAGGGCGCATCCGCCGAAATGGCCGCGCGCGGCGAATTCACGGGCGCCGTCACCCTCACCGTGGATGGCGATGCGGCTGACCCTGCCGCCATCGTCGGCTACCGCCTCACCGCCTTCTACCCCTGAACCCTGAAAGGCTTTCGCTTCCCATGTCCGTTCTCATCTGCGGCTCCATCGCGTTCGACACCATCATGAACTTCGATGGGCGCTTTGCCGACCAGCTCCTGCCCGACCAGCTGCACAACATCAACGTCTCTTTCGTGGTGCCGGGCCTGCGGCGCGACTTCGGCGGCTGCGCGGGCAACATCGCCTACGCGCTGCGCCAGCTGGGCGGCGCGCCGCTGCCCATGGCCACGGTGGGCGTGGACGGCGCCGATTACCTCGCACGGCTGAAATCGCTGGGCATCAGCGCCGAGTTCGTGCGCGAAGTGCCCGGCATGATGACTGCGCAGGCGCTCATCATGACCGACACGGGCAACAACCAGATCACTGCCTTTCACCCCGGCGCGATGACGCAGGCGCACATCAACACCGTCACCGCCCGCGACGACATTCGCCTGGGCATCGTCTCGCCCGACGGGCGCGAAGCCATGCAGCAGCACGCCCGCCAGTTCAAGGCAGCGGGCATTCCCTTCGTGTTTGACCCCGGCCAGATGCTGCCCGCCTTTGACGGCGCCGAGCTGCTGCAATTCATCGAACTGGCCGACTGGGTGGCCGTCAATGATTACGAAGCCCACATGCTGTGCGAGCGCACCGGTCTGGCACTGCCCGACCTCTCTCGCCGCGTGCGCGCCCTGGCCGTCACCCTGGGCGGCGAAGGCTGCGACATCTGGGAAGGCGGCCAAAGCCAGCGCGTTGCCCCCACGGCCGCCAGCCAGATTGCCGACCCTACCGGCTGCGGCGACGCCTGGCGCGGCGCGCTGCTCTACGGCCTGGAGCAAGGCTGGCCCGTGGCCCGCTGCGCCGCCCTCGGCAACCGCCTGGGCGCGATCAAGATCGCCTCTCACGGCCCGCAGAACTACCAGGTGCAAAAAGAAGCGCTGCTGGCGGGCATCTGAAAACCCCGGGCGCGCCTGCCGCGTGAGACGGGCCACCGCCGTTTCCCATGCTGCCGCCCGCCTGGCCGGGCGGCAGGTTTTTTCGGCTTTCACATATCAACAGGAGACAAACTTGTCCAAGGCATTCATCAAGATCGTTTCTGCCGTGGCGCTGGCCGCCTGCGCGGCAAGTGCGGCAGCGCAAGAGGCCACCAAGGTGGTCATGGGCATTTCGGGCTGGACGGGCTACGGGCCGCTCTCGCTGGCCGAGAAAACCGGGCTGTTCAAAAAGCACGGCATCGAGGCCGAAATCAAGATGATTCCGCAAAAAGACCGCCATCTGGCGCTGGCTTCCGGCGCCATCCAGTGCGCGGCCACGGCGGTGCAGTCGCATATTTCCTGGACGGTCAATGGCGTGCCCATCACGCAAATCTTCCTGATGGACCGCTCCCACGGCGCAGACGGCCTGGCCGTGCGCGACAACATCAAGAGCTTTGCCGACCTCAAGGGCAAAACCATCGCCGTCAGCGCGCCCGGCACCACGCCGCACTTTTTTCTCTCGTGGATGCTCAGCAAAAACGGCATCCGCCTCAAAGACATACGCACCGTCGCGCTGGAGCCGCAGCCCGCCGCGCAAGCCTTCGTTTCAGGCCGCAACGACGCAGCGGTGAGCTACGAGCCGTATCTGTCCACCATCCGCGCCAAACCCGAAGCGGGCCGCATCCTGGCCACCACCGTGGACTATCCGGCCGTGATCGACACCTTCGGCTGCACGCCGCAGTGGCTCAAGGCCAACCCCAAGGCCGCCCAAGGCATCACTGACGCCTACTTCGAGGCGCTCGACATGATCAGGAAAGAGCCTGAAAAGGCCTACGGCATCATGGGCGAAGTGGTCAAGCAAACGGGCGAGCAGTTCGCCGAATCGGCCAAGGCGCTGCGCTGGGCCGACAAGGCCGAGAACCAGAAGTTCTTCGCCAGCGAAGTGCAGCCTTTCATGAAGGAAGCCGCCGCCATCTTGCTCGAATCTGGCGTCATCCGCCAGCTTCCGCAAACCTACGACGGCCTGGCCGATCCGCAATTCATCCGGTAAATCCGTGCGTCCGCTGCAACCTGTCACGCCCGGCGTCCGCTGGGCGCTGGGCATCGCTTTTTTCGCGCTGTTCGTGGCCGCCTGGTGGCTTGTAACCGCCCTTGGCTGGGTATCGCCCACCTTTTTGGCCAGCCCGGCCGCGATGGCGCGCGAAGGCGTGCTGCTGTTTACTGAATACGGCTTCGCCAAAGACGTGGGCATGACCGTCTGGCGCGTGATGGGCGGCTTCGCGCTGGCCGCCGCCATTGGCGTGCCGCTGGGCATTCTGATGGGCGCTTTCAAGCCTGTTGAAGCCTTTCTGGAGCCATTTGTCAGCTTCTGCCGCTATCTGCCGGCTTCCGCCTTCATTCCGCTGCTCATCCTGTGGGCGGGCGTGGACGAAGTGCAGAAGCTGCTGGTCATCTTCATCGGTTCTTTTTTCCAGCTCGTGCTGATGATCGCCATCTGCGTGGGCGGCGCGCGGCGCGACCTGGTGGAAGCCGCCTACACGCTGGGCGCCAGCGGCGGCGGCGTGGTGCGGCGCGTGCTCATTCCGGGCGCGGCCCCGCAAATTGCCGAAACGCTGCGGCTGGTGCTGGGCTGGGCCTGGACTTACATCATCGTGGCCGAACTCATCGGCTCGTCCAGCGGCATCGGCCACATGATCGTGGACAGCCAGGCGCTGCTCAACACCGGGCAGATCATCTTCGGCATCATCGTCATCGGCGTCATCGGCCTGGTATCCGACTTCGCCTTCAAGCTCCTCAACCGGCGCCTGTTCGCCTGGGCCTCGCTGTGAGAGGCTGGCTCCCAATGCACCGGATTCAAGGCTCTTATCCGCTCCTTGTTTGATAGCATGACGTCCTAGTGGAAACAGCGCAGAATGGCATTTTGCGCCCCCTTTATTTGCTCCTTGTTTTGATGCGGCGCAGGGGTCAAGACAAGGCGATGCGGCAGAAATGCGGCCCTGAACCGTGCTGTGCCGCTGCCTGCCGCGCCAGGCCGCCGGGCGGTTTTGCGCGGGGCCTTGCGGGCGCTTATTTCGGCGGCATGCGGATGGCGCCGTCGAGCCGGATGACTTCGCCGTTGAGCATGTCGTTTTCCAGAATGTGGCGCACCAGCCGGGCGTAGTCTTCGGGGCGGCCCAGGCGGCTGGGGAAGGGCACGCTGGCGGCCAGCGCGTCTTGCACGGGCTGCGGCATGCCAAAGATCATGGGCGTGGCGAAGATGCCGGGCGCGATTGTCATGTTGCGGATGCCGTTGCGCGCCAGATCGCGCGCGATGGGCAGCGTCATGCTCACGATGCCGCCTTTGCTGGCGCTGTAGGCGGCCTGGCCCATTTGCCCGTCAAACGCGGCGATGCTGGCGGTGGAGATGATCACGCCGCGCTCGCCCGTGTCGGCTTGCGGCTCGTTGTGCGTCATGGCCTCGGCGGCCAGGCGGATCATGTTGAAGGTGCCAATCAGGTTGATGCTGATGGTGCGAGCGAAGGATTCCAGCCGGTGCGCGCCGTTTTTGCCCGCCACTTTTTCCGCCGGGGCCACGCCCGCGCAGTTGATCAGTGCGGCCAGCTGGCCCAGCGCCTGCGCCTTTTGCACGGCGGCCAGGCCATCGGCCTCGCTGGTGACGTCGCAGCGCACGAAAGCACCGCCGATTTCGCGCGCCACGGCCTCGCCTTTGTCGGCCTGCAAGTCGGCCACGACCACCCGGCCGCCTGCAGCGGCCAGCATGCGCGCCGTGCCTTCGCCCAGACCCGACGCGCCGCCTGTGACGATGAACGCCCTGTTTTCGATTTGCATGTTCTCTGATCTCCTTTGTGCATGGTTGAGGAATGGGCCAGCGCGCATTGTGGAGCGCCAGGCGGGCGGGCCGTCTCCTGTTTTTCCCTGTATGCGCCGGGGCGCCGCTGCCACAATCGCCGCCCGCCATGCCAGAGACTGCCGCCGCGCCTTCCGCACCCTTTGAATCCTGCCACTGGCTGGCCGTGGCCGTGCCCGCGCCAGCCCACAGCGCGCTGGCGCAAACGCTCACCTACGCCCACAGCGCGCCGCTGCCCGCCGGCACGCTGGTGCGCGCCCCGCTGGGCCAGCGCGAAGTGCCGGGCGTGGTGTGGGGCCTGGCCGATGCGCCCGATGCCGCGCTGGCTGCGCACATCAAACCCCTGGCCTGCGCCTTCACCAGCCTGCCGCCGCTGGATGAAAACTGGCGCCAGCTGATTGCCTTCACGGCCCGCTACTACCAGCGCGCGCTGGGCGAGGTGGCGCTGGCGGCGCTGCCGCCGCAGTTGCGCACGCTGGACGAAGCGCAAATGGCGCGGCGGCTGGCCAAACTGGCCAAGCAAGACGCCGTGGCGCAAGGCCCGGCCACGCCCGCCGCCAGGCCCAGCCCCACGCCGCAGCAGGCCGCCGCGCTGGCGCAAATCGCCCAAGGCGCAGGCCCCTTTTTGCTGCACGGCGTCACGGGCAGCGGCAAAACAGAGGTCTACATGCGCGCGGCCGAAGCCGTGCTGGCGCAAGACGCCGCCGCGCAAGTGCTGGTGCTGGCGCCCGAAATCAACCTCACCCCGCAGCTTCAGGCGCGCCTGGCCGCGCGCTTTGCGCCGCTGCTGGGCGCGGGCGCCGTGGTGGCCATGCACAGCGGCCTGACACCCGCGCAGCGCCTTTCGGCCTGGCTGGCCGCGCACACGCAGCGCGCGCGCATCGTGCTGGGCACGCGCATGGCCGTGCTCGCCTCCATGCCCGCCTTGCGCCTGATCGTGGTGGATGAAGAGCACGACCCCAGCTACAAGCAGCAAGAAGGCGCGCGCTACTCCGCGCGCGATCTGGCCGTGTATCGCGCGCGCTTGCAAGGGGCCAAAGTCATCCTCGGCTCGGCCACGCCGTCGCTGGAAAGCTGGCACGCCAGCCGCCCGGACGGGGGCAAATACCAGCGCCTGGTCATGCCCTCGCGCGTGGGCAGCGGTGCGGGCGCTGATGGAGCAGCCGCGCTGCCCCTCGTGCGGCGCGTGGACATGAGCCGCCAGCCGCGCGGCACGGTGATTGCCGCGCCGCTGCTGCAAGCCATCACCGAACGCGTGGGGCGCGGCGAGCAGTCGCTCATCCTCCTCAACCGCCGGGGCTGGGCGCCCGTGCTGCACTGCGCCAACTGCGGCTGGAAAAGCGAATGCCCGCATTGCAGCGCCTTCCGCGTCTTTCACCGCGCCGACCGCAGCCTGCGCTGCCACCACTGCGGCCTGGCGCAGCCCGTGCCCCGAGCCTGCCCCGCCTGCGGCAACGCCGACATCACCCCCATCGGCCGGGGCACCGAGCAGCTGGAAGAGCGCCTGGCCGCCCTGCTGCAAACCGCCCGCCGCCCCGACGGGCAGCCCGCCCGCATCGCCCGCATGGACGCCGACACCACCCGCCTCAAGGGCGCGCTGGCCCAGCAGCTGGCGCACGTGCACGACGGCAGCGTGGACGTGCTTGTGGGCACGCAAATGATTGCCAAAGGGCACGACTTTCGCCGCGTCACCCTCGTGGCCGCGCTCAACCCCGACACGGCGCTTTTTTCCAGCGACTTCCGCGCGCCCGAGCGCCTGTTTGCCCTGCTCATCCAGGCCGCAGGCCGCGCCGGGCGCGACGCCGCCTACAGCCAGGCCAGCGGCCAGGGCAGCGAAATGTGGGTGCAAACCGAACACCCCGCCCACCCCTTGTTTGAAGCCCTCAAACGCCACGACTACCCCGGCTTTGCTGCCAGCCAGCTGGCCGAACGCCAGGCCGCCGGCCTGCCCCCCTACGCCCACCTGGCCCTGCTGCGCGCCGAAAGCCGCGCCCTGCCGGCGGCCATCGCCTTTTTGCAAGACGCCGCCGCCGCACTGCAAGCCGACCCGGCCCTGGCGCAATGGGCCGCCCACGTCACCTGCTACCCCGCCGTGCCCGCCGCCATGCAGCGCCTGGCCGGCATGGAACGCGCCCAGATGCTGCTGGAAAGCCCCCGCCGCGCCGCCCTGCAAGGGCTGCTGGCGGGCTGGCAAGCCGCCCTGCACGCCCTGCGCGCGCGCCACAAAGCCGTGCTGCGCTGGGCCACTGATGTGGACCCGCTCAGCTTTTGAGGGCCTGTTCACGGCCTTGGGCAGTCAATCTTTGCCGGGCCGCAAGGAGTGTTAGGCGTGCTGCGTACGGCATTATTTAGCTCCTGTATTCGTAGCATCATGTCCTAGTGAAAATTGCGCAGGTTGGCATTTTCATGCCTCTAAATTAGCTCCTTTTTTTGATGTGAAATGGCTCGCAGAACCAGCCTGGCGGAGCTGCGCCAGCGCCTGTGGCGAAAACTGGCATTGGCCAGCTTCGCAGGCGGCGTCAATGGCTCTCTCATATGTATGAATCAACAGCCGGTAATCGCACCAGCTTGTCGCTCACGGGAAAAGGTTTTTCAATTCAGCCGTCTTGGGTGTCGCCTGGGGCCTTCATGGCCGCCATTTCAAACACTTCCGCGAGCACTTCAGCCTCCGCGTCTGCATCCATAAGGCAGCGGCAAACGTCTGCGCTTTCCCCGGGGAAAAAGCCTGATGAGCAGGAAATCAGGCAAATGGCATCAGAGATCAACCGCACAGGCGACCGCCCCCTGTGGCTTGACGACCGGGATGAGCGCATGCAAGCGTTCGCCCGCCAGGCCGCGCAACTGCCCGCAGACGCGCGCCCGCAGCTGCTGAAGGAAATCATCGACCAGCGCCCGGACGCCATTCATGACTGGGTTGGCGCGCAACGGCTGGAGCAACTGGCTGGCGCAGGCCGCATCAGCGCGGAAGAAAAAGCGGCCGTGCAAAGCACCGTGGCCGCTGCATATACCGAAGGCCACATCACCCATGCGCAAATGCAGACCATCATGGGCGTGGCCAGCATGCCCCCAGGCCATAACCCTGCGCGCTTTGAAACAGCCCGCAGCTTCCTGACAGGCAACGCGCCTGAGATGGCGGGCGCCAGAGCCAAATTTCTGCGTGACAGCTTTGCCGCCCATGCGGAGCGCGCCGCCAATGGCTATGGCGGCAGGCCTGATTTCAACAGCGCACTGGCGCTGACGCTGATGCATTCAGGCGGGCAGCAAAGCGACGTGGCGCGCATTTTTTCCAAGCTGACACCGGCTGAGCAAAGCCTGGCAGCAGCGGGCGTGGGCGCGGCTGCCGTGGGCTATCGCTACAGCCAGCCCCATGTCAATGGTCTGACAGATCCCTGGGCCGTTTTGCATCGGGCCGTTGTACAGGCGAATCCGCCAGCCACTCGGCAAGGGCAGCTGCAACTGACACGCATGGCCGAAGGGCTGGCTTCGTCGGGGCGCTACGCCACGCCTGAATCTGACAAGGCCGTGACGGACCTGTACGCGCAAGTGGCCGAAGGCCGCGCCCGGCAAAAAATGGACGATCCGCAAGCCATGGCCGAAGGGCTGGCCCGCGTTGCCAATGCCGAAAGCAGGGCCGCTGGCGTTCTGAAAACCCTGCCTCCTGATGCCAGCGCGGAACAAATCTGGCAAGCCATACAGAAAAATCCGGGCGCATTCACTGACCCCGTTTTTGTCCAGTACCTGGAGTTGCGCGGCGATCAGGCCCGCCATTTGCAGGGGTCAGATCTGCGCAACGACATTGGCCTGGCCTTGGGCCTGCCCGTAACGCAGACCCCTGTCAACGAGATGCAACAGGCCCGCATGGAGCGCGGCGAATTTGACTTCTTCAACGTCAATGCCGCTGATGAAGCGGGCCAGGCCATCCGCTCCATCGAAGCGCAAATCCAGAAAGCGGGCGGCGAAGGCGCGCGCGTGGCGGCGCTGCCCGTCACCGTCGCATCCAAAGAACACGGCCTGATCCAGACCGTCATCTGGCGTGTTGAAACCGCAGACGGCCGGGAAAAATTCGTTGACTACAACCCGGCCACCCAAGAGGCCCGCACCTACGCCAGTTTTGAAGACTGGAAAAACAACAACCAGCTGCCCCCGGGCGAAATGACCTATGCCCGCAACGGCCATCTGACGGCCGGAGTGGATGGCAAGCCCCAACTGGAAACCGGCAACACGCCCAACACGGTGGACACCGCCTGGGAAGCGTGGATCAAACCGGCCCTGGACGGCGCCGCGCTGGCGGGCGGCATCGTGCTGCTGGGCGCTGCCGTGGTTGGCACTGGCGGCACAGCGGTGATGGTCGGGGGCGCGCTGCTCGGCGCTTACGGCGCTGGCACTGGAGGCGTGGAACTGGCAGACCGCGCCGCGCACGGGCAAACCCTGTCACTGGGCAATGCGCAAGCACGAAACGCCTGGCTGAACGTAGGCGCCAGCGCGCTCAGTTTGGGGGCCATGGGCGCCAGCATGCGCCTGGCAAACATGAGCGGACGCGCCACAGGCAATGCGATTGATGAAGCAGTGCAGCTGACCCGGATGGCGCAAACCGCGCGCGGCCTGAATGTGGCTGCACAGTACGCCGACACCGCCGCCTTTGCGGATGGCGGCCTGATGCTGGCCGCAAACTGGGACCGCATGACGCCTGCCGAACGAACGCAGGCGCTGGCCATGATGGCATTCTGGTCGGCTGGTACGGCTGTCAGCGCGCGGCAGGCAGGCGGCGTGAAAAATCTGTATGGCGTCAAGGATTTTTCCAATGCCATTTCCTCCACCCATCAATGGCTGAGAGGCCAGATTGACGAAGTCGCACACGATGCAGACATCATTGCCGTTTATGACGCCAATGCTCACGTTGAGCCCGGGCTCCATCAGGAAGTCATCGAAATTCTGGCTGCCGGAAAAACCTTCAAGGTACTGGTCAGCCATGAAAAAGCCGCACTCGGCGAAGCAAAAGCCCATGAATGGATGCTTGCCAATGGCTATGAACCTGTAGGCAAGACGGATGGCGTTTACCGCAAGGGGGAACATGGAATAGATGGCGTTTACAAGAAAACCGTCCGGAATCCGGATGGAAGCACGAGCGTGAAATATGTCGTTACTGAGGCCAAATATGATAAATCACAGCTTAGGACGTTGGAGAACGGTTCCAGACAAATGGATGACGGATGGGTTCGAGTCAGATTGAGAGAAAAGGTTGGTGAAGAAACGGATGCAATATTGGATGCGATGGATAATGGATTACTGGAAAAATGGATTATTAGGGTGAAGCCCAAAGATCGGGCCATGGCGGCTGATTTAAATAATTTCGACAGGTTGGAAATTGTTGCCACATATGTCGATAAACATGGACATGTGATTCGTGGTGCTGCTGGGGCAGTTAAAGTTAATGACTTTTCAAGCAAGTAGGAAACGATGATTCGAGATAAAAACAAGGAAGCCGCCTATTTTGACAAGGGGCTTAGGACGCAAGCATGTGTTCAACGTACGCTAGCATTCCTGAAATGCCAAGCAAAAACAGGTACTGACGCCATTCAAAAATCAGTGAGGCCAAGTTTCGACATCTTTTGCGCCTGTTTGCCATGAACTTGACCGCCACGGATGCCGCGCAGCTATGTGGCTTGTCCGTGCGCTCGGTCAATGCGCTGTACCAGCGTATGCGTATCCGCTTGGATCGGCAGTGCGCCGCTCAGTCTCCTTTCTCAGGCGAGCTTGAGGCCGATGAGTCCTCTTTCGGCCCCAAGCGAATCCGGGGCAAACGTGGGCGTGGCGCGGGTGGCAAAACCATCGTCTTTGCTCTGCTCAAGCAAGGCGACTGTGTCTATACCGAGATCGTTGCCGATGCCTCCAAGGCCACGCTGCAAGCCATTATTCGGGGCAAAGTGGCTCCCAACAGCATCATCCACACCGACGGCTGGCGAGGCTGCGACGGGTTGGTTGATTTGGGTTTGGACAAGCCCTTTCGGGTCAATCACGGCAGCAACGAATTCGTCAAGGGCTGCAGACACGTCAACGGCATCGAGTCTTTTTGGAGCCATGCCAAACATCGGCTGGCGCAGCTTCATGGCGTGCGACGTGACAAGTTCGCGTTGCATCTCAAGGAGTCTGAGTTCCGTTTCAATCACTGCCATCTTGATCTCTACAAGACACTGCTTGAATTGCTCAGGGATGAGCCTCTGTGAAGCGTTTGCTTCCTAAGCTCCTACGTTATTGGAGGCAACATCCGAACGAGCCGCGCCCTGTTTCCCAGATCATTATCGGCCTCAATGAAACTACGCAATTTTGGATAACCGAATAAGAAGAATGGAAGACAAAAAGAAAGAAAAATGGAAGAAAAGATAAAACGGCATTTATTGGCCTATGCTCCTTTGGAGGACTTTTATGTATTGTCTCCACCGTCAGGAGATAACAAGAATAGTCTAGTTGGTTTCTTCAGCAAAGGAGCCCCTCTTCTCCTGGTCATAGACGCTGATGAAATAGCGGAGCATGCGATAGATTTCCTCTTGAAAAATGGAGTGAAGGTTCTTTTCAGTGACGAAGAATTGTCTGAATATGGAAAGAACAGACAGGTTTCACGCGATCATCAGAATGAACGTAGTCGTTAAATAATTATGGACTGTGTTATTGCCAAGAAGTGGCACAGTTCTATTCGATTCGGAGACTGTGCGAATGGATATTCCAGGCGCTGTGCGTCGGCGCGATGAATAAAACAAGCAAAGCAGAGCGTATCACGCCTTGCTTCTGGCGAAACTTGTTTTTATGTGGGCATGTATCTAAAATCGGACTAGGACTAACTTTTGGAAATATTATAAGACCTATTTGCATCGAAGATTTCAAGTTTAAAAGGAGCTGTCGGAGGGTGATTGTCATATGAAATTTATCAAAAGCGGCAATGCCTGCAAAGCAGTCCATATGAGCGGGCCAACGCATAATTATCTTGAACTGGTTTTTTCTGATGTTCCCGTGAATGATGTGGAAATATCAGCCCTCAGATTGAAGGCGGATGAAATAAAGCGGCTTGATGAGAATGAGGTTGCGCGGCAGGTAAAAGCCGGTGTTGAATTTGCCTGCCAGCGCGTGGCGCAGA
>ERZ773077.1997-NODE-1997-length-13478-cov-15.382627_pt1 | contig 13478 bp, 15 predicted proteins | sample MGYA00580612_ERZ773077 | MGnify/ENA primary metagenome ERZ773077 (study PRJEB29015, sample SAMEA2737971) | human oral metagenome | biome: human oral; feature: human-associated habitat; material: dental | place: China | collected 2021 ...
CAGTAACGTCACTATCGATGTCCTTGAGAACGGTGACCGCGCCGGATGATTCAGTTGCATCACCGTAGCTAGAGACGTCAATAAAATCGATTTCCATATAGCAATCCATGGCGCGCACCAGATCGATCATGAACGGTGCCGCACCGCGCAGGACGCCGATGACCAGCGGATTCTTGTCCCGGTATTCGTTAGTCAGCTCTCGGCCCAGCCGCGCCACCGCGTCATTAATTTGTTCAGTAGTTACGAGGATGGTAGCGATATCTTGATTCATAGGGGTAGTATAGCATGTTTTGTGTTGATAGAGGGGACAATCATGAATATGCTTGCGAAAGGTTGAGGCTAAGGATATACTGGCAGAAAAGATGAAGCGGAGTTTAGTGTGGAGAAAATAGACCTAGAGGAAAGTAATAATATCGAACAGGGTAGTGGCAATGATAAGTTGCAGTTTAATGATACTCCGGAGTTGCGGGAAAGGTTGGCGGGTTATTTGAGGGGTTATTATCCATCTCTCGTGATGAATATTCTCTCACGATGAGTTTATGGAAGATGTAATATTTGTAGCAGATGTGAAGATCGTCGGTCGTGAGGAGATGTGTAAATGGAAAAACTTTGTGGAACGTATAAGATTAATACTGTGCCATCGAAAAGAGCAGCTTCTACTGACTCAAGAAGAATTGAGAAACGCCATTATAGCTAGTGAATCTAAGTCTGTTGTAAAGGCAATAATTAGTCGTAATACTCCGACCACCGTGTAGATATTTCATATACACCGATATCTGCTAAAATATATCCATGCAGCCACTCAAAAAACGCATTCAAACCCTGCAGTCAGAAGTAGAACAGGCCAAGGCGGCGCTGGATTTTGCGGCGCTGGAGCAGGAGCTGACGGTGCTGGATGAGCGGCTTAACCAGCCGGAGATTTGGCATAATCCAGACGAGGCGCAGGCACTGGCCAAAAAGGCGGCTAGCTTGCGCCAGACAGTCGAGCCGTGGCAGACGCTGGGGGTGCAGCTAGCGGATATTGCTGAGTTGATGGAGCTGGGCGACGATGATTTATTGCCGGAGTTTGAGGCGCAGGTGGCGGCATTAGAGCAAGAATTTACCCGGCGCAAGACTGATCTATTATTTAGCGGCCCATATGATAACCGCGAGGCGGTAGTACGAATTTCGGCGGGCGTGGGCGGGCTGGACGCTCAGGACTTTGCGGCCATGCTGGAGCGGATGTATCTGCGCTGGGCGGAGAAGTCCGGGATGAAAGCTGACACGCTGGAGCGTTCGACCAATGATGATGCCGGGATAAAGACAGCGGTGCTGGAGATTGCTGGGCCGTTTGCGTATGGAAAATTGCGCTCAGAGAACGGCGTGCATCGGCTGGTGCGCCTCAGTCCGTTTAATGCTGATAATTTGCGCCAGACTAGCTTCGCGCTGGTGGAAGTGCTGCCAAAGATTGATACGCCGGATGAAATTGCGATTGACCCGAGTGATCTGAGGATTGATGTGTATCGTTCGGGCGGTAAGGGCGGCCAGGGTGTGAACACTACCGACTCGGCGGTGCGGGTGACGCATGTGCCGACGGGCATTACCGTGGCGATTCAGAATGAGCGCTCGCAGATCCAGAATAAAGAAACGGCGCTGAAGATTTTGCGCTCCAAGTTGCTCGCGATGAAGCTGGAGCAGCACGCCGAAACGCTCTCTGAGCTTAGGGCTGGCGAGTCAGCCAACTGGGGTAGCCAGATCAGAAATTACGTCCTACATCCGTACACGCTGGTCAAGGACACTCGCACCAAGCACGAGAACCGCAACGCCCAAGGGGTGCTGGATGGTGATATTGATGAGTTTATGACGGCTTATTTGCGTGAGTCGCGCGGCTGACGAAAGACAGCAATGGTGATCATCACAGCAAAGGCGGTGAGGCTGATGACCATGACGGACAAGAAATGTACGCCAAACGGCCAAGCGGTTTGCCTGACGAGAACGTCGATCGGATATTTTCGATTGGTGTCATCGCCGATAATGTAATAGAGCCACGCGCATGTGCCCACTAGAAAGCACACCATGGCGAGGCCGTACCATACTAATGTTGACGTGTGGCGTGCGAGCCACTTGTTACTATCGGTAATTGCCTTGTTCTGCCAGCGGTTGGTGCCAATAAGCGTATAAAGCGGCAAGGCGAGACAGCCGGTAGCGAGGAGCAGTCCAGTCGCAGTGTACATGATATATACGAAAATACCGCTGTGTGCTATGTCTTGTAGTAGCGTGACGTGGGGGGTGAGGAATAGGCATATAAGCGTGGCGCCAAGCGATATGACCATAAGTAGCGCCAATAGTCGCAAACCAATCTCCAGTATCCTGTAGGTGCGCCGGGCAGGTTGCGCTGACTCATCAGGTGATTGCCCCACGAGCTGTCGCAGTCCACGTCCGAGATAATATATACCCCAGACGGTGCTGATAAATAGGAGTAGACCGCCAGCCAGGAAGAGCGGCCAACGTAAAACATTGGCAGTTTCTCGATGAGCCTCGCAGCAGGACCACGTATCTTGCGGTCGCGCCGCGTCAAACGTATCCGGTAGGAATGGTACGCTGAGATTACTGATAATCATTAACCCGACTCCAATGATACTGAGAGCGATAAACATGATACTGAGGCGATTGAGTAATGTGGCTGAAGGTTTCATATGTCTAGTGTAGCATGGTTTGCTGCGCTGATTCGCACCATCCTAAAAAATCTGCTATACTAGTGGCAATGATTTTGTTAGATAGGGTTACCAAAACATATGGCAAGGATAACAAGCCGGCCTTGAACCGGGTGAGTGTTCATGTCAAGCCGGGCGAGTTTGTGATTTTGGTTGGGACATCAGGTGCGGGGAAGTCGACGCTACTCAAGCTCTTGACCCGCGAGGAAAAGCCGACTGGCGGCAAGATTGTCGTTGGTGGGATTGATTATGACACGCTCAAGGACAAGCATATTCCGCTGCTCCGCCGCAAGATCGGCGTGGTGTTTCAGGATTTCAAACTTTTGCCGAATCGGACGGTGTTTGAGAATGTGGCCTTTGCGCTGGAGATTGCCGGCATGACTAATCGTGAGATCAAATCAACAGTGCCAAAGGTGATCGAGCTGGTGGGGCTGAAAGGTAAGGAAAAGAATTTCCCAAACCAACTGTCTGGCGGTGAGCGCCAACGGGTGGCGATTGCCCGGGCAGTGGTTCGGCAGCCAAAGATCTTGATCGCTGACGAGCCGACTGGTAACCTTGACCCAAAGCATAGCTGGGATATTGTGCGCTTGCTGGAAAAAATTAACAAATACGGCACCACGGTGCTGCTGACCACGCACAATGTCGATATTGTCAATAAGCTCAAACGCCGGGTGATCACCATTGATCACGGTAAAATCACCTCTGATCAAGCCAAGGGGAGTTACAAACAATGACCGATATCTCACGTAAAGCCGCCGCCAAGGCGCGCGTCGATCCTAAAGTTCTCAAGCGCACGCGGCAGCGTCGCCGTCGGGTGCTGACGTTCTGGCGAATGTGCCGGTATGGTATCAATAATTTTAGCCGTAATACCTGGCTGACGATCGCAGCGACTGCGGTGATGGCGGTGACGCTGCTCATTATTGCCGTTACTATGGCTGCTCGCCAGGTGCTGGTTGACTCGGTCGATACAATTTCGCGCAAGTCCGATATGTCGATTTTCCTCAAAGGTTCAACCGAGCAAAAGGTGATCGACGAGCTGACATCGCGCCTGAGCAAGCTCCAGAATGTCGAAAAGGTGACGTATATCTCGGCAGAGCAGGCGCGTCAGGAGCAAATCGAGAAGTATAAGAATGATCCAGCAACTCTCGAGGCGATCAAGGAATCAAGTAACGAAATGCCAGCATCGCTTCGGGCTTCGCTCAAGGATTTAAACGATCAGCGGGCACTGATTGAGTTTACGAAGCATGACGAGCTGTATAAGAAGCACAAAGATCCGACCAAAGAACCGTCGTTCATCGGTGATCGGCGTGATGCGATCAACGCCATCGGTGATTGGGTGCGGTTTGCCAGTATCGCCGGCTCGATCGCTACGGTGGTGTTCGTGGTGATTTCGTCACTGGTGGTGTTTAACACCATCAGGATGGCAATTTTTAACCGTAAAGACGAGATCCAGATGATGAAGCTGATCGGCGCTGATCGTGGATTTATTCGCGGGCCGTTTATCGTCGAGGCAGTTATGTATGGATTTATCGCGGCACTGGTGGCCTCAGGAGTCGGGTATCTGTTGTTGTTCTCGGCGCATGACAAGCTGGCGGTGCGGCTGCCGATGGATAATTTGATGAATATTGGCACGACGTATGCCGGGCTGGTAGTGCTGGCGATGATTATGATTGGTGCGGTGATCGGTATCGTCTCGTCATTGATTGCGACGCGCAAATACTTAAAATTATAAGTTATTTTGTCGCTGACCCCTGAATATTTACTGAACCAAGACGCTTGACGTCCATATGTTGCTTGTGCTAGAATGAGAAGTAATGAAGATACGGTCCACCACACCAGTTTCAACATCACGAGCCACACGGGCAGCTCTCGTGGCGGTTAGTGCTGTTGTTTTGGGCGCTGGCGTATTCCAGCTTGGCCCACACGTATTTGCGCGTGACTATGACGCGGAGATTGATGCTCTCAACCGGCAGGCGCGGCAGGCGCAGAACGAGGCTGATCGCCTCGGGACGATGGCGGCGACGTTGGAGGAGGAGCTGGGGCGCATTAATGCGCAGATTGATTCGATCCGAACAGAAATTGCCAAAAGTCAGCGAAAGCATGACGCACTGGTCGCGGAGATTACCAAGAATAAGCTGGCAATTGAGAAAAGCCGTAAGGTCATGGGCAAAATCTTGTCAGATATTTACCTCGATGATCAGATTTCGCCGCTTGAGATGCTGGCTAGCTCCAAGTCGATCGGTGATTATGTTGATAAGCAGGAGCAACGCAGTAGCTTGCGATCATCACTGAACGATAAGATCAAGGAAATAAAGGCGCTGCAGGCAAAACTAGAAGAAAATAAAAAGTCAGTTGAGAATGTGCTCAAAGACCAGAAAGCTCAGCAGACGCAACTAGCGTCCAAGCAAGCAGAGCAAGCCAAGCTGGTTAATGACACCAAGAACGACCAAAATGCCTACGCGGCCCTGGCGACGCAGCGGAATAATCAAGCGGCGAAACTACGCGAAGAGCAGGCGGCGGCTAACCGGCGAGCGCTTGGCGGGGTATCAATTCCGGGTGGTATCCCGGGCGGTGGCGGCTATCCAGGTGCCTGGGCAAATGCACCATTAGATGCCTACGTCGATCCATGGGGTCTATATACGCGTGAATGCGTGAGCTATGTGGCCTGGAAGATCCATAGCACTGGTCGGTTTGTGCCAAACTTTGGTGGTGCGGGTAACGCTAACCAATGGCCATCAACAGCGGCGCGATACGGCATTCAGAGCGGTTCGACGCCAAAGGCTGGCGCGGCAGCGGTAATGCACGTTGGTTATTATGGACACGTGATGTATGTTGAATCAGTCAATAGTGACGGCACGATTACGGTCAGTGACTATAACTTAGCGTGGGACGGTCTGTATCGGAGGTATACGCGTTCAGCTTCGGGCCTAACCTACGTGTATTTTTAATAGCACGATGAGTCAATAAAGCCCTCGCATCAGCGGGGGTTTTTGTGTACAATAGATATATGACAGAGCAACGGAGGGTAGGAACGCGGGCTCGCTTGTTTTTGGGCGGGCTGCTGATCGCGATTGTGAGTTTTGCGGCCGGGACGCGGTCGGATCTGATCGTGGCGCAGGTCGGGTCGCTGTTTGGTCTCAGAACAGCAACGGGGTCGCTGGATTTATCAGCGGTGCAGCGCGTGTACCGTGAGCTAAAGGCTCATTATGACGGTAATTTGGATGAGCAAGCACTTACGCGTGGGGCGGCGCGCGGTATGGTGGCAGCGACGGGCGATCCGCACACGGCGTACATGGATCCGGATGAAGCCAAGGAGTTTGAGAAGAGCTTGTCGGGCAATATTGGTGGCGGTATCGGGGCGGAAATTGCCAAGCGGCATAACGTGCCGACGATCATCCGGCCGCTAAAGAATAGCCCAGCCGAAAAGGCGGGCGTCAAAGCTGGTGATGCCATCGTCAAGGTCAATGACACGGTGGTGACTAATATGCCGGTTGATCAAGTGGTGCAGCGTATTCGTGGCGACGTTGGCACGACGGTCAAGTTGGTGCTGTCGCGTGGCGGCGAGCGTAAAGATATAACGGTGACACGCGAGGAGGTCGTCGCGCCGGCTGCCGAGTGGAAGGTTGATGGTGAGATTGGTATTTTGACGGTCAGTCGCTTTAATGATGACACCGGCAAGCAAGCGCGCCAAGCCGCCGAGGAGTTTCGCTCGGCAGGTGTTAGGAAAGTCATCCTCGACCTTCGAGGAAATCCTGGCGGTACGGTGGCGGCCGCACAGGCGTTAGCGGGGTTGTGGCTCAATCATGAGGTGGTAATGACCCAACGGCGCGGTGAGCAGGTTATCTCGACGGAGAAATCGACCGGCCAGCCGCTTCTCGGTGATATCAAGACGGTTGTGTTGATTAACGGTGGTAGTGCCAGCGCCAGCGAGATCGTGGCGGGGGCGCTCAAGGATCACGGCAAGGCGACGCTGGTTGGCGAAAAAACTTATGGCAAGGGCAGTGTGCAGCGGCCGATTGATCTCGCGGATGGCTCGGTTCTAAAAGTGACCGAGGCGCGCTGGTATACGCCGCATGGCAAGAATATTGACAAGTCGGGTATCGAGCCAGATATTAAGGTCGAGATGACGGCTGGGGCGGCAGATAATGGACGCGATCCACAATTGGAAAAAGCAAAGAGTGTATAGGCTCAAAAAGGGAGGGTAACGATATGCAACACAGGAAAAAAATACTATTGGTTGAAGACGATACAGCACTGGCGGCAGTCTATCGGTCGCGGCTGGAGCTGGAGGGCTTTGAGATTCGTGAGGTGCATAATGGTGAGGACGCGCTGTCGGCAACGGTGGCGTTTCGGCCGGATCTGATCGTACTGGATGCTATGATGCCGAAAATTAGCGGCTTTGACGTGCTCGATATCCTGCGCAATACGCCAGAAACGACCAACGTGCGGGTGATCATGCTGACGGCGCTCAGCCAGCAGAAAGACCGAGAGCGGGCGGAGGCGCTGGGCGTAGATGAATATCTCGTCAAGTCACAGGTGGTGATTGGCGACGTGGTAACGCGAGTAAAGCATCATTTGGGTGTGTCGTAGTTGCTCGGAGAAATTAGCCGCTCAAATACTGCTAGTGTAGCCGAATAGACAGCTAAATAGATGGGTGTAATCTGGATGCCGGGATAGCGGCGTCATAGAATAGAGAATAGTGCTGACTAGCCGACGCAAACCTGGGTTCGTCGCTCGGTTTTGCCGGTGAATTTGGTTTTCTTGACTCGCTTAAAGGTGACGACACCGGACTTAGCAGCGTGGATGGTGTAGTTGCGGCTCATGTATGCACCTGCACCAGCGACTTTCGTGGCGCCCGTTTGGCGGACGAGTACCTCACCGGCGTTGACTTTTTGGCCGCCGAAACGCTTGACGCCGAGGCGTTGGCCAGGGTTGTTGTGGATGTTTTTACTTGAGCCACCAGCTTTGACTTTTGACATTGAAACTCCTTAAATTTTCTAAACCTAATCCGTACCAGTATAAGTGACGGCTGATAAAAAGTCAAGGGGCTTTACTTGATTAGGCGGGTGTTATATAACTAGGGGCTATGAACGAGCAGAATATGACGACAATGGAAGCTATTTTCAACAGACGAGTGGATAGAAGAACGGTACTACTGGGTGTCTTGGGTACTGTTGGCGCAGTGGCATTCGGTGGTGCTGTGTACGAATCTCAAGAGAAGCCTCGTGACGGAGAGGCACTCCAAGCATTGCACGCGGTACAGACGGCGGCGGCAGAGGTTGCTGAGCGCGGCGTCAATGGCCAGACAACCTCAGAAGAGACGATCGCAGCGATGATGCAGCGTGAGAGTGGTGCAATGGTAAAGATTGAGGTGGCGCTTTCCGAGCCGCTGGCGCACTATGCTGCGGGCGAGGGGCCGTATGCGTCAATTGGGGCAAATATGGTGGACGGACTATTGAGCCAGATCGGGCGGGAGGTGTTTGCCGATACCGATCAACAGATGACGACGGAAATGGCGAAGCAGGCGCGGCCGGCATTGGCATTTTTGATCATGGCGTTGAATCAGCGGCGGATCGGTCTGGGCGCTAGGGATTTACTAGCAATGTGTCAGCAGTATCATCCGGAGGCGATCGCTCCTTCTGCGGCCAAGCAAGCAGCAGAGGCGCGTCAAGCGCAGCTTGATCTTTTGGAAAAGGAATTGGTGGGTCGCTTGGGACAGCTCGCAAACTATGATCCGGCGCTACAGCTCAATCGTCCGGTGCTCGGCTAGTCCGCAAGATCAGTAGCTCGCGGGCGACGACCTGATCAGGGCGGCGATAGATGAGCGGTGTGCGGTTGAGTTGGTGATAGCCGAGCTGTTGAAGGTTTTTTATTAGCGGCAAATGAGTGGCCTGGCCGGACGCGTCGTACCACGCTGGCACGGCGATACACAGCGGCGTGTTCGGTGCCAGCTGCGGGCGGATGTTGGTGAGGAAGCTGGTGATAATGTGGTTGCAGTTACCGACAACTTCCGCTAGTTTTTGGGGTGCGGGCGGTGCGGAAAAGGGCTGGCCAAGGTAAGTTTCGCAGACGACGGCAGTGAGGTGTTTGCTGTCCGGCCAGTGGTGCGTGGTGGCGTCGGCTTGATGAATGTCAATGACACGGCCAATAGGGCGGCTGGGTGCGGTGAACGTTGATTGCAGCCACGATAGATTCTCTGTCGTGTAGTCAACCATTTTTTGGCTAAGGTCGGTACCGACGACATCGTAGCCGGCGAGCAGCGCTTCTTGCAGGACGGTGCCGGTGCCGCAGAAGGGGTCAAGGATTGTCACGGCAGCTCGGCTTCCAGCCGTCTCCTCCAAGTCGAATGCATCCGGCAACGCCGTCCGCAGAACCATCGACTTATCGGAGAGGCTGGAAACCGACCCCGCCACAGAATTGCCGCACGATCTTTGACCGGTCAGCGACCCAGCACCCAGCGCCAAATTCAGCATAATCTGCGCCAGTTTAGGCGGCAGCATGCCGACGAAGGCGTCGCGCCTAGGGCGATGGCGGTCGCGGCGGGTGTAGGTGGTGATATTCTGGACGCCGCGGCTCTCGGCGATGATCAGGTGGCGGTCGGTCGTCTTGACGAGGAGCAGCTCGACTTTATAGGGTGAGCTACCAAGCTTGTTATTGTGCGCGGTGGCGGTAGAGAGGGCGGGCTGATCGTTGGGGATGAGGCGAAGGCTGGTGCCCGATTTTCTTAGGGATGATTTGAGAATGAGGCCGGTTTTTTGGATGTCGCGGGCGCTCACAGCCAGATTATAGGCGCTGAGGCCGAGGGTAATCTTGTGCGGCGAATGTGCCCACTTAGCGTGATAATGCTGGGTGATGAAGCGCGAAGCGGCGAGGAGCGAGGCCTTGTCGGTGCGACTGGCCGGCAGCTCGGTGATCACTTTGGCGCATTTGATGGTGCCGCCTAGGGTGGTGATGTCAAATTGAGCTGTCTGCACTTCGGCACATTGCTGGCTGATACGATTTACGTTATCCACACCAAAGACCGCCGCAAGTTCGGCGAGCGAGATCTCTGGCTGGCGGCCAAGCAGGGCGATATACATGGTTTGATTATAGCAAAAACTGCGTGATATAATGGGCAATATGGTATCAAAAGGGATACGGCAACTTTTGGAAGCATGTAAGTCACCACGGACGATCATGAGCATCGTGACGCTGGCGGTGCTGGTGCTGATCATTTTCCTGTCGCGCGCGGAATTGGTACGAGCGTGGGAGCTGCTCGGCCGGGCGAATATCTGGCTATTGATGTTGCTGCTACCGTTTCAGATTATCGTCTATTTCGCGGGCGGCGAGATGATTTTTGCCTATCTTCGCGACAAAAAACTGATCGGGCATATCTCGCGGTTTGAGCAGACGCGAATTGCGCTGGAGCTAAATCTGGTTAATCACATTTTTCCGTCAGGCGGCGTCAGCGGTATTTCCTACACGACGTGGCGGATGCATAAGCTCGGCGTCAGCTCGGCGCGCTCGACATTTGCTCAGGTGATCCGCTACGTGACGGGCTTTTTGTCACTGATGGTGCTGCTGATTATGGCGGTGTTAATCTTGTCAATTGACGGGCAGGTCAATCGCTACATCGTGACGTCAAGTTTCCTTCTAGTGCTAGTGGTGCTGGCGCTGACATTTGGGCTGATTTTTATGTTCTCGTCGCGAAAGCGGATGCACAACACGGCGGTGCGGGTGTCGCGGCTGATCAACGCGGTAGTGCGGTGGGCAACACTGGGCAAGATCAAGCGGCTGCTGGTTTCAACGAAAATTGAAGCGTTTTTCGCTGAGATGCATGATGATTTTGTGGAGCTATCGGAGCACCGGCGCCTACTCATCAAGCCGCTGGTCTGGGGCGCGATTTATGCTATTTTTGATGTGTTGATGTTCATCGTGGCGTTTTGGGCGCTGGGCGTGTCGGTCAATCCAGCAGTACTGATCATCGGCTACGGCGTGGCAGGACTGGCGAGCCTGGTGGCCTTTACGCCGGGCGGGGCGGGCGTATATGAAGCGATTATGATCGTTTTTCTGAGCATGACCGGTGTGGCGCCGGACGTTGCCATCGCTGGGATTGTGCTGACGCGGGTGATTTTACTAACGGGGACAATTGTCTTTGGGTATATGTTCTATCAGCACGCGCTGATCAAATATGGGCGGCCAGATGACGACGATGGCACCGCGGTTTAGCGTTAGCGATTTTGTAGCGGTCGTCAATCAGGTGCTGGAGACCGCTGTCCCGGTCGTCGAGGTCGAAGGTGAGGTTGCCGAGTTCACCATGCGTCAGCAGAAATTTATCTTTTTTACGCTCAAGGACAGCGAGAGCGCGGTCAATTGTTTCATGATGGCGTGGCAGCTCAGAACGCCGATCGAGGAAGGGATGCGCGTGGTGGTGCGGGCCTCAGCCAAGCTAACCGCCAAGGGTAAGTTTAGCCTAACGGTACAAGAGGTCAAGCCGCTGGGTGCGGGTCACCTCAAGCGCAGCGCCGAGCTCCTCAAGGCGAAGCTGGCGGCCGAAGGGCTGTTTGATACGGAACGCAAGCGCCCCTTGCCGCCATATCCTGCCCGCGTGGCGGTCATTTCCAGCACCCAGGCGGCGGGCTACGCAGATTTTATGAAAATTGCTGGTGAACGCTGGGGCGGGGTGCAGTTTATCGTCGCTAACGTGAAGGTCCAGGGCGACGGTGCGGCCGATCAGGCGGTGCGGGCGATTGCTCATTGTAATCAGCTGGCGGAGCCGCCAGAGGTGATTGTGCTGATTCGTGGCGGCGGTAGCGCAGAAGATCTGGCGAGTTTTAATGACGAATGCTTGGTGCGAGCGGTGGCTGGCAGCCGCGTGCCGGTGCTGACTGGTATCGGGCACGAGGTTGACGAGAGCCTGTGCGATCTGGCGGCCGATGTGCGGGCGGCCACGCCGAGTAATGCTGCGCAGCTGCTATTTCCGGATAAACACGAGGTGAGGCGGCAGTTAGCGCTGCGGCTGGGCGGCGTGGCAGAGGTGATTCAGCAGCAGATTAAGGAGCAGCACCTTCGTGTCACAACGTTGCAACAAACAGCTCTCGAACAGTGGTCGCAGCGCGTCGAGATCGCTATGAATAGGGTACTGTCGCAACAACGAATGATTGCTGAGTACGACCCAGAGATGGTGCTGCGGCGCGGTTACGCGATGATTAGCGGCAATCGTCAGATTGGTAGTATTGTAAAGATTACAACAAAATATATGATTATGAAAGCGAGGATTGAGAGTAGTGAACAGCGATAAAACAAACGAGAAAACGATTGAGCAGATGATGGCGGAGCTGAACGAGCGCATCGCGTGGTTCCAGGGCGAGGAATTTAATCTGGACGAGGCCAAGCAGCGGTTTGCTGAGGCGCGGCAGCTGGCGAAAGACATTACGGCGGCGCTGGACGATATGCAGCATGACATTACAGTGCTCAGCGAGGATTTTAGCGCGTGATATGGCTTGCGTGGCTTGGCGGGGCGATTCTGATGATCTTTGCACTGCCAGCACTGATTGGTGCGCCATATGTGCCGTCAAAGTCGCGTGAAGTGCGACGGTTATTTGCCGAGGCATTGCCACTCGGTAAGGGTGATATCGTGCTTGATATCGGGTCGGGCGATGGCGTGGTGCTGATGGCCGCAGCCCAGCAGGGCGCACGGGCAATTGGCTATGAGATCAATCCGTTCCTGGTATTGATATCACGCTGGCGGCTGCGAAAATTACCGGGCGCGCAGGTGCACTGGGCGAATATCTGGCGGCGGCCGGTGCTCGACAAGGTGACAGTGATGTACACCTTTGGCGATGGTCGCGATATTGCAAAGATGTTTCAGCTGGCTAGGCGTCAAACTGCCGCCCAAACCGAGCCGTTGACTTTCGTGAGCTACGGATTTTCTGTCCCTGGCACGCAGCCGACAAAAGAATACCACGGCTATTTTCTCTATCGGCTGCCGGGAGGCTTTACATCGCCCGAAGCATAAGCTATACTGATGCATATGAGTAGAAAAACAGAGATGGAACAGGGATATGTCAATAGCTGGATGATTGTGGCGATTAGTGCAATCGTGCTGTTCGTGGCGGCTGGTAGCGCGGCAATTTGGGCGTACCTGGCATATTCACAGGAAAAAACTGCGGTCGAGAGCCGGATGGCGGTGGCTTCGGCCAAGGCGCGCGAAGAGCAATCAAAGGCTGACCGCGAGAAATTTAATGAAGAGGCCAAAAACCCGCGCATTGAATTTGTCGGCCCCGAGCAGTACGGCCGCGTCTCATTTATGTATCCAAAGACCTGGAGTGTTTACGTAGCGGCTGACGGCGGTGATCGCGGTGATTATAAAGCATATCTCCACCCGGTTATTGTGCCACCAACGAACACACATAGTAGCAACCAAAACAAGTTTGCGCTGCGCCTCGAGATTCTTAACAGTGACTTCAACAAGACGCTAGATCAGTACGCCAGCCTGCTGAAAAAGGGTGATTTAACCTCGAGTAGCGTCGAATATAACGGCAACACCGCGACACGCATTGATGGTGCGTTTAGCAAGGATCTGCGCGGCTCGGTGGTACTGATGAAGGTGCGCGACAAGACGCTGCGTTTTTCAACCGATGCTGATACGTTCAAGCCAGATTTTGAGGCCATCCTTAAGACGGTGAAATTCGTCCAGTAATCTCTCTCGGCTGCGGTCAGTATCCGTGAAATGATACGGAGCGGCAGCGGTTCTTTTTGGCGCCTCGGTTTGCTATACTAGAGGTATATGGCGCAGCCACAGTG
>ERZ773077.1998-NODE-1998-length-13476-cov-11.864764_pt1 | contig 13476 bp, 10 predicted proteins | sample MGYA00580612_ERZ773077 | MGnify/ENA primary metagenome ERZ773077 (study PRJEB29015, sample SAMEA2737971) | human oral metagenome | biome: human oral; feature: human-associated habitat; material: dental | place: China | collected 2021 ...
TGCGAACAGGTCCTCGTAGTAGGCGAAGCCCCGCTTGGTCAGGTCCAGGATCTCCGCTGAGTCCATGTGCTCGACCAGGCTCTTGCGGCAGTAGACGCCCAGGGGAACGGTGCGCCCGTCGCTCGCCACATACTCATCGGTGGCTCCCACGTAGGGGCCCGCGACGATCGCCGTGACGTAGGAGCTCATCGGCTCTGTGGGGGCGAAGGCGAAGGTGTGGGCGCCACCCGAGCCGTCGGAGTCCTCAGTGGGAGTCGGCTCGGGCGTGGGGGAGTTGGACAGCACCGTCCAGCTCGACGGGGTGGTGACGGTGAAGGCGAAGGATGCCTTGAGGTCCGGCTGCTCGAAGACGGCGAAGACGCGCCGGGAGTCGGGTACCTCGAACTGGCTGTAGAGGTAGGTCTCGCCGTCGGCCGGGTCGGTGAAACGGTGCAGTCCCTCTCCGGTGTGCATGTAGGCGCAGTCAGCAACGACGACCAGCTCGTTGTCGGCGGCCAGCCCCGTCAGGGTGATGCGTGAGTCCGCATAGACCTCAGCGGGGTCGAGGGCGCGCCCGTTGAGGGAGATGGAGTGGACGACGGGGGCGATCAGGTCGATGAAGGTGGAGGAGCCCGGCGCGGACGTGAACCGTACGGTCGTTGATGATCCGAAGACAGTCTCACCGCGTGTGAGATCGAGGGTGACGTCGTAACTCCGGGTGTGCACCGTCGCGCTGCGATCGGCGGCCTCGAGACGAGTCAGGTTCTGACCGGGCATAAGAGGAACTCCTGTATAAGAGGGAAACGCGGCTCATGGGGCGCCGGGCGATTGTCTCATCTTCCTGTCTCAGGTGGTGCGCCCGGGGTACACGACAACGTCGCCGGGGAGACGACACATGAGCATGTCGTCTCCCCGGCGACGGAAGGCAGTTCTCCTGATGCCAGGAATCTCACTCAGGAGACTGGCCGCAGAGCGGCTCAGGCCTTGTTGCGGCGACGCAGGAGCAGAACCGCCCCTCCGCCGACCACGAGAAGCGCGGCGATCCCGCCGAAGATCATGCCGTTGGCACCGGTGTGAGCCAGGGACCGGTCGGATTCGCCGGTCTTCGTCTCACCAGCGGCCTTGTTCTCGGAGGAGGAGTCCTTGGCGCTTGAGCCAGAGTTCTTACCGCCCTCCTCGGCCCGGTTGTTGACCTGCTGCTCGGCCGCGGCCTTGTTGTCCTTGCCGTTGGCCTGGTTGTTAGCGCCGTTGGCCTGCTGCTCGGCTGCGGCCTTGTTGTCCTTGCCGTTGGCCTGGTTGTTAGCGCCGTTGGCCTCGGAGGCGGAACGCTCAGTGGACTGGCTCTCGGAGGTGGAGGTCTCAGACTTCTGGCTCTCAGAGGTGGAGGTCTCAGACTTCTCAGACTTCTGGCTCTCGGAGGTCTCGGAAGAGCCGCCGTTCTTCTGGTTGTCACCACCGCCGTTGTTGGCGCCGGCCTTGTTCTCGGTGCGCTCACGCTCGGTCTTCTCCGAGGTGTCACCACCGCCGTTGTTCTCGGTGGTCTGGCTCTCGGTGGTTCCGCGCTCAGTGGTGGTGCTCTCGGAGGTCTCGATGGTGAAGGTGTGCTCCGAGACCCTGGTCACGGTCTGGCTCGTGGCCGTCTCGCTGTGGTGGGAACCGGTCAGCACCAGGAGGTACTCGCCGTTGGCCGCGTCGGTGGGCGCGGGCAGGTTGCCCTGGAGGTTGCCGTTGGCGTCAACCGTCAGCTCTCCGAGGGTGTAGGTGATGCTGGAGTCGCTCTTGCTCTTGAGCACGACAGTCACCGTCTCGCTGGCGTAGAAGCCCTGGGCGTTGAAGGAGAAGGTCTGGCCCTGGCTCTCCGTACGGGCGGAGACCTCGTAGGAGCCGGTGATGCGCGTGTCGTCGAAGTAGATCTGAGTCTGCTGCTGCGTAGTCACCTGGGTCATCTCGGTCTGGCTGCCGTTGGTCGTGCAGCCGGCGCCGATCTTCCACCCTTCGGTGGTGGTGGCAGCAGAGGTGCCGATGGACTTGATGAGCGCTTCCAGGTCAAGGTCAGCGGACCAGTTGCCGTCGGCGGCCGCTTGGGTCTTGACGACGTCGGAGACAGAGCCGTCCGGGGCGTACAGCGCGATACCGACAGTGGCCTGCTCCCCGGTGCAGCCGCTTCCCGAGACGGTGAAGGACGTGTTGGTGCTGGCGGAGACGAAGGTCTTCTCCTGGGTGATCTTGAAGCTGCTGCTTGAGGTGGTCTCGCTGGAACCGCTTGGGCTGGCCTTGGGGGAGCCGCTGGGGCTTGGGGCGCTTTCGGAAGGGCTCGGGCTGCCGGGCGCGCTCGGGCTGCTCGTGGTGCTCGGGCTGCTGGGTGCGCTCGGGCTGCTCGTGGCGCTCGGGCTGCTCGGACTGTTCCGGTTGGAGTTATTTGCAAGAGCAGGGGAGGCAATGAGAGAGGCTCCAGTCATTGCGGCCACTGCGCTCGCCGCGGCAAGGGGACGTCCAAGACGCATGTGTCCTCCTAGGTCTACGGGGAACGATGGCTGCCGGCGACCTGATTCTTCACCGGCTCGTTATCTACCGTAACGAGGAATATGGCGATATCGTGGGTATGTCATGTGATCCCCAACACTTCAATGAGTGGCCTCACTCACGTGACAAAAGCGATGATCGTTGAGGATCCTCCTGAAATGCTGAAATCCTGGGGAATACATGCGACTTCGGTAGCGGGGTGATCAGGAGCCTGCTGGATGGCAGGTCTTGGGGCTGTATCCGTAGCCGGCCAGCAGATCGCGAGACTGCCGGTTGGGGGAGATGATGATCGATTCGTCCCGAGGCCCGGTCGGCAGGTCGATGATCGTGGTGGTCCCGGTCTTCTGTGCCTTGGCCGCGCTGCGTGCCAGGACGATCAGGTCACCGAGCCCGCTTCCTGAGTCCAGGGTGATGTTGCCTGCCACTGTATGTGCCAGACGGTGGAGCGTCACAGGATTACTGGACTCCTGTCCGACGGCGGACAGAACCGCCTGCATCACCATGGTGGTGGACTGGTTGCGGCGCTGGGCGCCGTCGGCCTCGCTCATGGCCTCCCAGGTGCCGTTGCGCAGGATCTCCGGGTGTCGGGAACGGACGAGGGCAAGAGCGTCGATCCCTTTGAGCCGGTGACGGCCGGTCGAGGTGAGGTTCAGTCCGGTATACGCGTCCCGAACAGGTTGTGGGACATCCACCTCGACCCCGCCCAGGGAGTCAATGATCTTGGCGAACTGCGCCATGTCGATGGTGACCAGATGCGTGGTGGGGATTCCCAGGCCGGTGCACAGGGCGTTGACCGTGTTCTGCGGTCCGGAGACATAGGTGGTGGCCAGGCGGTCCAGCTCCCTGTCCTTGCTGTTGATAGTCAGGTCTCGGGGCAGGTTGATGATGGTGAGTCCTGCCTCGGAGGGGCGCGCCAGGGCGAGGACATCGGCTCGGGTCCCCTCCACCTCCTGAGTGGTTCCGTACCGGCTCTGATCTCCCGGTACGGTGGTACGTGAGTCCGTCCCCAGGATCAACCAGGTCTCGCCCGCCGTCGGAGATGACGTGGAGGGCATGGCGATGTCGACGCGTGCAGGGCGATGTGCCAGGACAGCGAGATCGGTCCCCAGGACAAGAGCGGCGGTCATGACCGCGGCACTCAGACCGACAGTGACCCTGCGCCGCATCGGCCACCGTCTCGCGCCCCTGCGGCGGCGTTGCCGGGGCTGGGAGGAGCTGACGTCAGCGCCGTCCGCAGTGTCCTCGGAAGTGGCTGGGGAGCTTGCGTCGTGCTCGTCGTCGGGGGGAGGGCTCATGGTCTCAGTGTCCGCCTCTGGGAAGAGTGGTGCCGGCCGTGGTCGCTCTTGTGCCGCGTGGTGCCTCCGGGCGGCACAAGGCCGCCGGGGAGACGGCACACTTCGATGCCGTCTCCCCGGCGGGACGGGTTCCCAGTCATGCTGGGAGGGCGGGGTCAGGCCTTGCGGCGACGCAGGAACAGGGCGCCTCCACCGATGGCCACGAGGGCCGCGGCGATGCCGCCGAAGAGCAGACCGTTGGAACCGGTCTGCGCCAGCGGCTTGTTGGTGGTGCCGGTCTGGGGGGAGCCGGTGCTGGCCGGGGCGCTGTTGCCGCCGTTGGCGGGAGTGGTCGGACTGGCGGTGGCACTACCGTTGTCAGCGATGTTGTTGTCGCCGTCAGTCATGAGGTCGAGGACGCCGTTCTTGGCGACGACGGTCTTGTTGCTGCTGCCGCCCTCGCCGTAGCGGGCACCCTCGAAGGTCAGCACGTATTCGCCGTCGGCCACACCCGAGGGAGCAGGCAGCTCGCCCTTGATGTTGCCCTCGGCGTCCGCCTTCAGCTTGCCGACGGTGTAGGTCTTGGAGGGGTCGTCCTTGCCGACGAGGGTGAGAGTGACCTCCTCGTTGGGGGAGAAGCCCTTGACGTCCACCTTGATGGTCTGAGCGCCGTTCTCGTCAGTGGTGATCTCGTAGGTGCCGTCCACCTTGGTGTCGTCGAAGGCGACGGCCTCCAGGGCCTGGCCCTTCTCCTCGCCGTAGGCGACACAGCCGGCGCCGATGGACCAGCCGTCGGTCGAGCCGTCCGTCTTGGCCTCAACGCCGGTCGACTTGACCAGGGCAGGGATGTCCAGGGTGGTGGACCAGTTGCCCTCAGCGTCGGGGGTGGCCTTCACGACGTCCGACATGGTGCCGTCAGGGGCGTACAGGGCGATCCCAACAGCAGCGTCCTTGCCGGTGCACCCGGTTCCGGCCACCTCGAAGGCGGTGTCAGAGGGGTTGACGATGTTCTGCTGGTCGTCGGCGAACTTGATGCTGCCATCGGCCAGGGCGGGCGAGGCGGCGAGGGAAGCGCCGATGGCAGCAGCCATCACGCTCGCGGCGGCCAGGGGGCGTCCAAGACGCATGAGTACTCCTAGGTCTACGGGTGTAGGTGGCAACCGGTGAGACGGGGTGTCACCGCGTTGTTATCAACCTTAGCGTTGTATGGGAGGAGGTTCCATCGTTTTCTGAGAATGAGGTATCGGCCTCAGTGTTGAGCAGTCGCGGCTTGGCCCATGTGGGCCAATGAGTTCGGGCGCTCGGATGCGATTCCGAGCGCCCGGGTCCTTTACCAGATGGAGACCCGTTTGTCCGGGGCCAGCCACAAGGCGTCGTCGGGCGTGACATCGAAGGCCTCGTAGAAGGCGTCGACATTGCGCACGATCCCGTTGCACCGGAACTCGGCCGGCGAGTGCGGGTCCACGGTCAGAAGCAGCTCGGCGTAGTCCGGGCGGCTCTTGGAACGCCAGATTCGTCCCCAGGAGTAGAAGAACCGCTGCAGGCCGGTGAGCCCGTCGATGACCGGTGCCTCGTCCACTGAGTCGATGCCGGCGTCGGCCAGGGCCAGGGCGTACGCCTTGAGGGCAATCCCTAGCCCCCCGAGGTCGCCGATGTTCTCCCCGATGGTCAGAGCGCCGTTGACGTGGGGGATCTCCTCCTTCGTCGTGCCCGCGGCCTCGTGCTTGGCGAGGATGATCTCGGGCGTGTAGGCGTCGTACTGGCTGATGAGCGCCCGTGTGCGCTCAGTGAAGGCCTCCCGGTCCTCCTGGGTCCACCAGTCGCTGACCTTTCCGGTGCCGTCGAAGGTGGAGCCCTGGTCGTCGAAGCCGTGGCCGATCTCGTGGCCGATGACAGCGCCGATGCCCGCGTAGTTCACGGCGTCGTCGGCATGCGGGTCGAAGAAGGGAGGCTGAAGGATCGCAGCGGGGAAGACGATCTCGTTCATCGTCGGGTTGTAGTAGGCGTTGACGGTCTGAGGCGTCATGTGCCACTCGTCGCGATCCACCGGCTTGGTCAGCTTGCCCAGGGAGTAGGCCATGTCGGCCCTCTCCACGCTGCGCACCGAGGCCAGCACGTCCCCGGGCGTGATCTCGACGGCGGAGTAGTCGCGCCAGCGCACCGGGTAGCCGATCTTGGGGGTGAACAGCGCCAGCTTCTCCAGGGCCCGCTCCCGCGTGGCCGGACTCATCCACTCCAGTGAGGAGATGGACTGCCGGTAGGCCTCGATGAGCCGGTTGACCAGGGCCTCCATCGCCGACTTGTGCGACGGCGGGAAGTGCCGCTCCACATAGATCTCGCCCAGTGCCTCGCCCAGGCAGGACTCCACCAGGCCGACACCGCGCTTCCACCGGGCTCGTAGCTCGTCGGTCCCCTGGAGCGTGCGGCCGTAGAAGGCGAAGTTCTCCTCCACGAAGGCGCTCGAGAGCAGAGCGGCGCGCCCGTGAACGACGTGCCAGGCCGCCCACGCCTTGAGGTCCTCCAGGTCGGCGCCCTGCCAGATACCGGCGGCGTGGGGCAGGTAGTCGGGCTGGGTGACGATGGCCTCGTCAAGGAAGGTGGTCCGCTCGACGCCGGCGGCCCGAGCCGCGGTGAGGATCCCCTCGCGCCACTCCTGCCAGGGCAGGCCCGGGGCCGAGTCCACGATCTCCTGCCAGGACATCGGGTTGTTCATCTTCTCCACGTCGCGGCAGGCGACCCGGTCCCAGTGGCCCTTGGCCAGATCGGTCTCCACGGCCATGACCCGCTCGGCGAGGTCCTCACCGGAGGAGCCGAAGGCGTCCACGAGGTCCGCCAGCTGAAGCATTCTGGCCACGTGCGCCACATAGGCCCGGCGCAGCGGCGCCTGAGCCTCCTCGCGGTAGTAGGACTCATCCGGCAGGCCCAACCCCGATTGGCCGACCCAGCTCGTGTAACGCTCCGGATCGTTGATATCGACCTCGACGTCGGCGCCGACGACGCCCATGAACCCGATCGGCATCATCCCGCCGAGCACCCGGGCCAGCTCCTCCTTGGAGGCAGCGGCCAGCACCGGCGCCAGCTCACCGGCTAACGGCCCGGCCCCGAGCGCCTCGAGGTGCTCATCGTCCATGAAAGCCGCGTAGAGGGCGCCGACACGGCCCCGGTTTGTGGCCAGCGCCTGGGAGGCCTCCTCGGGGGAGGCGGCGGAGAAGCCCTCGGCGAGCTCCTCGACGATCTGACGGCAGGCCGCCTCGGCCTCGTCCCGCAGCACGGTGAAGGCACCGCTGCCGGGACGGTCGGCCGGGATCTCGGCCGTGGCCAGCCATCCGCCGTTGACGAAGCGGAACAGGTCGTCCTGGGGGCGGATCGAGGAATCGGTGGCGGCCGTCTCCAGGACGCCGGCCAGAACCTCGCCGGCGGGGCCATTCGGTTGCCCGGTGGATGGGGATGATGAGTCGGAGTAGGGGGAAGGGCCGGTCTGGATCGGAGAGGCGTCAGTCATAACCAACACGCTAACCCGGACCGGTCTTTTCCGGCGTCTTGACGACGCTCATGCCCTCATGGTGCGTACCGCTGTTCGCGTGAGGCACAATTCAGCCCATGCGCATCCACATCGCCTCCGACCACGCCGGCTTCGACCTCAAGAGCGCCGTGATCGGGCATCTGCGGGAGGCGGGCCATGACGTCATCGACCACGGTGCCCACTCCTATAACCCAGATGATGACTACCCCGCCTTCTGCCTGGCCTGCGGAGAGGCCGTGGTGGCCGACGCCGGAAGTCTCGGCATCGTCCTCGGCGGAAGCGGCAACGGGGAGCAGATCGCCGCCAACAAGGTCGACGGGGTGCGCGCCGCTCTGGCCTGGTCGATCGAGACCGCCCAACTGGCCCGCCAGCACAACAACGCCAACGTCGTCGCCCTGGGCGGACGTATGCACGACCCGGCAGCGGGCCTGGCGATCATCGACGCCTTCCTCGCCGAGCCCTTCAGCGGAGATGAGCGCCACGTGCGCCGTATCGCGCAGCTCGCTGACTATGAGATGCGCATCCACGACGGAGCCGTCCCCGCCGGAGGCCCCTCCGGCGCACCCACCATCACCCCCGCCGGGGCCTGATCGGAGCGCCGCATGCCGGAGGGCCACACCATCCACCGGCTCGCCGCTGCCCTGAACGAGCTCTACGGCGGACAGAACCTGCACGCCTCCTCCCCGCAGGGACGCTTCGCCGACGGGGCGAGCCGCCTGGACGGCCAGGTGCTCCTGGGCGGTCAGGCCCACGGCAAGCATCTCTTCCTCCCGTTCGGGCCCCGCCCCGACATGCTCCTCGACGACGCCTCCGTCACCTGGCTGCGAATTCACCTCGGCCTGTACGGCTCGTGGACCTTCGACGGCGACCGCGAGTTCACTGCGCCCCATGCCATCGGCGCCCCCCGCAGACGTGTCGGCGAGCGCGGCGAGCACGCTCTCAAGGGTGGGGGAGGCTCCGCTCTGGCCGGGCTCAAGGGCGGATCCGTTGGCGTCGATCCTGGTGAGGACACCAAGAGAACGGGCGCCGACAGTCGCGGCTGCCCGGCTCCCGAAGACTGGGAGCCGCCCGAGCCGCGTGGCGCGGTGCGGTTGCGGCTCCTCGGGCGCCACGGTGTGGCCGACCTGACGGGACCGGCCGCCTGCGAGCTGCTGGATGCCGAGGGCGTGGCCGCCGTGCGCCGTAGGCTCGGGCCGGACCCGCTGCGCCCCGACGCCGATATGGAGGTTTTCGTGGCCAAGGCGCGCTCGCGGCGCAAGAGCATCGGCGAGCTGCTCATGGACCAGGCCGTCATCTCCGGGGCCGGCAACATCTACCGGGCCGAGACGCTCTTCCGGGTGGGGGTCTCACCCTTCCGAGCCGGCAACCGCATCAGCGAGGAGCGACTACGGGCCATCTGGGAGGACCTGCGCCCCCTCATGGAATACGGTATGGCCACCGGGTTCATCACCACCGTCGACCTCGACGATGTTCCCGACCCCCTGCCGCCGGACGACCTCGAAGCCGGACGGTGGTACGTATACCACCGCGCCGGGCGGCCCTGTCTGCGTTGCGGAACCCCGGTGGCGGAGCGGGAGATGGCAGCCCGCCGCCTCTTCTGGTGCCCCTCCTGCCAGGCCCGCTGAGATTCGGGCAGTCCGTTTCCAGGACGCCCGGATACCAATATGGTCGCCGGACACAAGTATGGGGGGCCTAGGGTTGCGGCATGTCGAACGCCTCGCCCCTCCTGCGCTCCTCGAACTGGTCCTCCTCGACCACTGGGCTGCTGATCCGGCACCACCACCTGAGCGTGCCCTTGGACCGCAGCGGCCAGGGGGACCTCGCCCCCGATGGCTCGGTCTCCATCACCGTCTACGCCCGCGAGGTCTCGGCTGCGGGCATCGACCCGCTCTCCCGGCCACCACTCGTCTTCCTCCAGGGCGGGCCCGGCTGCGAGGCGCCCCGCCCCAGTGCCGATGCCGGCCTCAGCTGGCTCGGCGCGATCCTGGAGCACTACCGGGTCATCCTCATAGACCAGCGCGGCACCGGTGCCTCCAGCCCGGTGGACCGGCCCGATGCCGCCGGTAGTTCCGCGGCCACCGCCCGATTGCTCACCCACCTGCGCGCCGACGAGATCGTCGAGGACTGCGAGGATCTGCGCAGCGCCCTAGGTCTGGAGCGGTGGAGCCTGCTGGGACAATCCTTCGGAGGATTCTGCGTCACCCGTTATCTGTCCGAGCACGCCGAGAGTCTGGAGACCGTCTACATCACCGGAGGCCTGCCCGCCGTCGGACACGGCATCGATGAGGTCTACGCCCTCAGCTATGAGGCAATGCGCGCCAAGAGCGAGGAGTACTACGACCGTTACCCCAAGGACCGCGACCGGATGTCCCACCTGTCCGAGCTGGCCGGCCGCGGCGAGCTGACGACGGCGGGCGGGGACATCGTCGGGCCCGAGCGCCTGCGCTCGCTCGGCGCCCTGTTGGGAGGGGCCGGGGGTGCGGACACCCTCCACCACCTTCTGGAACGCGATCCCGACTCCTGGACCTTCCGCTACGACCTAGGGCACTCATTGGCCTTCGGCGGGCGGTCCCCGCTCTACGCCGTCATCCACGAGTCCTGCTGGGCCGATGCCGGTACCACCGACTGGGCCGCCCAGAGGGCCCGGCCCGCGGTTTTCGAGGACGACCCCACGCTGCTGACCGGTGAGCACGTGCGCCGCGAGAGCTTCGCAGAGGACACCGGCCTTCGCCCCTGGCTGGCGGTGGCCGATCTTCTGGCCGCGCATGAGTGGCCTGCGCTCTACGACCCGACCCGACTCAAGGCCACCAAGACTCCTGGTGCCGCCGCCGTCTACGCCCGTGACGTGTTCGTGCCGATAACCACCTCACTGGAGACGGCTGCGCTTATCCCCGGTCTGCGCACTTGGATCACCAGCGAGTACGAGCACGACGGCTCGCGCGCCTCCGGCGGCAAGGTCTTCAACCGTCTGCGCGACTTGGCCGCGGGAATGATCTCCCGCTGACCGTGCGCAGCAGGCGCGGTCAGCGGGAGATCCGGGTGGTTTGAAACCGTCAGAAGAGGTGTCTCAGATGTAGATGGTCGGGTCCATCATGAGCTCGGGGTCGGTGCGAGGGTCTCGGGCTCGGCTGGGGACACCCACTGCGACGTGCCCCTGCGGCAGGTTCTTCACCAGTACCGCGTTGGCTCCGACCTTGGCGCCATCCTCGACGACGACCGGCCCCAGAACCTTGGCGCCGGCGCCGATCTGCACGTCGTTGCCGATGGTGGGATGACGCTTGCCGGGACTCATGGACACTCCGCCAAGAGTCACTCCGTGGAACAGCAGGACGTCGTCGCCAACTTCGGCCGTCTCACCGATGACCACTCCCATACCGTGGTCGATGAAGAAGCGCTCGCCGATGACTGCGGCTGGGTGGATCTCGATGCCGGTGAAGTTTCGGGCGGCCTGGGACAGGGCGCGTGCGGCGAAGCGGTGCCCTTTGTGCCACAGCTTGTGGGCGGCTCGGTGCGCCCACAGAGCGTGAACGCCGGGATAGAGGAGGGCAACCTCCAGGTTGGACCGGGCGGCGGGGTCGCGTCTGCGGGCTGTGGCCAGGTCCTCGCGGGCCAGGTCCAGCAGGGACCGTTTGGAGTTGTGCATGGTTGTGCTCCTCAGTTGGGGGGTGACAGTGCGGTCCCGGTCTACTCATGAGTCCGCACCGCACCCGCTGCGCCGGTGACAACACCGACGGCGGCTTGCCTGTTCCGGGCTTACCGCCGTCGGAGTCGTCAGTCGAGGAAGTCCTTGTACAAGGGCGTGCTCAGGTAGCGCTCACCGGTGTCCGGCAGGACGGTGACGATGGTCTTACCCGCCAGCTCGGGGCGCCTGGCCAGCTCGCTCGCGGCGGCCAGGGCAGCGCCTGAGGAGATGCCTACGAGGAGGCCCTCCTCCGCGGCGGCGCGGCGTGCGTAGGTGATGGCGACGTCGGACTCGATGTGGAGGAGCTCGTCCCAGATTTCCTGGTCGAGGATCTCGGGAACCACGTTGGGCCCGAGGCCCTGGATCTTGTGGGGAGCGGCCTTCCCCTCGCTCAGCAGCGGGGACTCGGAGGGCTCGACGCCGTAGATCTTCACCCCGGGCTTCTCCTGACGCAGGACCTGGCCCACGCCGGTCAGCGTGCCCCCGGTGCCGATTCCGGCCACGAAGACGTCGATGTCGCCCCCGGTCTGCTCCAGGATCTCCCGGGCCGTGGTCTCTCGGTGGACCTTGGGGTTGGCGGGATTCGTGAACTGGGAGGCCAGGATCGAGTTGGGGGTGGCCGCCTGGATCTCCTCGGCGCGCTTGACCGCACCGGCCACGCCGCCCTCGGAGGTCAGCACCAGCTCGGCGCCGAAGGCCCGCATAATGGCCCGTCGCTCCTTGGACATGGTCTCAGGCATGGTGATGATGACCTTGTAGCCCAGGGCCGCTCCCACCATGGCCAGGCCGACGCCGGTGTTCCCGGAGGTCGCCTCCACGATGGTGCCACCGGGCTTGAGAGCGCCGGACTCCTCCGCGGCGCGGACGATGGACAGGGCGATGCGGTCCTTGACGGAAGATGCCGGCTCGAAGGCCTCGACCTTGGCCAGGACGGTGGCGGGCGCGCCATCGGTCACGCGGTTGATACGAACCAGCGGAGTGTTGCCGACCAGGGCGGTTGCGTCGGGTGCGTAGGTCATAGTGATGTCCTTTGAGGTTTGCGGGTTGAATGAGCCCTCGGTGCCGATACCGGCGCCTTTCCGAGACGGGGCGGCACCGGGCCCGCGGGAGAGCCTGTGAGAATGACAAAAGAGGTTGGGGGGAGACGGTCCGCGTCCGTCAATGGGCAGCCATACTGCGTCGAGTGGGTGAAAACAGCAGGAGAGACCGCCTGCTCCGGGAGCGCCGGGCATGCGCGCAGCGGTACGCGCACGGATGTCGTGGCCTGGCGCTCTACCTACACCGGCAGCATCGACACATGGACATGGGGGACATGGCGCACATGGCGGTCATGGCCATCATGGTCCTCCTGTCCTCGGGGCGGCTGACTGCGCCTGCCCGTGTCTGGGCTGCTCGTGAACTGATCCGGGACCGTTCCGGCCCGGCTTTCGCTGAAACACTACCCCGTGTCCCGCTGCGATGACCGCATTCTGGGGTCGACTGTGTCACATCGCGGTGGGCCCTGAAGCTCTGGAGACGTGCGGATCGTGTGTCGGCCATGTCATGCAGACGATGGCAACGGGACCTCGACCAGACGGCTTCCGGCGGGCTCGGCAATCCCCTCGCCCCGCGTAAGAGCGGCCAGCGGCTCCCGTAGGAGAGCCGGGTCGGCGAAGGGTGTTGCCAGGATGAGAACGGCGTGGGTCGGCCCCCAGATGGTCTCCTCCACCTGAATCGAACGATGACCGTCATGGTCGCCGCCGGTGACATCGCGGGAACGCAGTTCGGCCTCGATCCTGCCGGCCTGGGCGACCGGTACCCGCAGGTCCCACAGGTGACGCCGGATCAGCTCGACGCGCGAGGCGCGGGCCAGTGCCTGGGCAGTGGCCTCCGAGTAGGCGCGCACCAGGCCTCCGGTCCCCAGAAGCGTCCCACCGAAGTAGCGGGCGACGACGACGGTCGTGTTGGCTAATCGCGTTCCCCGCAGTGTCTCGAGCATGGGCTGGCCCGCCGTACCCGAGGGCTCGCCGTCGTCGTTGGAGCGCTCAGCAGGGTGGTGCGACGCGGTCGGGGCGCCGGACTCGGAGAGCACGGTGACAGTCATCGCCGAGCAGTGATGACGCGCATCGGGGTAAGCGGAACGCACTCGCGCGATGAACTCGCGGGCCTCGTCCATGGTGTCCGTGCGGTGGGCTCTCGCCAGGAAGTGCGACCTCTTGATCTCCAGGTCGATCTCGGGTTGCTCGCCATGAGCCAGCGTGACCAGCCCGCGGGGGCCATCGTTGCGAGCAGGACGGCGGGAGGATGTGCCGGGGGCGTGTGAGGCCATGGAATGATCTTCGCACGGGCGGGCGCGGGATCGATGTCACACGGGTGGAGACGGTCCTGGACTGGAAGCGGTCGGGCGAATGTCGTTATGGTGTCCCTCGGTCCAGTTTCGAGGGGTCGCCTGATCCCTATTGGTTCATGAGAGAGGAGCGGGCCCATGGCAGTGCCGAAGCGGAAGATGTCCCGCA
>ERZ773077.1999-NODE-1999-length-13472-cov-5.736826_pt1 | contig 13472 bp, 12 predicted proteins | sample MGYA00580612_ERZ773077 | MGnify/ENA primary metagenome ERZ773077 (study PRJEB29015, sample SAMEA2737971) | human oral metagenome | biome: human oral; feature: human-associated habitat; material: dental | place: China | collected 2021 ...
TACTGGCGAGGCAGGACAGCCCGGGAGACCAGCGGCTGGTGGCGTACTGGACGGCCAGGGAAGAGGGTGCAGCGGGTACACACGACGCGGCGGCTGATGCAGCGGATACCGCGGAAGGAGAAGAAACCCGGCAGCAGCAGGAGGTGGCACGGCTGCGGGATCACCTGAAGGCGGAGCTGCCGGGGTACATGGTGCCGGGTGCGTTCGTGAAGCTCGATGCGATGCCGCTGACGCCCAATGGGAAGGTGGACAGGAAGGCGTTGCCGGCGCCGGATGCGGAAGCATTGGCTACGCATGCCTATGAGGCACCTTTCTCGGTGACAGAAAGAACTCTTGAAATAATATGGAGATCCGTATTAGGAATAAAAAGAGTTGGCAGAAATGACAACTTCTTTGAATTAGGGGGAAACTCTCTCCTTCTTGTTGATTTACAGAACAAAATGAAACGAGAAGGGTTTTCAATAGAAATACTGGATGCAATGAAAAATCCTACAATTGCGTCAATGTCCTCATTTCTGACAAGCGAGTTAAATGAATCAGCCCTCAGGGAGAAAATAGTAAAACTAAAAGACGGAAGCGGTGTTCCATTATTCATAATTCATGATGCATCCGGAGAAATAGTTTCTTATGCGCCTTTGGTTAACGCACTATCGCTCGATGTGCCGGTATATGGAATAAGTGCGTTTGCATTTGACAACCCGTCTCAGATATTTTGCTCAATAAAAAGCATGGCTGTAAACTATGCAAAATTAATAAAAAACTTCTATGGAACAGGGCCGTACAGACTTGCTGGCTGGTGTACAGCGGGAGGGGTTGCGATGGAAGTGGCAATTCATTTGATCAAGGAAGGGGGGTGTGTTGACTTTATCGGTTTGATAGATACAGGATTGAAGTCTAGTGCTTGGGAAGAAAGGGATGATGAGAGTATGAAGTGCGAGATGATTATATCGTTCATAAAACGACTTCATCCTGATATGAGTGGGGATAAAATGATCGATTTAGATTCAATAGATAAATTTGAAGATTTAATTGAGAAATGCTTTAATGAGTCCCTGTTTCCGGAGGGATTCTCCTCATCAGAGATCAAGCGTAGGATAGATGTGTCTTGCATGATTGCAAAATCATGGGAAAAATATTCCATGGAAGATTTGCCTGGTAACTTGTATATGTTCGCTGCAACAGAGTTTGGAAGCGATGGCAGCAGGTTTGTTGATACTTGGAAGGGGAATGTGGACATCTCGCCAACGATAGAGTTGATTGGTGGTGATCATCACACAATAATGTTATCGCCAAACGTGCACAAATTGGCATCTCGGATATCATCAATTCTTTCAAATTGAATTTATGAATGAATCAAAGATCAAATAGATACGGCTTGACCCATTCTGGGTGGTGAAGGATAGGTTGAAGGTAATCAGGGGTGGGTGATTACCCGAAAATTTATGCTTGGTTGGTATAGTTTGCATCCTTCGGGAGTGGTGGCCATCAATTTTGTTGTCGAGTAATGTCCATGTGGACTTTCAAATTCTGTCGTGGCAGAGAGTTTTCCATGAAAACTACTATTTATTGTTGTGTCGTATCTATTATATAAGTCTTAACATAGAGATGATCCGTCTAGGTGACGGTTGGTCGCTTTGGTTGTGGATGTCTTTTTCTCATATGTGTCTCATATTGAGAGGCGGTGTGTAGTGATGACCTGCAAAACCCTGATCATTGATAATTTTGACTCTTTCACATACAACCTTGTCCAGTATATGGGGGAGGTTTGTGAAACGGAGCCTGATGTGATGCTTAATACAGCGGTGATGGATAGAATTGACCTGAAGAGGTACGATTGCGTTATTATCTCCCCTGGTCCGGGTAATCCTAATAATTCAGCCGATGTCGGCATAAGTGCAGAAGTTATCAGACGTGCAAAGGTGCCTGTTTTTGGGGTGTGCCTTGGTCATCAGTGTATGGCGCAAATATATGGTATGGAAGTGGTGCATGCGGATATGCCCGTTCATGGTCGGATACACATAATTCAACATGATGGGAAAGGTGTTTTCAAGGGGGTTTCTAATGACCTTTCTGTTGTCAGATATCACTCACTGGTGGTAAAAGAAGTAAAAGATCCCTTTGTGCTAACGGCTTGGGATTCCAATCATATGGTTCACGGGATTCGGCATAAAATTTTGCCCCTTTATGGAGTGCAGTTTCATCCGGAGTCTGTCAGTACGCAGGAGGGAAAGTCTCTTTTCAGGAACTTTCGGGACATTGCATTGGCCTATCGTTCCAATAATGGTGGTCGTTGATTGGGGTTTTTATGAATACTGTAAAAGGGCCTGAAAGTCTCAAGGAATTTTATGAAGTCTGTCGTGTTCTGGATGTTTGTACAGACCCGTTTCTTGCATACAAAACGTTGTTTTCTTCTACGGAGAATTCGTTTTTGTTGGAGAGTAGCGTAGTTCGTGAGGGATTCTCTCGGTTTTCGTTTTTGGGAGACACCTCCGGTCCGGATTCTGAGGTCATCAGATACGATATCAACCAGGGGACTGTGCTTGTCGAGCATGAGGCAGGCGTGCAACTCGAGAATATTTCTGACTTCTTCAGTTTTATTGGCGAGCGTTTGGCGTCGTATCGTGTGCATCGTTCCGACGAGTTGCCTTTTGATTTCAGCGCTGGTTATGTTGGCTACTTGGCCTACGAGCTTAAAGCGCATACAGTCGGTGCACCAGTTTTTCAGAGTAAAGAACCTGCCTCAGTGTTGATGTTCTGCAGTCGTCTCGTGGTTGTCGATCATGTGGAGAAACGTACCTATCTGGTGTCTTTGTCTCGTTCGGACAATGAACGAATTAAGGCAAAATCATGGCTGGATTCGACTGAAGAGGTGTTGCGGTGTCTTGATGATGCAGGGCACAGCTTTGGTCAGAGGCAGTCGTCGAGAATGTCTGTAGATGAGGTGGAGAGGTGGATTTCTAGGAATGCCCATATTAGACACTCACGTGACGAGTATATTTCACGAATTCGCAAGGCTATGCAGGATATTGTTGATGGCGAAACCTATGAGGTGTGTCTGACAAACATGATAGAGTTTGTTCCTGATTTCAACCCGTTAGATCTCTACCAGATTTTAAGGCAGCGATCTCCAGCTCCGCATGCCGGATTTTTTCGAGCCGGTGATCTCTTTCTTTTAAGTGCATCACCAGAACGGTTCTTGTGCGTGGACAGAGAAAGACGTGTCCAGGCGAAGCCCATCAAGGGTACGAGGCCTAGGGGGAGAACGCCGGAGGAGGATCGGTTGCAGATCAAGGACTTGCTTGATAGTGAGAAGGATCGCGCTGAGAATCTGATGATCGTTGACCTTCTGCGTAATGACTTGGGGCGGGTTTGTGAAATGGCGTCTGTGCATGTGCCTGGATTGTTTGAGATAGAAACGTATTCGCATGTTCATCAGCTGGTATCCACGATCGAGGGCAAGTTAAAGCGCGATGTAACGACGATGGAGTGTGTTCGGGCTGCGTTTCCGGGGGGGTCGATGACAGGTGCGCCCAAGATAAGAACAATGGAAATTATTGATCGCCTTGAGGGTGGAGCTCGTGGAATTTACTCTGGTGTGTTTGGCTGGTTTGATTTTTCCGGTGCTTGTGATTTGAATATTGTGATTCGATCACTTGTTGTGCAATCAGGAAAGGCGAGGTTCGGTGTGGGAGGGGCGTTGACTGCCTTGTCTGATCCAGAGGAGGAGTTTATTGAAACCATGGTCAAGGCCAGGAACCTGATCGAGGCTATTGAGTCACTCAAGAATGAGCGTGAAACACATGATTGACGACATGAAGTGTAATTATGTGATCCTGGGTGCGTCAGGCAGTATTGGTCGTATGCTGGTTGGTATGCTGGAAAGTAATGGTTGTAGTTGTGTGACGGGGGTTGATGTCGGTTCTTCGTGGAGTCCGTGTATAGTCAAAGGTGATATTCTTAGGCCGGATACGCGTGTCACTTCTGCGCTGAGCAACGCCAATGTAGTTGTGAGCGCGTTGTCTAATGAGGTGCTTTCTTCGGCGATGGATGTTTTGCTCAAGTACACATCGTCAGATTGTGCGTTGATTGATACTCTGTCAATCAAATCTTCCTATGCCGAGGTTGTATCGGCTTACAGGGGGAAAATTGGACTACGTGAAGTGGCGGGAATTAATCCGATGTTTTCTGGTGATCTTGATCCTGCCGGGCGCCCCGTTGCGGTTGTGCAATACGATGGCTTCCCTTATGGGGTTACATGTCGAAGATTTTTTGATATTTTGAATCGGACTGGGGCGCGTATTGTCGAGATGGATCCTATTTCACATGATCGTTCCATGGCTACCCTTCAAGTACTTGTCCATGCAGGTGTTATGGCTTTTGGTCGGGCGTTGTGCGACGAACGTCAGGATATTGATACACTTTTGACACTTGCGCCGCCTCCGTTTCGGGTTATGCTTGCGCTTGTTGCCAGAATGACGTGTAATCGTCCAGAGGTTTATTGGGAAATTCAAAGGGATAATCCTTTTTCTGATGAAGTTCGAAAGTCGCTGATAGATTCAATGAATTGCCTTGATGGTGTTTGCAAGGCTGGGGATGTCTTTTCTTTTCGTGATATTATGGAGAGTATGGCCCAAGGTGTCGTAGAACCACGTCCTGATCTTGTTCATCTCAGTCGAAGAATGTTTGGTTTTCTGGGGTGATTTTTGTTTTTTTAATCTGTCGAGGGAGTTTATGTCTCTGAGTGATCTTAGACAACGGATTGATGTTTTGGATGATGAGATAGTTGAACGGATTGGCGAGCGCTTGAGGTTGGTGCTTGAAGTGGCGGATATGAAGAGAGAAGGTGCCATTCCAGTAATGCAACCCGGTCGCGTGGAGTCGGTGAAAGCGCGCTGTCGAGAGCGTGGGATGCGGTTGGGGCTACGTGGGGAATTTGTTGACCAATTGTATGACCTGATCATAGGAGAGGCCTGCCGGCTTGAGTATGATGCGATGGGTCAGTGTAGTACGTCACGTTCTTTTTGATATTCTTATGGTGTACTGTGTTTAGAATTTGGTTTCAGTCGATTGTTCGTGCTGAGGCTTTGTCCTTTGGTGCCCACGTTTTTTGTTTTCCTTACGCTGGTGGCTCATCAAACTCATTGCTTCCTCTAAGCGAAGTGGGCGACCTATCAGCCAACTTGCACTTGGCCACGCTCCCTGGCCGTGGCCGTCGCTTCGGCGAGCCCGCGACTTCGGACATCTCCGTTCTGGTCAACGGCTTCTGCGACGCTATCGAGCGCATCGCCCCGCAGCGATTCGTCCTGTTCGGCCACAGCATGGGCGGCATTCTGGCTTTCGAGGTGGCGCGAGCCCTGCGCCGACGGCGCAACCGCTTCAAGCCGGTTGCGCTGGTCGCTTCTGGGGTAAGCGCGCCACACCTGTTTGCCCGGGAGGAGAAGGAGCATCGCTACAACCTTCCCAGGGACGAGTTCGTCGATTACCTGCGGGAACTCGAGGGGACACCGCCGGAGTTGCTCGAGCACGAGGAGGCGCTGGATGTGATGCTGCCGACTCTGAGGCGTGACTTCGAACTGTGCGATAACTATCGCTTCGTGATGGAGGCGCCGCTCTCGGTCCCGATCGTCGTGCTGTCTGGCGTGGATGACCACCACGTACAGGGAAAGAAGGTCACGGACTGGTCATTGCACACAACGGCGGGATGCCGTGTGCACAGGTTCTCTGGCGGGCACTTCTTCCTGAACGATCACTGGGAGGAAATTGGTTCCTTGCTGGGTGAACTGCTACAGGCGGAATCGCCGGAAAACTTGTAATGACCCACCGGAACCTGCACAGTTCAGGCCTCCGTGCAGACCACCGGCATACATGTTCAGTGAATCATCCCCATCAACACCGCCCGCACCACCGCGGCCGTCTTGTTCGGCACGCTCAGCTTGCGGATGCTGTTCTTGATGTGGAAGTCCACGGTGTTTTTCGACAGCAGCAGGATTTCGGCGATGTCCTGCGCCGATTTGCCGTCGGCGGTCCATTTCAGCACCTCGATTTCCCGCTCCGACAGGGGGCGGTCCCGTTGGACCTGCTGCTGCAGGATCAGCCGGGACAGCAGGGTGTGAGCCATGTGGGCCAGCCAGTTCAGGCGGTCGCGCTTGGCTTCCAGTTCATGCGGGTTCAGGGCCGGGTGACGCCGCACCAGTGACAGGAAGGCGGTGCCGGCCGGGCTGTCTCCGAATACCTGGGTCCAGCCGTGACAGATGCCGTGTTCCCGGGCGCTCTGCTGCACGTCCGGGTTGCGGGCAAAGACTTCGTCGGTCCACAGGATGGGCAGGCTGGACTGCATGCGGCTGCGGATCTGTGCTTCGTTCAGGAAGTGCCCGGCGTCGGCGTTGTGCGAGCGCCAGTCTTCGGGGTAGTTGTTGACCAGCGTGACCCGCGGGTTGCTGGCCGGCAGGGGGGCCTGATGACAGTACGAGACGTAGTCGAAGCCCAGGGTCTGTGCCGCCTGTTCGATGCGGGCGAAGGCCTGGGGCAGGGAGGTTGCATCGTCCAGGGGGTGATGCAGCAGGTCGGTTTGCCAGGGTTCCATGGTGGTGAGGCCGCTGTTCGTTGGTGCTGCGATTGGTGAATGTCGTGGCTGTGTTACCACGGCTGGTATTGCGGCGGCTGGCGCTGTCATGGCCGGGATGCCGCCGTTCACCCGTCCGTCCGCGGGCTGCTGCGTCTGCGTCACTGGAACAGGCCCATCAGGATGGCGCGCACGACGGCGGCCGTCTTGTTGGGGGCTGCCAGCTTGAGGATGGCGTTGCGTATGTGGAAGTCGATGGTGTTTTTCGACAGTCCCAGGATCTGGGCCACGTCCTGCGCCGATTTGCCGTCGGCGGTCCATTTCAGGACTTCGGTTTCCCGCTGGGTGAGGGCAGGGGCCCGCTGGCGTGTCCGTTCGTGCAGGACGCGGGAGAAGGCCTGGTGGGCCAGCAGGCCTAGCCAGCGCAGGTGCTGCTGATGGGTCTGCAGTTCCTGCTGCGACAGCGGTGTGGCCCGTGACAGGGTGATCATGCTGATGCCGCCCGGTTCATCGAGGACCGACTGGGTCCAGCCGTGGCCCATGCCCAACTGGTCGAGGGTGTTCCACAGTTCCGGTGCGTCGGCAAAGAACCGTTCGTCCCAGCTGAACGGGGTGGATGACCGGCGGGCACGCAGCAGGCGGGGGTCGTGCAGGGCGTGGCCGCCGTTGGCGTAGTGCTGTCGCCAGGTGTCCGGGTAGTTGTTGAGCCATGACCATTCCGGTGCTCCTACGGGCAGCGAGGCCTGGTAAATGCACGAGATATGGGGGAACCCCAGGGTTTCGGCGGCCTGCTGCAGGCAGGAGAAGATGTGGGACTCGGAGGGCAGATCGCTGCTCATGGCTTCCATCAGCCGGTTCTGGCAGTGCATCATGGCCGTATCGAGCGCCACGGGGGCCCGGGGAGATGTGACGGGCGGGGTCAGCCCGGATAGCAGTCCGGGGTGGGGAAAGGTCGATGGGTTTTCGTGCGGGCTGGTATTCATCCGGAAAAAGGCCGGTATTTGCCTTCTGATTGAGTTGCGGCCAGTTTATAGGCGCAATGCATCCGGAAAAGCAGCGCAAAGTACTCGATGGTAATGGTCTGTTCCGGTGCGTATTTTTCCTGAATGGGACACAGGACAGGCCTGAACCGGGGGAGATCCGGCCGGATAGGGGACGGTCTGGCGGATATTGGCGCCGTGAATGGTGACCGGCGTATGGATGGATTGGCGCATGCTGAAGGTATCAAGGGTATGGATACCGCGCAGTGGCGCGTCTGTACGCCATTCCAGTAGGCATTGTACTGTGGTTATGATGCGACAGGTGTGCTGCAAACGGGAAAGGGTGGGGAATTTGAGGGGGACTTCACACCGGTTTTTTGGTGGGCCTGTTACGTGCTGAATACAGTGTGAAAATGGATTGAGGGCGGACAGGAGGAGAGGTGTTGCGGCATGGCAACGGGTGAAGGTACGAGGAGACTGCCCCATTGGCAGGGAAGACGGTATGGATACGAGATGAGCGCTCAGCGGTGCAACCGGTGCAGGTACGTGCCGTTCATCGCCTGTGGCAGTGAGTTCGCCTGACCGGGCGGGGCTTTTCCAGCGTCAGCCCCTAGTATGGGCAGTGGATGAGGCTTCTGGCCGTGTCCGGCTTCCGGTTGTCCGGGGCTGGCGGGGCGTGGCCGGGGGTCATGGATTCGCTGCACGGACCTGCAGAGGTGCTGGGCCGGATCCGTTGCGTGAACTTTTTGTCAGGCATGGCAGGGCAGGCTGACGCGGTTTTCTGTGTCCGTGGATTGGGGGCGCGGGGAAGCTGGCGGGCCTGTGGCTGCCCGAGCTGAGCCAGGGATCGGCATGGATATCACAGAGCTGTTGGCGTTTTCGGTCAAGAACAAGGCGTCGGACCTTCACCTGTCGGCGGGGCTGCCGCCGATGATCCGGGTGCATGGGGATGTGCGGCGCATCAATCTGCCGGCGATGGATCATGAAGAGGTGCACAACCTCATCTACGACATCATGAACGACTCGCAGCGCAAGGAATATGAAGAGCGGCTGGAGTGCGACTTTTCGTTCTCGATTCCGGGCCTGGCGCGTTTCCGTGTGAACGCCTTCGTGCAGGAGCGGGGGGCGGGGGCGGTGATGCGGACGATTCCGTCCAAGATCCTGACGCTGGAGCAGCTGAATTCGCCGAAGTCGTTTACCGATATTGCGATGCAGCCGCGGGGCATCGTGCTGGTGACGGGGCCGACGGGTTCGGGTAAATCCACCACGCTGGCGGCGATGATCAACCACATCAACGAGAACGTGTACGGGCACATCCTGACGGTGGAGGATCCGATCGAGTTCGTGCATGAGTCCAAGCGCTGCCTGATCAACCAGCGGGAGGTGGGGCCGCACACGCAGTCGTTCAACAATGCACTGAAGAGTGCGCTGCGTGAGGACCCGGACATCATTCTGGTGGGTGAGCTGCGGGATCTGGAAACGATCCGGCTGGCGCTGACGGCGGCCGAGACGGGCCACCTGGTGTTCGGAACGCTGCACACGTCGTCGGCGGCCAAGACGATCGACCGTATCGTGGATGTGTTCCCGGCGGCGGAGAAGGACATGGTGCGGGCGATGCTGTCGGAGTCGCTGAAGGCGGTGATTTCGCAGACGCTGCTGAAGACGAAGGATGGCAGTGGCCGGGTGGCGGCGCACGAGATCATGATCGGTACGCCGGCGATTCGCAACCTGATCCGCGAGGCGAAGGTGTCGCAGATGAATGCGGCCATCCAGACCGGGGCTTCGGTAGGGATGCAGACGCTGGACCAGTGTCTGACCGATCTGGTGCGCAAGAACGTGATTTCGATGGCCGAGGCGCGTTCTGCGGCGGCCGTGAAGGAAAACTTCCCGCTGTAAGAGTCAGAGTGCCCGGGGAACCTGCCAGGGAAGCTCTGCAAGAGTCTGCGAGCGCTTGGGGCTCAGGATTGCCTGGGCATGGGAGCCAAAGAGCCACAGGATCACAGGATTTTTGCAGAGCTTCCCCGGACGGCACAGTACAGGCTGGCTTTGCCAGGATTGTGCGGGTTCCACGGGTTTCAGAACGTTGCAAGCTGATGGCTTTGGCAGACATGCCGTGAGGTGAAGCCTTCAGGCTACAGGAGTGCAAAGATGAGTACCGCTGCCCACCCGGCCAGTCCGGCATCCCGTCCGGCCGCCGGCCCCCAGAAAACCGCGATGATGGAGCGGGAGCAGGCTTCGGCCTTCCTGTATGACCTGCTGCGGCTGATGATTGCCAAGGATGGGTCGGACCTGTTCCTGACGGTGGATTTTCCGCCGGCGTTCAAGATCAACGGCAAGATGGTGCCGGTGTCGGACAAGCCGCTGACGACGCAGCATACGATCGAGCTGGCGCGGGCGCTGATGAATGACCGTCAGGCGGCGGAGTTCCTCTTGGACGGACTGTCCAAGCTGGAGTATCGCGGCTACGATTCAGCAGGGATTGCGGTCTACGACGGCGAGAAGATCTGTGTTGAAAAGAGCGTCGGGCGCCTTGCGGCACTGCGTGAGCAGATCAAAGGGCATGTGCCGATGGGGACTCTTGGTATCGGGCATACGCGCTGGGCTACGCACGGGCGTCCGTCGGATGTAAACGCTCATCCGCATACGGATTGCCACGGCGATTTTGCAATTGTCCATAACGGCATCATCGAGAATTACCTTTCGCTTAAGGAAGATCTTGCAGCAAAGGGGCATGTGTTTAAGTCCGAGACAGATACAGAAGTAGTTGTGCACCTCTTGGAGGAGGTCTACAGCGGGGACTTCATTGCTGCGGTGCGTGAAGTCCTGCATCGGATTGAGGGCTCATATGCACTGGTATTTATGAGCCGCAGGCATCCGGATATGCTCCTGTGCACGAAGCAGGATAATCCTTTGATCATCGGACTCGGTGAGGGAGAGAACTTCATCGCCTCTGATATCCCTGCGATCATCGCACGCACGCGCCGCACCTATATTCTGGGCGACGGTGAGCTTGCCGTTGTCCGCAAGGACAGTGTCGAGGTTATGGACCGCTCGGGAGCGCCCGTCTCAAAGAAAATCTTTGAGGTCACGTGGAATGCCGAGGCTGCAGAGAAGGGCGGATACGAGCACTTCATGCTCAAGGAGATTCACGATCAGCCCAAGGCGGTGCGCGATACGATGAGTCAGCGCATTACGAGCGGCAAGAAGGCGATCTCCTTTGAAGAACTCGGATGGGACGCTGCATATCTTAATTCGTTCAACAAGATCTATATTGTTGCCTGCGGTACAGCATACCATGCGGGGCTTGTCGGCAAGTATTATATTGAAAAGCTGGCGCGCGTGCTCGTTGAAGTGGATGTCGCCTCGGAGTTCCGCTATCGCGATCCGATCGTTGATGAAAAGACACTTCTGATTGTGGTTTCGCAGTCCGGCGAGACGAGCGATACGCTTGCGGCGCTGAAGGAGTCGAAACGCCGCGGAGCCAAGACGCTTGCCATTACGAATGTGGTCGGCTCATCCATTGCGCGTGAGGCGGATCAAGTTGTCTATACATGGGCCGGTCCTGAGATTGCTGTCGCGTCGACCAAGGCATATACGACGCAGCTTGTCCTCTTCTTTATGCTTGCGCTTTATATGGCAGAGATCAAAGAAACGATTGCGCCGGAGCATACGGCTGAGCTTGTGACGCGTCTGCAGGAGATTCCGTCGCAGATCTCGGAGATCCTGTCGGATGTTGATCCGATTAAGACCTTTGCAAAGCAGTATGGATTCAACGAGGACGTATTTTATATCGGCCGTGGACTGGACTATGCCGTTTCTCTGGAAGGTGCGCTCAAGCTTAAGGAGATTTCTTACATTCATGCCGAGGCATATGCTGCGGGTGAGCTAAAGCACGGCACGCTTGCACTGATCGTTGAGGGGGTTCCTGTGATCGCGCTTGCTACGCAGCGAAATGTTTACGAAAAGACGCTCTCCAACATCAAGGAAGTCAAGGCACGCGATGCCGTTGTTATCGGCATCGCCGCTGTAGGCGATACAGAGCTGCAGAAGTATGTCGATCATGTCATGCATGTGCCGGCATCGGATGAGTTTATCATGCCGATTCTCTCCGTCATACCGCTCCAGCTTCTTGCTTACTACGCTGCGATTACGCGCGGCTGTGACGTGGACAAGCCGCGCAATCTTGCAAAGTCAGTAACGGTAGAGTAAATAACGGATGAAATATGACAGCAGAGTGCAGAAGTGCACCTCTGCTGTTTTTCTTCTGTAAAAAGGCGTGACAAGAGAGCCGAGTCATGCTATAACTATGTTCATTATGATCAATGAAACGGCAAGAGCAAACATTAATAATATTCTCGAGCGCGCCATCGATATCGGTCAGCGCATGCTCGTGACGGGGGCAGAGGTCAGCCGCGTGGAGCGTACGATCACCTTTATCTGCCGCGCTTACGGAGTGCGCCATGTGGACGTAATGGTCATTACATCCAGTATTATTGTGACAATTCGAGGGAACGATATTGGCGTCATGACACAGATGCGCCGCGTGCCGGGACAAAATTTTGATTTTCAGCGCCTCAAGTCACTGAATCAGCTTTCACGCGAGATCTGTGCACACCCAATGACTTCAGATGAAATCAAAGAACGCATTCGTGCAATTGATACGACGGATACGATTTCTCTCAAAGCTTCGCTCTTCTATTGGGCTTTGATTGCAGCCAGCTTCTCGGCCTTTTTCGGGGGGCGTTTGGAGGATGCTGTTTGCGCGGGGATCGTTGGAGTGTTTCTCCGCCTTTTGCAATACCTGCTCAGCCAAACAAAGCTGAATCCATACTGCGTGCTTGTCCTGCTCAGTTTTGTTGGGGGGATGCTTGCCAATTCCTTTATGTGGTTCGGGATGGATATTCACCCGGCAGCGATCAATATGGGCAATATCATGCCCGTAATTCCGGGCCTTGCACTGATGAATTCGATTCGTGATATGTTCAGTCAAGAGACCATATCAGGGCTCCTAAAGAGTGCTGAGGCAATTACTCTGAGCCTTCTCATTGCAACTGGTTTTGCGTTCAGCGCAGCAGGTACGATTATTGCCTTCCAAACATTGTGGTGGGTATATCTGCTGACGTCATTCGTCGGCGGCTTTTGCTTCCATTTGCTCTGGCATGGTCATGTCAAGGATGCTGTTGTGGGGGCAATCGTATGTATGGGTGCATGGGGCTGTACCATGCTCTTTCTTGCGCTTGGCTGGAATGAGTTCGCGGGATACTTTGCAGGTGCAGTTTTTGCGACAATAGCGGCGGAGATATTGGCGCGCTTTTACAAATGTCCTGCGACGATCTTTCTCATCATTGGTGTCATTGCGATGGTGCCCGGCGGTGCCCTCTACCGTACAATGTTCTACGCTGTTTCGGGGGAGTGGGGGATGTTCGGCGCGCAGGGGATCAAGACCTTCCTCTATGCCGTGTCGATTGCGGCGGGGATTGTGATTGCAACGGCTGTCTGGGAGACTGTTAAGGCATGGCTGACGATCCAGAAGAACGGGGGATATCCATCAGAGGAGTGCTGTTCTCTGCGTAACTGATATCGAAAGAAGGGGGAGCGCGGCAATGAGCGCACGCAGGCGGCTTTGGCTGACGATATTCTTAGGAGCGATGACGGCGATAGCGCCGCTCTCAACAGATATGTATCTGCCGGCATTGCCGGAAGTGCAGCAAGATTTTGCCGTTTCCACCTCACTCGTTCAGATGACGCTGACCATGACGACGCTCGGCATGGCACTCGGACAAATCCTCGTGGGGCCTCTGAGTGATCTGTTCGGCCGCCGCCGACCGCTTTTTATCGGCATGCTGGTATTTATCGGCGCAACCCTCGGCTGCGTTCTTGCAGCGGATATCTATCGGTTCCTTTTCTTTCGTTTTTTCGCGGGCTTTGCC
>ERZ773077.2001-NODE-2001-length-13465-cov-5.904623_pt1 | contig 13465 bp, 8 predicted proteins | sample MGYA00580612_ERZ773077 | MGnify/ENA primary metagenome ERZ773077 (study PRJEB29015, sample SAMEA2737971) | human oral metagenome | biome: human oral; feature: human-associated habitat; material: dental | place: China | collected 2021 ...
TGAATTGTAGGTATATTTGGTATATAATAAGGAGATAGTTTTTATAGGTGAATAAATTCTTTTTCATATAGAGGGAAGTAACATGTTTTTTAGACGCCAGAAGGGTGAATATAGAGAAACAGACCGTGTGACACGGTACAAATTAATCAAATCAGGGAAGCATTGGCTACGGGCCTCGACTTCCCTTTTTGGCTTATTTAAGGTGATGCGGGGAAGCGCGGATACGAGTCAAATGAAGACAGAAATGGTTGAAAAGCAAGAAAATCAGAAGTTGACGGGCTTGGATGTCTTGAAAGGGATAGCAGCTACGGGAACGATCTTAGGTGGTTTTGCTGCGACGCAAACGCGTGTTTATGCCAATGATGCAGTCGCTGTTGAGAAGACTGTTGAATCGAAAGATACCTTGGCGACGAGAGATTCAGTAGTACTGGGGACGACACAGGATCATCAAGATACTGCGAGTCTGTCTTTGTCTACTAGTCAAAGCCAATCATTGTCAGAATTGAATTCGCAAAGTGCCAGCCAGTCTGCTTCCACTAGTCAGTCCATCAGTGCCTCAAGCTCTTCTAGTATGAGTCAGTCGATGAGCCAATCTGCTTCTACTAGTCAATCCTTGGCAAATAGTCAAAGTGTAACTGCTAGTTCTAGTGCATCACTTGGAACACGAAATCAGGTGAATAGTGTTCTGTCAGAGAGAGCTTCGGTTGGTGTTCAAAGTCAGTCCCAAGCAAGTGAGTCAGCTCGGGAGTCGGTGAAAGAATCTCAGTCTTCAAAAGAATTAAAAGCAGTTGATTTTTCTACAGAATCCTTGCCTCAAAGTGAGTCTGGTCTTGTAAAGAATGAAGATGTGACGGCTGAATCAGGTCTCACAATGACTTCCGTTGCCATGACGGAAAAACAAAATGAAGAAAAACGGAAGAAATTAGAGGCCTTGTCTGCTGAGATTGGGCAATTTCTAGCTCAAGCGCAGGGACTTCCAAACTCGGATGAGGCAATTGCCAAGGCTAGTCTAGCTAAGAATGAGATAGCAGATGCCTTGAAAGGGGAGCTTTCTGATTTTACTTCTATTTTGAATAAGGCTACAGAAGCTCGAAACAGTATTGCAAATGCTGTGTTACGTGCCAACTCTGGACTTCGTGACAGCAGAAACGGACAAGCTTTGACCCAAGCTTCAAATACCGCTAGCTTCAGAGCTGCTAGGGATACAGAGAAGCCAGAACTTCAGAAAATAACCGTTACAGGTGGCGCAGTTCTAGAAGGACAAAAATTTAAAATTTATCGAGAAGAAAATTTTTCTGCGACCATTGAGTTTACTGATAACAGTGGTCGAATTGAACATGCAAAATTTGTTCCTACTGCTGTTCCCGCGGCCTATCCGGCTACTTCAACTGTTGTCTCATTCACTACGAGTAATGGTCAAAGTATCAGAATGATTGTTCCGACAAATAAACTAGCCAAAGATGGAAATGCTACAGCATCAAATCCTTTCACCGTTTCAATCATGGGTTCTGTTGGAAAAAATCAAGCAGTAAATAGTGTGTGGACCCGTTATGTTTTCACCTATGATCAGGAAGGTAATTTTAGCGGAAATACTACTGACGTAGGTCTTGTAAAAGATTTAACAGCCAACCCTGCCGCAATTCAATTTGAAGTCCATGCTCAGTCTGAAAAGTACGAACCAGCCATCAATTCTGAGGTGAATCGAAACTTTACTCTTACGACAAATTCGGGAGCAATCTCTGTTGGTGAAGCTAGTCAGTACATCACGAATGCTACAGGGACGCCAGAATTACCTACTACAGGAATTACTAAGGGAACTAGAACAACCTATACTTGGAAATCTGGAACCAATACGAATTTGTCTGCTGGTCGGCATACTTTGACAGCGGTGGTAACTTATCCAGATGGAAGTACGGATGAAATTGACGTGAGCTTTACTGTGCATCCTCAGACGCCAAGGATAGAGAATCAATATCTTAACGAAAAAGGTGGGCTCTCAAATCAAGCGATTACGGTAGATGGGGTTGCTCCAGGTGGGACAGTTACTTTAACAATTGCAGGTGAAACATTTACCAAACAGGCAACGGGGAGTTCTACTAGTGTAACCTTTACTGCAACTGACTTGAAGAAAGTATATGATCGCAATGGAGGACGACTTCCAAGTGGACCAGTGACTGCTATTACGACAGTAGATGGTTTGGTTTCAGATGTGTTTAATGGGCAAATTACGCCAAATCAAGCGTCTATTTCAGTAAGTAATAGCCAATCCGCTTCAGCCAGCGCTAGCCAGTCAGCATCTGCAAGCTCAAGCCAGTCTGCATCAGCCAGCTCCAGTCAATCTGCTTCAGTGAGTGCAAGTCAATCAGCATCGGTGAGTTCGAGCCAATCGGCTTCAGCAAGTTCGAGTGAATCTGCATCGGTAAGCTCGAGTCAGTCTGCATCTGTAAGCTCCAGCCAATCCGCTTCATTGAGTGCAAGTCAGTCTGCATCAGTCAGCGCGAGCCAATCCGCTTCAGTAAGTTCGAGTCAGTCAGCGTCGGCAAGCTCCAGCGAATCAGCATCGGTAAGTGCTAGTCAGTCCGCTTCAGTAAGCGCAAGCGAATCGGCTTCAGTAAGCTCCAGCCAGTCTGCATCTGCAAGCTCAAGCGAATCGGCTTCAGTAAGTTCGAGTCAATCAGCCTCAGTCAGCTCAAGCGAATCGGCGTCGGTAAGCTCGAGCCAGTCTTCATCGGTTAGCTCAAGTGAATCGGCTTCATTGAGTGCTAGCCAATCAGTATCTGCAAGCGCTAGCCAATCCGCCTCAGTAAGCTCGAGTCAGTCAGCGTCAGTCAGCTCGAGCCAGTCTGCGTCGGTCAGCTCAAGCGAATCCGCATCAGTAAGTGCCAGCCAGTCAGCGTCAGTCAGCACAAGTGAGTCTGTATCGGCAAGTTCGAGTCAATCCACTTCAACAAGTACTTCAACTTCTGCAAGTATGCTAGCAGCCGAGTTAGCATTGGAAAGTGCCTCGATCTCAGCAAGTACATCAGTGAGCGAATCTACTTCAACGAGCGCATCACTCTCAGCTAGCATGTTAGCCAGTGAATCAACTCTAGAAAGTACTTCAGTTTCAGCAAGTATGTCTGTGAGCGAGTCAACGTCGATTAGCACTAGTCTCTCAACTTCAGATTCTATTAGTAAATCTGCGTCTGCAAGTGCTCTGACATCTACTTCAACAAGCACCTCTCTCTCAATGGCAAACATTGCAAGCCAAGGTCAATCCGCTTCAAGCAAGCCAAAACAAGTCTTGCCAAATACAGGAGCGTCGACTTCCGTAGCATCTGCTTTATTGGGAGCATTGGCAGCTGTGACAGGTATTGGTCTTCTTGCTAAGAAGGATCAGAACGACGATCAAGAAAGTCATTGATAAGATATAAAAATCAATGAATAAATAGTAAAATGGAAACCCTTTGAAAACTTGATTTTTCAAAGGGTTTTTCTATATACGAGAAGGGGAAAATCCTCTTTTGAGTTTGAAATAAACTAGGGGAAAAGGTATAATAGGAAGGTGAGAGAATCATCGAAAAATCAGAAATATAGTAGTAGAAAAGTAGCAAAAGGAATGTGAAAAGAAAAGGGGACGAAATGAAAAAAGAGCTTCAAAAAGCCATTGTACTCGGTGGTGATAATGCTTATATGGACAAGATTGAGACAACAATCAAGTCAATCTGCGCCCATAACCGAGCAGTGACTTTTTATGTTTTCAATGATGATTTGCCATCTGAATGGTTTCAGCTCATGGAGAGACGTTTAGAACCTCTAGCCTCAAAAATCATCAATGTCAAGATTAGTCATCAAGGTTTGAAAGGGTATAGTTTGCCACTAGCTCACCTAAGTTATGCAACTTTCTTTCGCTATTTTATACCTCAGTATGTCAGTGAAGACCTAGCCTTGTACCTGGATTCAGATATCATCGTTAGATCAAACTTAGATGAACTCTTTTTAGAAGACATGGCAGACTGGCCGGTAGCGGCTGTAGCAGATGCTCTAGTTCCTAGCACTTTTAATGCAGGTGTCTTGCTGATTAATGTGGCTCTCTGGCGTCAAGAAAAGGTGACGGAGCACTTGCTGAGCTTGACAGACCAATTGCATGACCAAGTTTTTGGTGATCAGGGCGTGTTAAATCACCTCTTTGAAGGTCGTTGGAAACCTCTGCCAGCTACCTATAATTTTATGGTTGGTATGGATACAGTGGCTCGAAATTACCAGATGGATTCTTGGTATAGGGACTCTCTTGCTACTGAAAAGACAGCCAAGATTATCCATTATACTGGGGACAAGCCTTGGTACCAAATCAACCTCAATCGTTTTAGGGAGGACTGGTGGTTTTACTACGGACTAGAGTGGTCTGATATCGTCATGAAAAAATGTGATTTCCATAAAGGATTGGCATCTTTAGTTCAAGCTCCCCAGTATGCGACCGCTATTTTTACCAATACGTGTCACATAGAGAGAATCGAGCACCTAATCCAAGAACTGCCCGATGTAGAGTTCTCTATCCTAGCTCATACCAATTTTGCGCCGGAAATCATGAACTTGCAATCACATCTGAATGTACGCCTCTATCCCTACTTTAATCCCATGAATGTCAAAAAAGTCTTAGAAAAGATTGACTTTTACTTGGATATCAATCATGAGGATGAAATTGCAAACATTATCCAAGAATTGCAGCAAAGAGAAATCCCTATATTTGCTTTTGAGACCACTAGTCATGACTCGAGTGGTTACAGTCATGTCTACTCACCAGCAGCCGTAGATCAAATGATCGAGTCTATCCGCACGCTTTTGGAATCAAAGAAGCAGTCGTTGTGAACTGAAGGAAACTAAATGAAAAAAACAATTGTTCTCGCAGGAGATTATGCCTATATTCGTCAGATTGAAACAGCACTTAAGTCTCTCTGCTACCATAATAGCCATGTCAAGGTCTATATCTTTAATCAGGATATACCCCAGGAATGGTTCCGCGCTCTCAGACCGATAGTAGAGCAAATGGGCGGTGAGTTGGTGGATGTCAAGATGCTTGGCGCCCAGTTTCAGATGAACTGGAGCAACAAACTGCCCCATATCAATCACATGACCTTTGCCCGTTATTTTATCTCTGATTTTGTCGAAGAGGACAAGGTTCTTTACTTGGACAGCGATCTGGTAGTGACGGCTGATTTGACGTCCCTCTTTGAAATGGATTTAGGGGAAAACTACCTGGCTGCAGTACCATCTTGTTTTGGAGTTGGAGTTGGCTTTAATGCAGGTGTACTCTTGATCAATAACAAAAAATGGCGATCAGAAGCTGTGAGACAAGAGCTAGTTGAGCTGACGGAGCGGGAACACCAACATGTCAGTGAAGGGGACCAGTCTATCCTCAATATGCTTTTTCATGACAGCTATACTTCCCTGGACCAGAACTATAATTTTCAGATTGGCTTTGACAGTGGGGCTGCCTCACATGGACATGAATTTATCTTCCAAATCCCTTTGGAGCCTCTGCCAGCCATCTTGCATTTCCTCTCTCAGGACAAACCTTGGAATACTCATTCGGTTGGGCGTTTGCGTGAGGTTTGGTGGCACTATCATCTGATGGAGTGGTCTGCCATTACTGAAAAATGGCGTCAGGCCGGAATTGACTACCCAGTCACAGTCTATCAGCCAGCTATGACTTGTCTTAATTTGACCAACTCCTGGCATCTTGAGAAAATCGACTATCTGGTTCAAGCCCTACCAGAGGTGCATTTTTACATCGCAGCCTATACGACGATGGCACCTGAACTCATGCTCTTGTCACGTTTTGAAAATGTGACCCTCTATCCCAACACCTTTCCCCTCTTGGTCGAGAAACTGATCCAGCAGACAGATGTCTACCTCGATATTAACCACGATGACAAGTTGAGTGTTGTTTATGACTATATTTCACACTTTGAGAAACCAATCTTGACTTTTGACAATACCCAGTCGCGAGAACTGCCTGAAAGTGCCTATGTAGGTATTTTCTCAGCAGAAAGACCGGAAGAAATGGTGGATGCTCTGAAGGCTTATCTGGACGAGAAAACTCATGAAAACTGAGATAGAGGTCTGAAGATGCTAAGATAAAAAGGCTGGATTGGCCTCGTGTGACAGGACAGAAAGATAAAAAGAAAAGGAGGAGCTAGTGAAAGAATTTCGTTCATCGATAGCAGTAAAAAAAGGGATGCGCACCCTATTTTTGCTCTTTATTTATGTGCTCGGGAGTCGTCTGGCTCTTCCTTTTGTTGATCTCAATAGTCGGGATTTTCTCGGAGGAAGCGCAGCCTATCTGGACTTTTCAGTAGCCCTGACTGGTGGAAATCTTCGCAACCTCTCTCTCTTTTCCATCGGGCTTTCACCTTGGATGTCAGCTATGATCTTGTGGCAGATGTTTTCCTTTTCAAAGAAACTGGGCTTAAACTCGGTTTCTTCGGAAGTCCAGGATAGACGGAAAATGTACTTGACGTTAGGGATTGCCTTGATTCAGGCCTTGGCCTTGACTACAAATCTTCCTGTCCAAGCTCCTTACAATCCCTTCTTGGTCTTTCTCCTCAATACCAGTCTCTTGGTTGCAGGGACCTTCTTCTTGGTTTGGTTGTCAGATATCAATGCGTCTATCGGAGTTGGAGGCCCTGTCGTCATTTTATTGGCAAGTATGGTGGCTTCACTCCCTCAGGACATCATCCAATCGGTCCAAGTTCATAAGATCTCTCCTTGGTTGCTTTTCCTGTTGCTGATACTTGGCGCCCTCTTTACCTATCTCGTCGTTCTCTTTTACAGAGCGCGATACCGCATCCCTATCAATAAAATCGGGCTCCATTCTCGCTTTAAACGCTATTCCTATCTGGAAATCATGCTCAATCCTGCAGGGGGCATGCCTTATATGTATGTGATGAGTCTTATGGGCTTGCCTTCTTATCTCTTGCTCTTGCTTCATCATCTGGATAAGGGCAATCCGCTCTACTCTGCTATGCTAGAGCAGTATGCGATGGGGAAACCCTTGTGGATCTATGCTTATATCCTTATCCTCTTTGTCTTTAGCATTGCCTTTGCCTTTGTCAATGTGAGTGGTCAACAGATCGCAGATCGGATGAAGCAATCAGGAGATTACATCTATGGGGTCTATCCTGGTGAGGATACCAGTCGCTTTATCAATCGCTTGGTTCTCCGATTTGCTCTGATAGGTGCAGTCTTTAACGTTACCTTGGCTGGACTTCCGATCTTGTTTGTCTTGAAGGATGAGAGTCTGTTCAAAGTCAGCATGATTCCCGGACTCTTTTTAATTTTGAGTGGTATGTTGTTTACGATTCATGATGAATTGCAAGCACTCCGACTAAATGAAAGGTATCAGCCACTATTCTAGGAGGTTTTGATGTATTACTTTATCCCAGCCTGGTATGGCAAGGAGCGTCCCTGGCATGCCGATTTGACACCCTGGTATTTTTCTCATTTTAAGCTAGAATTTGATGACACCTTCAATCAGATTCGCTTGATGCAACGCCAAGGGATCCCTGCACAGGTCCTCCTTTTGTCCTATCAGCCTCATCTGCGCTATTTTCTCCATCGCCAAGGTATTTTAGAAGCACAGGTTTATTCCTTATTTGATGAATTGCAGGATTTTCACGAGATTCGATCGCAGGTCTTGCAGCTCCGAGATATTGAGTGGGAAGAGGACTGCGAGTTTGTTTACAGTCCCTTTACCATTTTAGTTTTGAGAAATGGAAAGCCCTATGCTCAGGTGGAGCATGGGATTGAAGGTTTTATCAGTACGATTCAGTATTTCAAGGAAGATGGGCTCTTGTCTGCCAACTACCTGATGGATGATCGGGGGCTGGTTTCCAGTGTGATTTATTACGAAAATGGTCAGGCCCTCTACCAAGACTACCTCAATCCCAAGGGACTGTGGCAGTTTAGAGAGTACTTGCAAGATGGGGGGCGTATCGAGGTCAATCCTATCTTTGCTTTTCGCTTTCAAAAAGAGGCTTACCAAGATATGGGAGATTTGATTGCGGAGTTTTTTGAGAAGAAAATAGCTCAACTCCCTGAGGAAGGAGCGACCTATTTTCTGCCTGCTTGTGACCAGCACAATGCTTTCCTTTTAGATCGATTGCCTCGTCAAACCACCAAGGTTCTCAGCCTTTTTATCGGACGAAATTCCCAAGAGAAACTACCTCAGTTGGCGAATTTGTTGCCTAAGGTGGACCTTGTTCTGGTTGACAGAGAGGACACCCTGCGCTTGGCTCAATCTGGCTTTCCAGAACAAGCCGAGAAGTTTCGTCATTTATCGCCTTTTGATACCCGCTTGGAGCTGGGAAAGAGCCAGACTCGAAAAGAGTCGCTCCTCTACTATCAACTTGACTTTGAGCAGGGGATAGAGGACCAAGTTCTCTATCAGGTCTTGCATTTTCTTTCTGAAAATAAGGATACGGAGCTGAACTTTGGAGCCTTTGCTGCTAGTCAAGAAGAAATGAAGCAGTTGGAAACACGTATTTCTGAGATGATTGCAGAGCAGTTTCAGGACCAGGAACTGGAGAAGGAAGTAGATTACCAAGGAGCTGAAAATCCACTTGAGGACAATCGCCATCAGAGCAAGCGCTATTCGTTTGTCAATATGAAGGATGAATCGGAGTTAATCAAGCAACTGGAATTTGTTCGTTTGATTGTCGATTTGAACAGTCAGCCTCTCCTCTATACTCAGATAGCGGGGGTCAGTGCTGGTATCCCTCAAATCAATAGGGTCAAAACAGAGTATGTCAGCCATCAGAAGAATGGCTATCTGTTGGAAAATATAGCTGATTTTGCTCAAGCTGCCCATTACTATCTCGATAGCCTGCAGATATGGAATGACTCCTTGATTCATTCCATTGAAAAGATAAAGGAACACACTGGAGAGCAATTTCTGATTAAACTAGAGAAGTGGTTGGAAGAGGTGAAACATGGAAAAGAAATATAAGATCTTGCAAATCGGTCCAGAGGATTGGCAAGATACTCTTGCCCTACCAGCCCAACTAGACTGGTATCATGTTCCTCCCAACACACCGTCCGCTATCCAGAAAATCATGGATGAGAATGACCTAGAGCACTTTCATGCTATCATTCTTACGGATGGAGCTTATTTAGTAGATTTGTTGCCTTTTACATCTAGCTTGGAGCCCTATACGGTTTTTTATCCAGAACAGTTTGTAAGTCAGGATAAAAACATTCAGAACCTCATCAAACAGCACTGTATGCAGGCGATGGACCTAACAGACCGACAGGGCTTTGTTCGGGACCTTTCCACCTCCCTCTTTGAAGGTGGTTATGGGGACAAGCTGAGTCCAGCTAAGATACGGATTCACCCGAGATTCCAAGGATCTGTCTCCTATCAAGGATTTGAGTATCTGGAGTTAGAAGGAGATTTTGGCAAGAACTATACCCAACTAGCCTCTTGGACCTATAATCAGACCGTCCAAGCCCATTCGCCAATCGAACTCTGGCTCGAATATGAAAAGAGTGAACCAGTGGAATTGCGCTTGCGTTTGCGAAAAATCCCAGCAGGATCCGTTTCAGAGATTAGACAGGACATTCTCCTTGAGGAAGCAGACTTTGCCTCAGCAATCATAGTGGAGCAAGACTATGATGCTTATCTGAGTATTTCTCTTGAAGCGCGTGGCCAGGGAAAGGTCAACATCGGCAATCTCCACCAACGCTGGAGCCGGAAACAGTTTGGAAAGTTTGTTCTTGGTGGCAATATCCTGCATGACAAAAAACGTGAGGAAATCAACTATTTCTTTCACCCGGGAGATTTCAAGCCACCTCTAGCAGTCTATTTCTCAGGTTACCGTCCGGCGGAAGGCTTTGAGGGTTACCGGATGATGAAGAATCTCCAATGCCCCTTTCTCCTCTTTTCGGACCCTCGATTAGAAGGAGGAGCTTTTTACCTAGGAACTGAGGAGTTGGAAGACAGCATACAGGCAACAATCCAACACTATCTAGACTATCTAGGCTTGGATAGAAGTGACTTGATCCTATCTGGCCTGTCAATGGGAACCTTCCCAGCCCTTTATTATGGTTCCTACTTTGAGCCCAAGGGAATCGTAGTTGGAAAACCCTTGACCAATATAGGAACTATCGCACAACGGGGCCGACTAGAGGCGCCAGGAGTCTTTCCGACTAGCTTTGATGTCTTGCACCTTCAGACTGGAGGAGTGAGCCAAAAAGACATGAAGGACTTGGATCAACGTTTTTGGACCCGATTTAAACAAGCTGATTTTTCCCAGACGACCTTCGGCCTTTCTTACATGAAGGACGAGGATATGGATAGTGGTGCCTATGACCAGCTAGTGGAGACACTTTGTCAGACAGGAGCTAAGATTTTGTCGAAAGGGACAGCAGGTCGACACAATGATGATACAGGAACAAACGTTTCCTGGTTTATTCATTTTTACAAGATGATACTAGAAGAATACGGAAGAGGTGAGACATGATTATCATCAAGAGAGAGGATATTAGGTGGGGTGAGATGGGAGCCACTTATCTTTATGGTAGCCAGATCACCTATCACGCAGACGGTCGCCTTACACTAAAAAATCCTTTGCTGGCTTCAGGTGAAACCCTTAAAACCTGGTTTTCTAGTGTCAATTACCAGGCTACTAGGAGCCAGCCCAGCCTCCCTCTTCTTAAGAAAAATCATACCTACCGCCTATCCATGAAGATGCAGGTTCAACCGGCCAATGGCCTCTATCTCAAACTGACTTTTTTAAATCGTTATGAGGAAATCATCGAGGAGAAGATTGAAAGACAATTTTCTTTTAGCTTCACCTATCCTGAAGCGGCCTACACCTACCGCCTTTCCTTGATTAGTGCAGGTTTTGAGGCTCTTGACTTTGTTTCGTTTTCTATTGAGGAGGATGCTGGTGTTTAATCATTTGTATCAGGAAAGACAACTGAGAAAGGTCAAGAAACTTTTAAGCCAAATCAACGCCCTCAAAGAAGAGATGGCTGCTCTCAGTGATGAGGAAATGGCTGCCAAAACAGAGGAGTTTCGCCAGCGTCTTGCACAGGGAGAAACCTTGGATGAGCTATTGGTAGAAGCCTATGCCCTTGTCCGTGAGGCGGATAAACGTGTCTTGGGTCTCTTTCCCTATGATGTGCAAGTCATGGGTGCCATTGTGATCCATCAAGGAAATGTGGCAGAGATGAATACGGGTGAAGGCAAGACCTTGACTGCAACCATGCCCCTCTACCTCAATGCTCTAACGGGTAAAGGCAGTATGCTGGTCACGACTAATGACTATCTAGCTAGACGGGACGCAAGTGAAATGGGCGCAGTCTACCAATTTTTAGGTCTAACTGTCGGTCTGCCTTTTTCAGAGGATCCAAAAGAGGACTTGACTTCCGAAGAGAAAAGAAAGATCTACACCTCAGACATCGTCTACACGACCAATAGTGTATTGGGCTTTGACTATCTCAATGACAATCTTGCCTCCACTCGTGAAGGAAAGTTTCTGCCTCCTTTTAACTATGTCATCATTGATGAGATCGATGACATTCTACTCGATAGTGCCCAAACTCCCTTGATTATCGCAGGTTCTCCCCGCGTCCAGTCTAACTATTATGGGATGATTGATACACTAGTGACGACCTTGGTTGAGGGAGAGGACTACATCTACAAGGAAGAAAAAGACCAGGTTTGGTTGACCCGAAAAGGTGCTCAGACGGTCGAAGGTTTCCTAGGAATCGATCATCTCTACAAGGAAGAGTACAACAGTTATGTTCGGCATCTGGTCTATGCTCTTAGAGCTCATACGCTCTTTACCAAGGACAAAGACTATCTGGTTCGAGGTCAAGAGATGGTTTTGTTAGATAAGAGCACAGGGCGTTTGATGGAAATGACCAAGCTTCAAGGTGGTCTTCATCAAGCCATCGAAGCCAAGGAACATGTGAAGCTTTCTCCTGAAACCAGAGCCATGGCTTCAATCACCTACCAGAGTCTCTTTAAGATGTTTCGCAAAATCTCAGGTATGACAGGAACGGGAAAGGTGGCAGAAAAAGAGTTTTTTGAAACCTACAATATGGCCGTCATTCGCATCCCAACCAATCGCCTACTTAGGCGAATTGACCATCCGGACAATCTCTATGTGACCCTCCCTGAGAAAGTGTATGCCTCTCTGGAAGCAATCAAGACCTATCACACTAAAGGCAATCCACTCCTGATTTTTGTCGGATCTGTTGAAATGTCTCAGCTGTATTCGTCCTTACTTTTGCGAGAGGGGATTTCTCACAATGTCCTCAATGCCAATCATGTGGCGCGTGAAGCCCAGATCATCGCAGAGTCTGGACAGATGGGAGCAGTGACCGTTGCGACATCTATGGCAGGTCGCGGGACAGATATCAAACTCGGTCCAGGTGTTGCAGAATTGGGTGGTTTGATTGTGATTGGTACCGAGCGAATGGAGAGTCGACGGATTGACCTGCAAATCAGGGGTCGTTCTGGCCGTCAGGGGGATCCAGGTATGTCTCAATTTTTTGTGTCGCTTGAAGATGATGTGATCAAAAAGTTCGGGCCGTCTTGGGTTCACGACCTGTATCAAGATTACCAAGTAGAGGACATAAGACAACCCAACCTACTCAAGGCTAGTAAGTACCGCAATCTCGTCAGAAAAGCCCAAGAGTCTAGTGATAGTGCCAGTCGCTCAGCGCGTAGACAAACCTTAGAGTATGCGGAAAGTGTCAATATCCAGCGCCAAATGGTCTACAAAGAAAGAGATTGTTTGCTGGATGGAAGTCGTGATTTAGGGCATATCCTTGAGGGTATACTGGCAGACTATACCAAACAAATCTCAGAAAAAGCCTATAGCAGCCCTCAAGAACTCTTTCACTTTATCGTGACCAATATTAGTTTTGGGATAAGAGAATTACCGGATGATTTGAACCTGTCTGATGCAGGTCAGATTCGGGAGTTACTAGAGGAAATAATAGCCAAGGAAATCGCAGCCAAAAAGGAACTTCTCCAACCTCACCAGCTCTATGATCCTTTTCTGAGAATATCCATGCTCAAGGCTATTGATGACAACTGGGTTGAGCAAGTCGACTACCTCCAACAGCTCAGTCTAGCAATCGGGAGCCAGTCTGCTTCTCAAAAGAACCCTATCGTGGAGTACTATCAGGAGGCCTATGCAGGCTTTGAAACCATGAAGCAACAAATCCGTACAGATATGGTACGCAATCTTCTCATGGGGATTGTGGAAGTAACGCCCAAAGGTGAGATTCTCACCCATTTTCCATAAAAAGAGGATCATATGACAATTTACAATATAAATCTAGGGCAGAATCTACGGAGTCACCTAGGCAGTCCCAGAAGTAGACTAGTCTAATAAAATATGCCAACAGCTATGAGAGTTTCTAGTTTTAGCACTAGTCTAGCTGTTTGGCTGAAGTTGATGGAAGCACT
>ERZ773077.2004-NODE-2004-length-13459-cov-8.590868_pt1 | contig 13459 bp, 11 predicted proteins | sample MGYA00580612_ERZ773077 | MGnify/ENA primary metagenome ERZ773077 (study PRJEB29015, sample SAMEA2737971) | human oral metagenome | biome: human oral; feature: human-associated habitat; material: dental | place: China | collected 2021 ...
GGGCAGCGCTGCCCGCGTCGAAGTGGCCAAGGAAAACACCACCATCATCGACGGCGCCGGCAATGCCGCTTCCATCGAAGGCCGCGTCAAGGCCATCCGTGCCCAGATCGAAGAGGCCACCAGCGACTACGACCGCGAAAAACTGCAGGAGCGTGTTGCCAAGCTGGCCGGCGGTGTGGCCGTCATCCGCGTCGGTGCTGCCACCGAAGTGGAAATGAAAGAGAAGAAAGCCCGCGTCGAAGACGCGCTGCACGCCACCCGTGCCGCCGTCGAAGAAGGCGTGGTGCCCGGCGGTGGCGTGGCCCTGCTGCGTGCCAAGTCGGCTGCCAAGATCGAAGGCTCCAACGCCGACCAGGAAGCCGGCATCAAGATCGTCCTGCGTGCCGTCGAAGAGCCGCTGCGCCAGATCGTCACCAACGCCGGTGAAGAGGCCAGCGTCATCGTCGCCAAGGTTGCCGAAGGCAAGGGCAACTTCGGCTACAACGCCGCCAACGGCGAATACGGCGATCTGGTCGCCATGGGCGTGGTCGACCCCACCAAGGTCACCCGCACCGCGCTGCAGAACGCCGCCTCCATCGCCGGCCTGCTGCTGACCACCGACGCCCTGATCTCCGAAGCACCGGAAGACAAGCCGGCTGCCGGTGGTATGGCTGGCATGGGCGGTATGGGTGGCATGGGCGGCATGGGCATGGACATGTAAGTCCTTCCCTGCCAGTCCTCACGGGCGCCCTGCGGGGCGTCCGCCGAACCCAGGCACAGAAAGGCCGCGTACGGACAACCGTCGCGGCCTTTCTGTTGTCCTGACGCCGCCTGTCATGGGAAACATCCCTTCCCCATGACAGGTGGGTTTCATCGTCCGGTCCGTCGACAAACGGCCCCTTGCGTCAGTCACCGACCTTAAGCACGCCACCGCGGCCCAGGCCGCCCTTGACCTGCTGCGCCTTGTACTCGCGCAGCGAGATCACCATGTTGTTGTAGGCGTCCATGAAGGCAGCCACCGTGGCCTTGCCCTCCGGCGTGCGCGAAAAGCCCGCCAGACCACCGGCCATGCTGCCACCCAGCGCGCCAAAGGCAGCCCCATAGTTCGACGCCGTGGCATTGCCCTCGGAGGCCGAGATCTGCACGCCCGAACGGATGTCATACAGCGACAGCGTCACCACCGACACCTTCTGTTCCACCGAACCTGCCAGCGCACCGGCCAGCGGCGAGAAAATGCCCACCAGACCACCGGCCACCTTGCCAGTGGAATCGTTGTCAATGATGATCGACGGTTCCATCAGGTAGTCGGCCGCCACGCGCTGGCCCTTCTGCTGTTTGGAACCGGCACGGAACTCGCCCGAATTGCGCTGTCTGTCCGTAATGGCTGCAATCTTGGCTTCGGTGCGGCTATTGCCGATGGAGGTAATGACGAAGCAGTTCGACTGCTGCACGGCCAGGCGCAGCAGCGGTTCGATCGTCGTGACCTTGGTGGCTTCGCCAAAGGCCGAGTACCAGTCCTTATCCCGGCCATCATCCATGGCGATGGTGCCCAACGGTGCCTGGCAGCGCTCCAGCGAGGCATTGGCATTGGTGCTGGAACTGCCGGCCGCGCCCCCGCGGGAATCACTGGGGCTGTTACCCTTGGTGACCGAACCGCCTAGCATGTTGCCCGCCGCTGCACATCCGGCCAGTGCCGTCATGGAAGCCAGAACCAGTGCACCCCGCACAAATTTCTTCGTCAACATCGGAATAATCCTTATCAGATCAATCTAAAACATCAGCATCGCAGGGCAACCCGTACCCTCCGGCACGGCTGTCCTGCGGCAGAAACGCCGGAAGCAGGCGCCGCGCGTCGGTTGCTCCCGCCGCACCCCAGCATGCCCAACACCTCCAGCACCTGCTTCCACGAAAGAACGGCCGTTCTCCGTGACGGCCGGTGACCTGAGTCACCCGCCGGAAATCCGCTTTGTCTGCCCCTGCATCCAGAGCCGCCCCCCGGAGCCTGCCACGACCTTTCGTCGCAGCCATCCGGCCCTGCGACCGGTGGGATGCACCAGCGGACAGGCGGCTCCCGCGCATCCCACCCGCTGCTCAGTAGTACAGCCAGCTGCCGGCCGACCAGTACGTGTAGTAGTGGTAGGCATTCCACCAATAGCCCAGCCACAACGCGCGGTGGGAATCCACCCAGCGCCGCCAGGCAATGTCGTCGGCCTTGGCCTTCTGGGCCTCGGCCAGCAGTCTGGTGGCCTCGGCATCACCCTTGCCGGCAGCGGCAGACAGCCAGGATTCGGCCTCGGCCGGATCGGCACCCATTTCCTCGACTCCGCTCAGATAGAAGCGGCCCAGGGCCACCTGCGCCTTCGTGTTGCCGCGTTCGGCCGCACTGCGCATCCAAGTGATGGCTTTGTAGGTGTCACGCGAAATGCCATCACCCCGGAAAAAACGCAGCGCCAAGTCGAAGGCTGCCCGCGGATCTTCCTGCGCCTTCGCCTCCAGCGAGGCAATGCGTGCCTCTTCCTGCGTGGGCGGCTCGGGCATCCGCTCCTTACGCAGATCGGCACGCGACACACTGTTGCACCCCCTCTCTTCGGTGCAAACCCGCACTGGCTTGCCCGCCTGCGAATCGATGGCGTCCTTCTGGCCGATACCGGCACAGGCTCCCAGCAGCGCCGTCAGCGCCAGAACGGAAACGGAACGTGGAATCATGATGGGAAGAATCTCCTCTGATACACCCAAACACGGAAAATCCAGCCTACCGGAACTACCGTGCCCCCGCCATCGGCCAGATGGACAAACCGGAACGATTGGGCGAGCAAACTGCACGGAGCCCCCAAAACGGTTTATTCAGGACATGCATGAACGCTTTTGTCCCTGCGAGGACAAACGGGGTCGTGACATGTGCCAGCCAACGATCGGGAACCGTCGATACTGTCAAGCAAGTTTACTCTGACAAACCAACAATGGAACAGGCCAGGTGTCACACTGACCGTCAGATACCTGCCTGCATGCCCCATCTGACACGAATCACTGCCTCGCCTGTCGTGCACTGTCTGCTGCCCCGCCCTGTTGCTCCAACTGCCGCTTCCTGCCTGCCGTACCAGAGCATATCAGGACGCATTCGTCCCCGTGCCCGCCCCGACAGTGCACTGACAAGGCGCCCCGTACAGGCAAGGCTGGTCGCCCCGGCAAGCAGGACAGCACCTTCCGTCCCCCATGCACGACCGGTCATCAATCAACTCATCAAAAAAACAACAATGTCGCGCTAGGCTAACATTTCGTCCCCTTTCGTTTCCCTGCGCACGGGCTTTCTTCCCCGGCAACGAGGACCCTGTGATGAGCTGCCTTCCCCGTCTGCCCGTCTGCCGCCAGACCCTGCTGGCCACCGCCGTGGCCCTGCTGCTGACCGCCTGCGGTGGCGGTGGAGGAAGCGACACGGCACCCTCCCCCGGCGCCCAGGGCGCGGCCCGGACGGACAGCCAGAACGGCTCGCAGCCAGCCGTGAACCCGCTGCGCCCGGGTACGGGCAGCGCCTCCGCAACCCCGGCCGGCAGCACCGATGCCAGTGGCCATCAGGCCGATGTCTGGGCGCGCCACGACGCCAGCAACAGCCCTGCCGGCAACGACCGCAGCGATGTCCAGAAAGCCGTCTCCAGCGGCGGCATCGCCTACCCCGGCTGGACGCTGGGCAGCCGCAGGGAAGCCAGCCGCTTCCTCGCCCAGGCCAGCTTCGGCCCCTCGCCCAGCGACATCACCACCCTCACCGGCAGCACCGCCAATGCCTGGATCGAACAGCAGTTCGGCAAGGGCGGCACCTCGCTGGTGAACATCATGAACACCTGGCAGGCACGCCGTGGCAACGACCGCAAGCTGCAGGACACCCACGATGCCTGGTGGTACGCCACCACCCAGCACGACCAGCTGCGCCAGCGCATTGCGTATTCGCTGTCGCAGATCTTCGTCGTGTCGTCCAGTGGCGATGCCAGCCATTATCCGAAGGGAGTGGCCAGCTATTACGACATGCTGGCCCGCAACGCCTTCGGCAATTTTCGCCAGCTGCTGCAGGACGTGACCCTGCACCCGATGATGGGCGTGTATCTCACCCACATCGGCAACCAGAAGGAACGCTACAACTCGGCCGGTGAACTCACCCAGGCCCCGGACGAGAACTACGCCCGCGAGGTGATGCAGCTCTTCACCATCGGCCTCGAACAACTCAACACCGACGGCAGCGTCAAAAAGGACGGCAACGGCCGCCCCATTCCCACCTACAGCAATGATGACGTGATGGGGCTGGCACGGGTGTTCACCGGCCTGAGCTGGAGTGGCAACGCCCGTTCGCACGGCTGCTTCTTCCGCACCTCGGCCTGTCTGGATGCGCTGAAGGATGCCGAGATGCGTCCGATGGTCACCTACGACCAGTACCACTCCACGCTGGAAAAACGTTTTCTGGGCAAGACCATTGCCGCCGGCTCCAGCAGCACCATGGGCGACATCACCGTGGCGCTGGATACGCTGTTCAACCACCCCAACGTCGGCCCCTTCTTCGGGCGACAGATGATCCAGCGGCTGGTCACCAGCAACCCCTCGCCCGCCTATGTCAAGCGTGTAGCAAGCGCCTTCAACGACAATGGCAACGGCGTGCGGGGTGACATGAAGGCCGTCATCCGGGCCGTGCTGCTCGACCCCGAAGCCCGCAACACCACCGCCCGCCAGCAGGCCGGCTGGGGCCGCATCCGCGAGCCGCTGCTGCGCTTCACGCACCTGATGCGCGCCTTCAACGCCACCTCGCTGACCGGCAACTGGCCGCTCGGCATCACCGAAGTGCCGGGCAACCTGAACCAGACCGCCATGCGCTCGCCCTCGGTGTTCAATTTCTACCGGCCGGGCTTCACCCCGGCGGGCACGCCCATTGCCAGGGCAGGACTGGTTGCCCCGGAAATGCAGATTCTGCACGAGAGCAGCGTCGCCGGCTATGCCGATTATCTGGACCGTTTCATCGGTGCCACCTCACCCTGTCTGGTGGGGCTGGGCAACATGATTGCCGATCCGGGCAACACCCAGTGTGGCGAGAAAAAACGGGAAATTCGCCTGAACATCGATTCGCTGCTGAACAAGGCGGGCGACATCGATGCGCTGATCGATGAAATCGACGTGCTGATGCTCAGCGGCCAGATGCAGACCAATACCCGCCAGACCATCCGCAACGCGCTGAACACCATCCAGTACAACTACCGCCGCACGGACGAGAACACCCGCAACATCCACCGTCGCCGCACCTCGCTGGCGCTGTACATGGCGCTGCTGTCGACGGATTACCTCGTGCTCAAGTGACGCAAATGAAACCACGGTTCGCCAAAGTGACGCAGGTGAGATCACGGTTCCCCCGCATGTTCCCATCCGCGACATGATGTACCCCGGCGTATGTCATGGACCCGTTTGTCCCAAGCCCCATCGATACCGTTCCAGCCGTTCCAACCACCAGGCCACGATCATGAATTCCGAACAGCACGACCACGACTGCGACCACCACGACCACAGCCGCCGCCGCCTGCTGCGTTCTGCCCTGGGGCTGGCCCTGACCGGCCCGGCTGCCTTTGCCGTCAACCTGGCCCACATCGGTGCGGCCGCCGCCCAGAGCGCCGGCAGTGATGACTACAAGGCACTGATCTGCCTGTTCATGTACGGCGGCAACGACCAGGCCAACACCCTGGTGGCCACCAGCGGCCGTTCGTGGGAACGTTACCGCAACCTGCGTGGCGACAGCATCGGCATGCCCGACCCGGGTGTCAATGGCGGCCTGCTGCCCATCAGCCCCGACAACCTGTCTGCCTTCGGCAACAGCGGCACCTTTGCCCTGCACCCGGCGCTGACCGACACCCGCGCCCTGTTCGAGCAGAAAAAACTGGCCTTCCTCGCCAACGTCGGCCCGCTGATCGAGCCGATCACGCCCGACGAATACCGCCGGATGCAGAAGCGCTACCCGGACCGGCTGTTCTCGCACAACGACCAGCAGGCCACCTGGCAGACCTTCTCGCCCGAAGGCAGCCGCGCCGGCTGGGGTGGCAATCTGGCCGGCCTGCTGGCCGACAGCTACAACGCCACGGCCCCCTTCTTCAGCGCCATTTCCACCGCCAGCAGTGCCGCTGCCTGGCTCAGTGGCCGGCGCGTCAACCCGTACAGCGTGCCGCTAACGGGCAAAATCGGCTTCGTGCAGTCCGACATGCCGCTGGGGGGCATCGACAACAACGGTGCCCCGCTGCGCGACATTCTGAATCTGGAACCAGCCGGTGGCAACCTGCTGGAAAAGACCTACAGCGAACTGTACAAACGCACGCTGCAGTATCAGGAACGCATGCGCAGCGCCCTGATCGACGAAAACGATTCGCGCCTGCTGGCCGTGCCGCAGAACCGGCTGGATGGCCATAAAAATTCGGTGATCGAACAGCTGCGTACCGTGGCGCGCATCATTGCCAGCCGGCAGAACCTGGGCGTGCGGCGGCAGGTGTTCTTCATCAGCCTGGGCGGCTTCGACACCCACAGTGGCCAGAAAAACACCCAGAACAAGCTGCTGGCGCAGATCGACCAGACGCTCGCCCATTTTGCGCAGCAGATGAGGGTGCTGGGCGTGGAAGATCAGGTCACGCTCTTCACCGCCTCGGACTTCGGCCGCAGCATGCGCAGCAACGGCGCCGGCACCGACCACGGCTGGGGCAGCCATCACCTGGTGGCCGGCGGTGCCGTACAGGGCGGACGGCTGTATGGCACGTTTCCGGAGTTCGATCTCAACGGCGCCAACGACATCCACGGCCGGCTGGTGCCGCGCTACTCGGTGGAGCAGTATGCCGCGGCGCTGGGCCGATGGTTTGGCGTATCGGACAGCGGCCTGCTGGAGGCCCTGCCCGGGCTGCGCAATTTCGACGCGAAGGCGCTGCAGTTCATGCGGGCATAGCAGACACCAGCGTCATGCATGTGCAGATACAGTCCCAGCCCCCTGCCCCGGCGACGCATCGCTTCCCGCGCACCCGTCTGTCCGTTCAACAGGGCAAACCAGGCAACCAGGCAACCAGGCAACCAGGCAAACCAGGCAACCAGGATAAAAATGCCATGAAAACGGGCGTGTTCGCACGCCCGGGTTTCAGACCTCATGAGCCCGGGGAGGTTTTCTCGCCCTTCGGTCCTTCGGGAATGGGAAACACCCGGTCATAGATGATGTTGTACACGAAGGCAAACACCACGTAGAACACCACGATGGCAATGTCGGCCACCAGCGCTTCCCAGAGCGTCATGTCCAGCCACCAGGCGATCAGCGGCACCAGCATCACCACCAGCCCCAGCTCGAACAGCACCGCATGCAGCACCCGTACGCGCATGCGCTTGTGCACCGAGCCGGTGAGCCTTTTGAGGGCATGGTCGAAGCCCCAGTTGTAGAGATAATTCCACACGGCCGCAATGGTGGCCGTGGTGATGCCCAACGACCCGATGTTGAGCGGATCGAAGCCGAAAAAAATGGTGCCGATGGGCACCAGAATGGCCAGCGCCGACACCTCGAACAGCAGCAGGTGCCGGACGCGATCTGCAGGGGTACGCATCAGTTGGCGGGCGGATAACCTGCTTCCGTCAGTGCCTTCGCAAATGCGGCCCTGTCACCATTGCTGTGAATGGTGGCCACGTGCCTTTCCAGGTCGATGTCGACCTGCACACCCGGCTCGACCTGCTGGGCCGTGTTCGTGACCGTTTTGGAGCAGTGGCCACAGGTCATGTCGGGGAGCTGGAACTGGATCATGATGCACTCCATGAAGAGAAGGAAGAAGACGGGCACAGACCCGGGTCATGCCCTGACCGGGGGCGCGTGCTGCACATGGAGCAGGCAGACACCCAACAGGCAGACGCCCGTGCCGGCGGCGGCTGCCGAACATTCTATACCCTCTGTCCCCCTGCTCAGCGTGTTGCAAAGAGCTGGTCCAGGCGTTCCTGCTCACGAATGTCGGCAGCGATTTCGTGGGCAACCTTTTCATCGTAGCCAACGGCCATGGCCAGCTTCTCGTAAGGGATCACCCGGGATGACCCGTTGGGATCCTCCCACTCGGCACAATGGTCATGCGTCCAGTTGCGGATCTCCCACGCCCCCATCTCGCCAAAGCGCTGCCAGACTCGCCCGAGAATATCGATTTCAACCGGCGACAGCTCATCGAGATCGTCTGTCGTGACCTCGCGCCGCAGGGACACCTGGTGGTCTTCCTTGTCGGCAACCCAGTCCTCCCATCCCCCCAGAGACGGCTCGACATAGCCGTTGATCAGGTTGAGCGTGGTGGACAGGACGGGGCCATGCGGCATGGATACCAGCCGGTCCCATGACATGGGGTAACCCGTCTCACGCATCGATTCCCGGTCTGCCAGATAGAGCAGCTTCATGAGCTTCAGATGCGGCATTCTGTGCCCGGGCGCCTTTGCCAGAAAGAAGGCAGCAACCTGGGCTGTTTTGACTTCCTTGAACATTGCAGCCTGCCTGCCCGCAGCAACGGGCGTCCGAACCGGGCAAGAGCCCGCATGCCTTCGCCCCCTCAATGCCCCGACACGCTCTTCAGCAGGGCCGCAGCCTCCTCGCCCTGCTTCAGGAAGCTGTTGAGCTGGGCGGAGCTGGTGTGGATCTCGCCCAGCCGGCCCGTGCTCACCACCCGTCCGGCCTCCACCAGGATGATGGCATCGAAGTGCGGCAGCAGCGACGGCCGGTGGATGGACGCGATGATGGTGGCATCACGCCGCGCCTCGAAGAAGTCCGCCACCAGCGCCGCCTCGGTGGACGGGTCCAGTGCCGACGTGGGCTCGTCCAGCAGCAGCAGGCTGCTGGCCTCGGCCGCCACCAGCGCGCGGGCAATGGCCACGCGCTGGCGCTGCCCGCCCGACAGGTTGCCCCCGCGCGCCGTGATCTTCGCATCCAGCCCGCCGGGCATCTTCGCCACGAAGGCCGATGCCTGCGCAATGTCCAGCGCCTGCTGGTAGCGCAGCTCGGCCGGCTGGTCCAGCGCGGCTTCCTGGGCCAGCAGCGAACCATCGGCAGCAACGACACCGGACATGCCCCGCGTGCCTGGTGCAGCGGCATTCGCCTCCTGCACACCCCGCGGTCCCGCCTCCAGCCCAGCGGGTGCCGCAGTCTGGTTCAAACGTGCCGCAGTCTGGTTCGAACCCTTTGGCACCGCACGCTGGTTCGGGCCCTGTGCCCCCGCATGCCCCGGCTCCGTCGGATCCACGGCACCAGCCGCCGCGTCCGCCATCACCAGGTTCTCCCGCAGCGTGCCGCCGAACAGCTCGGCATCCTGCGGCAGCAGTGTGGCCATGTGGCGCAGGGCCGGCGCAATACCCGGTGCCGGCAGCGGACCGCTGCCATCCACCCGCAGCTGCCCGGCCCCCGGTGCATACAGCCCGGCCAGCAGCCGCAGCAGCGTGGTCTTGCCCGAGCCACTGGGGCCGACCAGCGCGTAACGTTTGCCCCGCTGCAGGGTCAGATCCACCCCGGTCAGCGAACCGCCGGCCGACTCCGGATTGTCCGGATCCAGCGGCGGACGCTCGAACACCACGCCCTCCAGCGAAAGCTGCTGCCAGTCGGCCGGCAGGTGTGGAGCACGCGCTTCCTGCACCTGTGCATGGGCCGAAACGCCAGCCTGCGACACATAGGCCCACGACGAAGCCCCCTCGGCCAGCGGCAGCGCGCGAATCTCGTCACCGCTCGTGTAATCGACCTTCTGGCGCGTGAGCGACTGGAAATGTGCCGCCACACCGGTAATCACGCTGCCCGCCTGCAGCGCATATTCGTACACCATGAACAGGTTGCCGATGCGTACCCCTTCCACGGCCTGCGTCGCGGCCTGACCCACTGCGCCTGCCGCCTGGGCGCCGGCACCTGCGGCACCGGCCACGGAACCGGCAGCCCCCGCGACCTGCCCGGCCGCCCCTGCAGCCCCTTGCGTCGCTGCATCGGCAGCCGCCTGCACCTCCGGCCCGGCCGGCACCACACCCTGCATCGACAGCCACACATACAGCGACAGCAGCACGATCCACAGCACGCAGTTGAGCAGATCCACCGTGGCCCACTTGCCCTCGTTGTAGACGATGGCCCGCCTGACCGGCGCAAACACCGCATCCAGCCTTGTGTCGACGAGCTTCAGCACCCCGCGCTGCAGCCGCAGTGCCAGCACCGACAGCACGTTGACCAGCCCGTCCGAAAGGCTGGCCCAGTATTCGCGGTCGGCCGCATTCTCCTCGCGCGCCAGCCGCATCATGATCTTGTCGAACGACACGATGATGGCCGCCAGCAGCAGATAGCCCACCACCGCCACCCCGCCCACCCACGGCGAGATGAACCACAGCGCCACCACCGGCCCCACCAGCCGCACCACGCTCTGCAGGTAGATGAACTGGCTCTGCGCAAAGTCGTACAGCGCCCGCGTGGTCTGCTGCACCCGGTGCGCCGTTTCCACCCCGTGCTGCGCTTCATGCCAGCCCAGTGGCGCCGCATACAGCCGTTCCATCAGGTCGGTGGACACGCGCTGGCGCACCACCAGCGCCACGTTGCGTTCCAGAATGCGCCCCGGCCCGTGCATCAGCCAGCTGGCCAGCGTGGCCAGAAACACCAGCAGCAGCATCTGCCCGGCCTGCGAAAGACCATCGATGCCCTGTGCCTGCAGCGTGTTGATGGCCGAACCCGCCAGCGCCGGCACGGCCAGCTTGAAGCCCTGCGAGCCGATCAGCAGGATCACGGCCCACATCAGCGTGCTGCGCCGCCCGGCGGCAAAGCGCCAGAGTTCGCGGTACAGGAAGCCGATGCCGAGCTGGGGGTTTGAAACCTTGCCGGCAGCCGGCGCAGCAGACGACGATGCCTGGCCAGCAGGGTCAGAAGACGGCGCCGAGGAAGCAGAAGCGTTCTTGTCAGTCATGAAGAGATCCCGGTTGGATGGCCCTATTCTGACTGATCATGCAAAACCGGAGCGGGCGGGAGGGTCAGAGCATGTCACGCCCGTGTATGCCAGTGCAGTGCATCTGAAGCGGTGCCCGCTCCATCAATGAAGCCGGGACAGGATCCGTTGGCGAATCTCCGCCATGACCTGATCATGACCCTTGCCTGGCCCCATCTCGGCCATGGCACGGGCGAGCTTCTCGCGGAGCCACTCCGTGTAACCCGGCTCTTTCTCTACGTCAGGATCTTCGTGGATCAGAGGATCCGGCGTGGTAGTTGCAGTATTCATGGCAGCTCCAGTAGGGGTTTTTCATCATACGGCACCCATGATGACTCGCCCCCGCCGACCATTCATGGTGCAAGACCGGAAAGACAATCACCAACACAGATGTTTTGCACTATTTAACACCAATTCTCTACAAAGTGAGCCGCCTGAAACCCATCGAAAGGCAAGGTGCTCCTACCCCTTCACCAGCTTGGCTGCTTTCGGATCATAGGTGTATTGAGTGATACTGCCGTCTCTGATGCGCGCCACGGCCTCATCAATGACAAACAGTGGCACCAGGAACCATTCTTCCGGACGAACAGGGTGCCCAAACCGGTCCTTGATGGTGACATCCAGGCGCGCCGGTGCGAAGAGCCGATGCAACAGCTTCTCCATCCTGGTCCGATTGATGGCAGCAAGTTTGTAGGTGGCCACCACCTCGACCTTGGCGAGCAGATAGGTTGCCTCATGCTCTGCATTGGCAATACGCGTCTCTACCCTCCCCCCAGTCACACCAACCTTGTGGATGATTTCCCGATGCTGGGCAACGTAGGGATCGTCGGACAGGGAACGCAGTACGTAGATCGTGCCACTCTCCACTTCATCTGCCTCCAGCTCATCGCCCAACGACAGCGTCCCGGCTTGAACCTCTGGCGAACCAAGCCTGCGCGCCCCGGGATCGTCGTAGAAAGCCCGCTGCAGCGAGCGCAACAGCATGTTGCTCTCGGTGCCGTTCGCAAAGATCAAGCGCAAACGCCGGTCTCGCTCACCCGCAGTTTTCTTCAACACCTTGCCAACCTCGGCCACATACACCACGACGCCGTCGAGGACAAAGAAGTCCCCTACACTAACCTTGCGCTCGCCTGCCGTGATGCGCAGTGACTGGCGCAGACCCGTTTCCAGGTCAACCAACACGCGGTCGAACAACGGCTTGAACAGCTCGAAGTCTTCACAACGCTTCCGGTCAGCAATATCTTCCGCAGCAATCCTCTCCGCAACCGGTCGGACGTGACGAAGCACTGTGATGTCGTTATCGTCAGCCTCTCCGGCCAGTTCAAGGGCCAGTTCATCCACATCGACTGACTCAGCATCAACAGGGGCGCTCCCCTCTGCGCCTGCCAAAAGCCCCTGATGATCCAACGGCTTCAACAGATCACGGCAGTCATCCAATGCGCGAATACGGTCAAGCCGAACCGCGTACAGCCGCTCGAAGATATCCCGGTCTTCACCATGTTGCGGAGGCCGCCCATGCTTTTCGACAAATCGCTGAATATCTTCGAATCCAGCGATGACACGCTCATCCCTGGCAGAGCGTCCACCTTCCTTCTCGGGCTGCGCAAACTCTTCCAGCTCACTTGCCAGGTCATCAAGATCAGTTTTGCTCATAGCGCCCTTCCTTCTTGAACCGCATGAAGGCTGCCGCACCATCGGCAAGATGTCTCTCATAGGCGTCCTGCGACGTAGGAGACGGAACCCTGCCGCGCTCCCGCTTGAACTTGACCGCCGCGACAGCAATCACCTTCGCATCTTCAGGTGAAATGGTTGTTCGCTTGGCGGAAATAAGTGCCGCAACCTGCTTAAGGCTATCCTCGCTCATGGACTTGGCCAGAATGGCATAAGCTTGCGCAAAGGGATTGATACGGTCGATCAGGTCGATATCCAGCTCGCGCACGTTCATCACGAAGCAGCGAACGCCATCAATGAGCGCCGTGTTGGGCGAAGCATCGGTATCCAGCCCCCCTCCTGTGACGCTACGGTCACGATCGGTAACCTGACCATCATCGGCTGCAGCTGAACTTGCGCCCTGTTGCACCATATTGAGAGCAGCGATAGCGTGCTGCCGAACGGCCTCCTGGTCCTCAAGATCAAGTTCTGGATACTTGTCACGAATGATCTTGCCCATACGAACCTGAGTAATTTCCTCGGGTACAAGCTCCTCGTCAAAAACCCCCCGTTCAACGCTCGGCTTGTCCTGCACAAATGCAGCAAGCACCTCGTTCAGGTCTTCGTTGCAGATACGAACTGCCTCGGGGCTCTTGGGCTGGGCCAGGCCCTTGATTTCAATCTGGACCTGCCCGGTTTGGGTATTGACCCCAACATTGCATTGATCAGGGTTATAGCCTCCATCACCATAATCGAACCCCGGCGTAGCTGTGTTATCCGGACTCTTGGGCCGGAACTCGAAGCGCGGAGCGAGTACCTGCTCCATGGTAATCCCCCCATTTTTGATCGACATCAGAAGTAGAGCGATCAGGCGGTCATGG
>ERZ773077.2005-NODE-2005-length-13456-cov-4.999254_pt1 | contig 13456 bp, 17 predicted proteins | sample MGYA00580612_ERZ773077 | MGnify/ENA primary metagenome ERZ773077 (study PRJEB29015, sample SAMEA2737971) | human oral metagenome | biome: human oral; feature: human-associated habitat; material: dental | place: China | collected 2021 ...
GAGCGATTGTTTTCCTCTAATATTTCGTTGATAAGGCGGAATTTGAGGATATGGCTTGGGTTATTGGTATTAGGGGTGCGATTAAACACTTGCCAGCCTGCTGTGCGCAGCATATCCTCTACATCTTGCGCTAAGCTGGTTTTGCTATTTGCCTCGCTCTTGAAGCCCGAACGATCGTGGTATAGGTATATTTTATTGCAGGTAGCGCGGTGAGGCTCGTAGTAGTCGATGATTTTCTTTATCAAATCGGATAGTTTGAGCGGGTTTTTGACAAAGAAGTCTTTGAGTATATTGATAGTGTTGGCGACCTTGCTTTCTTGGGCTACAATACCGCAATTGATACGCCCACCGAAGTCGAGTGAGAGTTCGAGGGGCACACCACTTACCAAATCGTTGTCGTAGGTGCAGGAGGGGGTGAAACTCTGCGAGAAGTCTTGCAGGGCGGTGGTGTTGTACTGGTACTTGTAGTAATGCTTATCGGCTGACAATTTGGCATAGAAGCCGTCAGCCACCTTACCAGGACGAATATTCATTATCTCGGCATTGAAAAGCAGGTCAGACACGCGTTGCTCGTACATCTCTTGTATCCACCCTGGTTTGAGGTTTTCTTGGTTTATGTGGGCGTTGGCTTTGATAAAGAGGTGTTCAGCAGGCTTTTGTTTGGCGAGTTTTTCGCGGGCGGTGAACCATTCTCCTGTTTTGGTGAGGGCAACCGACGAAGTGAAGATAGTAGCATTCAGCAGGCTTGCCTTATCAAAGGCTATCTTCTTGGCGCGGTTGGTTGTCAGTACGTTGTTAAAAAGTCGGTCGTGTTCGAGGAGGGCTGCTTCGTCGCCAATAACGATGTAAGAGTTGAGTCCGCGCCCGCTGTTGGGGTCATCGAGGGAGACAAGCACCAATATAAAGCCATTAGAGAAGTGCACCACGTTGCTCCACGAGTTGGGGGCCTGAAAAGGCATTTCGAAACCCATAGACTTGCCGTTACGCCCTACTACATAATCTACCTCTTCATAGAAGCCAAACATCTCCAACCCCTCTTTAGTAGAGGGAAAAGTACGGCTTTTTATCTGCACGAAAGTAGCCCCTACCAGTACGCCTGTAGCGCGTGGCATTTGCTTTACTGCTTCCTTCACAAACCAGCCGAGTATGGTACTCTTACCCGTACCGCGACCCGCCTCTATACAGATATGTTTTACACCTGCATAGCGGTTGGCAGATACAGCTGTCATCTGCATAGCGTTGAGGAGGATTTGTTTAACTGGTTTAATCAGTGGTTTCATCGTCGGGTTCATCGGTTATATCTTCGTACTCGGTATCGGTAGCGGGCAAGCTGTTGAAGTCTACTACTCCTGAAGCGAGGGCAGCACGTAGCATCTTGGCACTCTTACGGCTCATACGTATATGGTATTCGTTGGCAGTAATCTTTTCAAAGTTGATTTCTTTTTCTTCTTTATCAAAATTGAAGAGGCGAGAATAGGAGTCTAACGCTTTGCGCGCTTGTTCTAAATCTCTATCTTTCAGAGCCATTTGGTACAACTGCCAATAACTATCTGCTAATATAGCCCGCTCGGCGTTGATGTCAGATTTATCGAGTTCACCAAATATTTGCATTGCCCACGTGTAGTCGCGGTAGGCAGTGGTTTGGCTTACGCCCATTTCTCGAATGTGTATCTGTATGGCTTGGTGTTTAGAATACTTGTTAGAAAGGCGCAAGCCGTGTATGTGGCGCAAACGCGTTTTGATAGCTTCTTCAGCTGGTTCTAACTGAAAGTTATCATCAATATAAGAGGCGGATATGCGCTGATAAAGGCTGTCTTTGCTGAATTTGGTAAGTTCCATTATAGTCGTTAGTCTTTAGTCGTTAGAAGTAGAGTCCGCTTTTCATCTTTTCTACTTGTTGGGCTGCAGGTGAGGGCCTATAGCAAGCTACTGCTTCTTTTTCGAGCAGCTGTTTGAGTTGGGCGAGTTCGTGGCGGGCGAGTTGTTGTAAGCGTTTGGCAAGGGTGTAGAGCTCGGCAGCGTTGAGTATTTTGCTCTTTTGCCAAGGTAGTTCCTCCCACTGCTGCACAATAGCGGTAGCGGTGAAGGAGAAGCTATTCATTAGAGCAGCTTCGGCAACAGTAAAGAAAACCACGGTACGCTGTAGTTTTTCCCAAATAGCAGGATAAGCGCGCAAATCATCGGGGGTGCAGGTGCTGACTTGTGGAGCGACGACACTCTCCCACATCCATTGTATTAGGGACTGTAGTTTAATGAAAACCTCCCACGAACTATTGAGGCTGTAAAACTTTTCGAACTCATTGACGCTGCCAATGATACCACTTGTGCGCGGTAATTTTCCTTGCTCGATAAGCTGGGTTATGCAATCGTTCAGAGCGCGGTCGCCCATAGCAATAGATGAAAGCCCTAAATCGCGCAAGTCCCACCAAGGCGACTTTTCCATCTTATCATCGGAGTAGTAGTTACCACCGGTATTGGATAAATTCACCTTGAGAAAGGGAATAGCATAAGCTACTGCATAGTTGGCCACTGCTTTTTTGAGCAGTTCGAGCTCGTCGCCGCTTAAAGTTTCAGCAGTAGACTTGGGTATATATGGATATACTTTTACGCGGAGCGCCTCCTCGATATAGGTTTTGAGCAGCTCGAAGTCTAAACGGTTAGAAACGTTAGTATATTGCTTGATTTCTTGGATATTGGTGAACATAGGTGTTAGGGGTTAGTCGTTAGACGATAATTGAAATTCGACTACAAAGCTATGCAGGTTGCGGGTACTATCAAAGGACAATGGTTTTTGGGTGATAGGTATTACCTTTAGCCACTCGTCTGCAATACGCAAGAAGCACACAGGCGATTTGATGAGCTCCCACAGTACCTCTATCTCTTCAGGAAAGAGCCAACCCGTATTGAGTTTGTAAGTGCGCTTGGTTTTTACTTGCGCCTTGTAGTCCTCGCTCAGTAGTACGTTGTCGGCAAGGGTGTGCTCGTAACTTACCAGTGCTTCGTACTCACCTGCAAAGCTGAACCAATCGGGACAGAAGTTTTGGTTTTGAAATAGCGCACTGATAGGGGTGCTATTGGGTTCGGGCTTGGGTTCGAGGCTAAGGGTTTCCTTGCTGATGATAGCCGTAGCACCATAGGTTTCGTTAGCGGTAGCGCGCAAAAAGCTAAAATTAGCTACTGCCAGCGGGTCCTTAATAGCCGAAAGGTCGATAAGGTTAGAGCCTATTTGTCCCAACGAGCGCGCGCGTACCTCTTGGGTAAGTGCCGATACTGATATAAGACTCTGCCTGTAAGTAGAGCGCAAACGACTCTGCGTAAGATACGGATACGCTTTAGGTTTCTTACCAGGGAGGTAATGCAAATCAGTAAGGGTATGCGTTTTGAATACCGCTCCTTTAAAATTGGTTTCTTTAATTACCGCTGATACCTTGGTCGCTTTGAAAATCTCTTTAGGGCTGAGCAGTTTTTTAGTATTTATTTCTAAAGAGGGGGTAATGTCTCTGAAAAAATCTTGTACCTCTTGCCCTATATCCATCGTTGCCACACCCTCAAAGAAAACATAATCGTAGCTTTGGGTAGTGGTAAAGCTACGCCCATAGCCGTTGAACTCCATTGTAAGGGCTACCGTGATAAACTCGCTTTCAGCGGCTGTTTGGCGTACGCTGGTGAGCTCTTTGTCGAGGCAGAAGTACACGTTTTTAGTAACAAAAGCTATATCGGTTTGTACGCTAATTTCTACATTAACCACTTGCTCGCTGCCTGCTGAAGAAGCTACCTTAAGCCAGCCTTTGTGCTCGCCTACGGTCATCAGTTCAGACGATTGCGAACGAAATTTTACCACTACTTCCTCTTCGCCATTGCCTTTGATTTCGGTAACCTCCAAGAAATCGGCATTGTTAATGGTAAAAGTGAGGCGGTTAGGATTCTTAATAGTAAATGTACCCTCGGCGCGCTCTTTCTTATCGGTTTTCAGCAGGTATTTAAATTCCTTTTTGTCGATATGAAAGGCAGTGGCATCGTTGATGACAGTAAGCTCAATATCAAAAAATCTTGAAAGGATACCGCCTGGGTAGGCTATCTTATTGTCTTTCCAGCGGAGTATTTGCGTTTTGCTAAAGTCGAAGCCCCCCTCCTCTACGCGCCCTGTATTGCGATAGGCATCAGAGAGGCTAAACACCAACCTATCGATAGAGGGAGACGGATAAGCATCTACCTTAAACAGCCCTATATCACCTGTGCGCGGTATATCTCTAAACGATAGAGTTGTATTAGAAAAAGCAGCAAGGTGAACATAACGTTTGCTATTCTGTATTAAGCCCCAGAAGGAAGTTAAATTGGGTTTAGCAGAAAACTCTCTATCACCAGTGAGCTCGCGGGTAGCGTGGTTGAGCGTCATTCGCAGCACCTTTCTTTCAGATGGTTGAGGGGTGGGAGTTGTCCCGCCCTCTTGTGTACGGTGCAAGGTGATAACTACCTCTTTGCGTTCAGTGGGCAGGTCTATTTCGGTTACACTGCTGCCTTTCTCTTCGGTAGCGATAACACCCAAGGTTATCTTTAGCTGTGTATCGCTGTTATTGGGCAATTGGCTAAAATGGTTGTAACGCAATTTGAGCTGCGCATTCAGCGGCAGGCGGTCTAACTCTTGTCCGTCAGGAGCGATAAGCTCTACAAAATCATTGGTAGTAATACGCGCGTAGTTGCGGAAGCCCTTATATTTCTTATAAACGGTGAGCAAGTGCAATTGTGGGAATTGCACTGTTAGCAGTTCGGTAGACGGTATAGGCTGCGAGGGGTTCCATTCTTTGAGAATGGCAGTAGGCGACACTCCCCAGTCGAGGATAGGCTTTTCTTTGGGGTAACAATATTGCTCGTATTCTGTACCCCCACGAGAGGTAGTGCGGGGGCGTTCTTCGCAAACGGTTCCGGTATAGGTTCTAATAGACATAGTATTTTATGATTTCTTTATAATAAGCAATGGGACTGATAAGGGTAGGTCGCCAAAACTCAATGGCAATAAACGAGGTAAAGAGTATCACCCGCTCGGGGCGTACCTCTACCCTATCGGTGGGAAAAAGCAACGGCAATTGCTGCTCTAAATAGCGGTGCACTTGCCAACTCTCTATCACTAAGTCGATGTCTTTGGCGAGGTAGTTGTCGGAATACACGCCTTGGATTACCTTGGCTACCGAACCGCATACGATTGGCAGCTGCTCCTCGCCAAAAGTGTTGGCTATGGCACTGTAGATAGTGTCGAGATAGGTGTTGAGACGGGCGTCGTTAAAGACATTCAGAGAGGTGAAAGCGTTGTACATCAGATAGCTATTGTGGTTATTTCTACTTGGTAATGCTCTTTATCGAGTACGGTTTTGTTGAGGCTCTTGATGAGCATACGCTGCTTGTAGGCAAGGATAGTATCGCGCAAAGCAATGTGGCGGAATTGATTTTTATTGCATATAAAACTCCACGTATATTCGGCAGCAGCGATGCGCATCTTGTACCAATCCTTCCAATACTCGGCTACTAACGGAGGGGTAAGAGCCTTGCGAAACCCTGCGTTGTTCTGATTGTTGTGCAAGCCGTCATACCATATCAGCCCAATGGTTTGTTCGCCCCCCTTGCGCGCTACCGCTGTATAGTGCCCTTGGTACATCACTCGGGGCAAACAGTAGCCACCTATCTGTACTTCGGTAATGTTAGTAAGCGTGTTTGCCTCGTCCGCTTTCAGCACTTGGTAGCTGTTGTCGGTTACTTGTATCACGGGTAGCTGATAGGCTTTATCGTCCATTTCGGGGAACTTGATAAGGTAGGACTGCTTCGTAAGAAATGTTTTTTTAGGTTCGCGCACTTCCCAAGTACTAAAATCCTTTACATTGCTTCGCTCTTCTACCCTAATGCGATTCATATAGAGTTTGTTACCCTCGATAGTTATATCGTAATTCTTCCAATTCTTAATCGTTTTGACCAATTCGCCAAAAGTAACATCAGGCACGGCGCGTTTGAGGTCTACTATATTAGGGTTGATGATTTGCTCAATAACATTGCCGTCTTCGGAGTGTTGGGCTACAATATTGAGGTTCATTGAGAGATGTTGATGTGGCGTACCTTCTATCTCTAAGCTAAGGGTTTGGGGCGTGCTATCGATAGAGAGTAGCTGTGTGAAGCTAAGCGTATCGCTTTTTTCAAAACTAAACTCACGAATGATAACATTGTTAAGTTTTAGGCGTAGGGTAGCCGCGCCGCTTATGGTTTGATTATCACAAACCAACCGCCACGTACCTGCTGTGGCAAACTCGTAGGTGGGAGCAAGCGCTGTGAGGAGGTGCTCTTGCTGGGCAGTAGTGAGGTAGTAAGGAATATTGCTGTACAGCACCTGCTGACTGAAATCCTCATCGGTAAGAATGTCGCCTGCCAGCTCATAGCCTGCATTAGCGAATCCTGTTTTGAGCACATAGAGCAGATAAGGCATAGGGTGCATAATGTTATATTCGTAGTGCGCAAACGCATCACCCAAATAGTGATTGATAAAGCCCATATAATGCTCCCACCCTCTTTGGCTGGTATCTTTAGGATAGACCACACGAGGAAAATTGTAATCTACTGCAGGGTACTTTTTCTGGCATACCTCCTTAGCGTGCTGGTATATGTCAGCTACACGATGGCGTAATAATGGCAGGTCACATAGTTTTTTGTCGAAATTAGGCAGCTGCTCGAAGCCTGAATCTATTTGGGCGGACACTATATTGCCTTCAACTGATAGAATTTCGAGCGTACCTTTGCGTACCCTTCCGTCCATTATATGATAGCCCTCGTACTTCTTCTTTAGCTTAGTGGCGTTGAGGGCGGTGTAGTTGCCCATACGCAAGCGTAAATCGGCATTCATCTGAAACTCAAATGGCAGTGAATACTGAGTGAAAAAGGTGTCTTTAAATCGCGGGTTCTCCTCTTGATAAGAGATAGTAATGCGCGAAAGGTCTAACACAAATTGAGAGGTAACGAAAGAGTCTGTCATAATGATTTGTTATTTTTTCAGTTTGCGCCACAATATGATTACCACCGCCAATAGCAATAGCAGTAGCCACCAAGGACTGATAGGGCTGCGCTCTACGTGCTTATGCTTGGAGGTAGTAGTAGCAACGGACTTTTGCAGGGTGGCTGTTTTGGTAAGATAAGTAGCAGCACTATTTTGCACTGTAACGCTAAGCGTACCCCCTTTAAGGGTGATGCGCTCTACCACTTTGCCCTCTACCTCGTGTGTGTATTCTAAGGGCGTATCGGGGCTAATAGTGCTAAGCTGGTAGCTAAGCAGCGACTGTTGTAAAGCCGAGAGCCCTGAGCCCACCGTAGCGAGCTCAGAGGTTTGAGTACTTACTTTCTCGGCAACTGCTTTTTTAGTGTGGCACGCACTCAAGAGCAACGATAGTAAGATGATAGCGTATTTTTTCATTCGTTTTTATAGGTTTTTATACTCAATTTTAGCATTGAAACACGGACAGGCTTTTGCTACATTAGGAAAGTCGCGGTGCCCTAAGATTTCAGCTTGTGGGTACATTTTTTTAAGTTCAATAAGGAGCTTTTTAAGGGCTTCTTTCTGTGCGGGGGTGCGGGTGTCTTTGGGCTGCAAGGTGTTTTTATCGATGCCTCCGATGTAGCAGATGCCGATGCTTTCTTTGTTGTAGCCCTTTACGTGTGAGGGGATTTTATTAACATCTCTACCCTCTTCAACCGTGCCATCTAAGCGGATAATGTAATTGTAGCCAATTCCGTCAAAACCACGTTGGCGGTGCCAAAGGTCGATGTCCTTGGCTGTATGGTTGCGACCTTCGGGGGTTGCCGAGCAGTGCACCACTAAGTATTTGATTTGTCTTGTCGATTTTTTCATACGTTTATTAATTTTTGTCCATTTCTTCGGTTAAATCAAACATCTTAAAGAATTTTCTATTGATGATCTTCAGCAGCACGTTAGCAAACCTAAACCCCAAGCAGCCTAAGTTTTCCAATAGGCTCACCACTAACTGCCATATAATAGCAAGCAGCACCACCCAGTACAGCCAGTGAAAGGGGTCGAATTCAAAATCGCCTAACGCTGGGAAGCTAATATTAGCCGAGAAGGTATGCAGTACATATATCAGCACCAAGTAAGTAAGTATCTTCAGTAGCATACGCCCGAATTTGCGGCTCTCGTGTCGCTCACCACGCTTAAATGATGCCAATACTCCTGTTATCCATTCAAAGAATATCAGCACCACATAAGCGGCAAGGAATAAGTGATTGAAGCCAAATAGGAAGTGAACTAAACCGATAAAAGCGGACACTACTACATCAACCGCAATAAAGTTTACTGAAAAAATATGCCCAAAACTTGAGTTAATAAAGTCTCGCCAACCGGTGAAGCCGAAGCCTTGTAAAATGTAGTTTATCATTGTTTATTCTATTACTATTTTATCTATTATTTTTTTCTTTTCCAATGCATAACAATTAATAAGAGTATTATTCATTGTATTATTTTTTTCTCTTAAAAGTATTTGTTCAGTTGCCTCGTTGTTATATATTTCAAACGAATTGGGAATTGTTATTTTTTCTATTTGTTTTGCAAAAGGTATAAAATCTACCTGTCTTACTTTCCCTAAAATATAATTTAAAACAACTTTTTTTGCTTTACAATCTCTTAAAAAAAGAATGTTTCCACTATTAAAATATGGTACTAATTCGTCATATTCAAGTTCGTTTATATCTTTACAAGAAAAAGATTGGTGATATACCACACCATATGTATATTTATACCAATACTCACCTTTTCTATAATACCAAGTGTTATTAACAGGGGAAGTGCGTAACTCATTATATATCTTATCTGATTCTTTCTTCAGACGATTTTCCTTAGCCTTTTTATCATCATTTCCCCAATCAAAGAATTGTATTGCATTCATAGCTTCTGTATATGTTTAATGAGCGGATAAGGGATAAACGCGGCTACAATATCGTACCAGTCGATAAAGGTTTTCTTTATGTATTTGTCATAAAGTTCCTTACTTACAGCCACAAATAATAACACCAAGAAAGCACATAACAACGCCTGCCATACATTGAGAAATATTGGTGAGGCTACGAATGCAAGTAGGAAAATACGATTACCCCATTTGCTATGCATTAATTTGTCTTGTCCTTGTAATTTTTTTAAAATGTTTTTCATATTGAATTGAATTAAACGTTACTAATACGAATATAGCAGTCATTATTGTGAATGCTAACCACAGCAGTAGAGCCTTTACCTCCGTTAAATTGAGTATCACCTTTCATTATTATTGTTTTTCCTGCACAAGAAAAGGTTACTGCACCAGTATCAAAGGTTTTTATGAAAGATATACTTCCCATATTTTGTAGCCGATTTAATTCTATGTTTAAAGAATTTTCTACAAAGATTGTGTTATTCTGATGTTCTACTACAGCAGTCCAATTTGAACCTATTGCAGCTCCAGCTCTTGGTACAGGTATCGCATCCTCAGGAGCGGGCGACCAGTCTGTAGGTTTGTTGCCTTTTTCAAACTTTAACTTTTCTATTGTGGCTGTAGGAGTTGGTAACACATTTGCAACTTCGTGAAAAGCACATATACCTGTCCAAGTATAATTTGGAGTTATCGTAAAATAGTTATAACCATTAACTAAACTAATTATTATGTACTGACGATTTCTACCTGCAATATCTGTGAAATAAACAGCTAACTGTCTACCACTTTCTACTGTTGCATAACAAGAAAATGTATATTGTTCCCCAATAACAACGGGTTCTGAAAGATTCCAATACTGCCCAACATAACCTACTGATGTTCTCTTTTCTGTTGTTTTTAATACTAAGTTTCTCCCACCAATCTGTATCCCCTCAACCGCAGTTTTTATACTCTCAGTAGTAGCAAGGTTATTAGGCTTCCCGTAAAAATCATCCCAGTTGTGCCTATGTGTGCGGAGTGCGTACTGGTTATGATGGTGGGTTATAGGTGCGTACCGCTCATCGTGGTGGTGGTCTTTCTCAGCTTTAGCCGCTAAAGCATCTACTAAGCCAGCGATATTACTAATACCGAGCGTACTAAGAATATGCTTGTTTTGCTTGATGTAGGTAACAATCTCTTGTATCTGGTCGAGTTGTGTGTCATCACTCTGCAATATGCGATTGATATTGTCGATAAGGTTCTTAAGATCTTGTGCCGTACCCGTATAACCGCCTTTAGGCAGCAATCCCGATGTGTCTACCTGCTGTAAGCCTTCTAATTTCTGACGTAACTCTGTGGTGAAGTCCTCGGTGGAGAGTTTTTTCCCTGGTATCTTCTGCACCGCCCCAAGGATAAGATCCTTTAACGATTTGTCGAGGAGCACAGGCCGGTTTTGATTGAAGGTAAGGCGGGTAAGGGCTTCTTGGGCAGCGGTGGGATTGTCGTATACCACACCATTGATCTCTACCTCGCTTACTAAGGCTTCGAGGATAGAGAAATTTACATCATCGGCAGCGTGGAGGATAAGACGCTCGTCTTCTACCCTTGCCGTGAAATTGCGCAAGGCTAATATGCCGTTGTACTCGAAAACGTACTCTTGTAACTCGCCTGTTAGGGGATTGACTTTGTATTTAGGTTCCATAGTTAATTTGTCGATTTGTCGATTAGCGAATGAGCCAATGAAAATTACTTTGCAAAGGTAGGGTGTATGTGAAAAAAGTGAAAGGACAAAAAAAAGCCCCGCTAATGCGAGGCTTTTCGGTATAAACACCAACAATAGACAAGCGTATTATCGGGCATTTCTACTAGTTCGATAGTGAACCCTAATTCTTGAAGTACATCGTAAACATCGTGCTGGTCTATGGGTTCGGTAGGGATAATGCCCTGTGCCATATAAAGCACCTGCGAGGTAGTTTTGTATTGCTTTTCGACCATACCTATAGGATGTGGAGAATAATAGCGCAAAAGTAATGTTTTGAGAATTTCTTTATAGTCGTTCATTAGTGTTGAAGAAATAAAAAAATCCGTGAGTGGGTGTTGCGTAATCAAGAGCACGAATGCTTTTGTTGTATAGCATTACTACTATACACACCTTCACGGAATATTTTATAATAATTATTTTCTTGCAACATTGTACAAGTGTTGCTCTTGATTACGCGCTGCAAAAATAAGAACAAAAAAATAACCCGCAAAAAATTGCAGGTTATTTTTGCTGTTTTTAAATATTTATTCATTTTTATATATTCTAATTACATTCCCATCAAAATCTACAGTGGCAGTTACTTCTTGTATAACCCTTGTATTAAAACTATTTATACCACTATATTTCATTTCAACTATTAATTTACTTTTAATATTACTGTAAGAAGTCTCAATATGTTCAAAACTATCAGGGTCTTTCATCTGCTTTTTAATTTCTTGAACAAGACTAGGTAAAGAACCATTATAATATCTTTATCTTTAAATTCTACATCCCAACCTAGAGTTAAATTAAGTTTAGTCTTATTATCAATAAGATTTGAAAGCAATAAGTCTATCACATTAAGTGAATCATTTAAAACCCAGGCACATTCTTGAAGAGTTACTTGACTATCATCATTTAAATTAGCCTCCTTAACATAATTTTTACAAACACCTAAAACAACAGCTCTCATCAAATCTGATTCTACTGTAAACTTATCAGTAAAATAATCAATTCTTGACATTTTAAAAAATCCTCCTTTAAAATTTATACAAATGGAATTTCCCTAAATACTTCACTTAGATATTCATTATCCACACCAAGTATTAAAGGTTCTTCACTTTTTGTTAGTTTTTTTACAAACTTCTTAAGTTCTTTATAGTATGTTGATTTCTTTCCTTTATATATAAAATAGATAAGATTAACCAAATCTCCGTAACACTCATGTTTCTTATCTATCTTCGCATATCTAACATCTATTCCAGAATTAGTTTTATACATCTTAATATATGTATTTGACTTTGAATTAACTGGGAACTCTATAAGCAAGCTGTACTTATGTTTAAGTCTAAATTCAACATAGTCTCCAAATACAGTTTCTTTTAAATCTTCAGTTCCCTGTACGAATAGAGCATCATGTGAACGCTCAAGTACATCCTTTTTCTTAATACTATTTGCAGCAAGAAACATAGTAACATATTTATCTATGCTAGAAGTTATTATATCATATAGTTCACTTTTTTCATAGTCTCTGATAAGAAGTCCTATAAGTTTATTTCTTACTGCTTTTGGAGATTCTTCTATATCTAGATATGTTAATTTATCTATATATCCTTCTTCTGCAAGTACAGATATATTAGCTGACCTCATATCATACTCTCTTATTGGGTTTTTATATATTTTAATAGACATAGTTTAACTTCCTTTCTTATTCTTTGTATGTTTTACCTTGTAGATAGTCTCTTACTACATATACTGGTAGTTTTACTTTTTCTGCTACTTGTGGTAATGTTAGACCACTATCACGAAGAGATTTTATCTTCTTCCTTTTATCTTCACTTATATACTCCAAACCTTTAACTTTAACCTGTGCATGAGCAACATTTGCTCTTTGTGTTATATACTCTAAATTCTTCACTCTATTATCTTTCTTATTTGCATTCTTATGATTAACTATCATTTTTTCTTCTTGTTTACCTAAGAATGTATGAGCGACGATAAGGTGTACTTTACCTCTAACTCTATTGCCAGAACCATCCATTATATCAACACAGTTGTACCCTCTATCGTCGTCAAACATTTTAAGCTCTCTTCCAGTTTCACAGTTAAATATTTTACCAGTATCAGTAACTTCATATTTAGGATAAGATTTACCCTTTAGAACAACAGTCCTCTTTTCATCTTTAGCCATATTTTCACGTCCTTTTTATTATTGTAAACGTGAAAAATTGTCTAAATTTGAGTCATATTCTCTTTCTGAAGTTCTGTAAGAAGAGTTGTGTAATTAACTATCTTAATACCTAAATCTTTAGCTTTCTCAACTTTATGTTCAGTTGGTTTATCTCCAACCACTAAATAAGAGACAGTAGAACCAACATTACTTACAACCATTATACCATATTCATCTTCTAGTTTTTTAGCAAGCTCAGACCTTTTAATATCCACTAAGTTTCCAGTTATACAAACTTTCATACCAGCAAGTTTAGAATTTGATTTACTTTTAGATAAATTAATACCTAATTTCTCAAACTCTCTCATAATCTTAACATTATCTTCATTTTCAAAATAACTAATTAAGAATTGACCTGCAACAACACCACCTAGTGCCTTATGTACTCTGTCAAATGATTTAGATTTTATAAGATTTATAAGTTCATCAAATGAAGGTATTTCTGAAACTAGTTTCTTTGCAGCTGTCTTTCCTATAAGACCAATGCCAAGACTTCCAAGTAAATCTACGTATGATATGTTACTAATTGATTCTTCTATGCTATTTAATATATTATTAACT